>Ga0172379_10006847_pt1 | contig 15061 bp, 16 predicted proteins | sample GrowelOW334metaG_FD_119756 | JGI IMG/M metagenome (GOLD analysis project Ga0172379, IMG submission 119756) | Groundwater microbial communities from an aquifer near a municipal landfill in Southern Ontario, Canada - Groundwater well OW334 metaG | ecosystem: Environmental > Aquatic > Deep...
AAAATCTCCTGCCTCCTCCATCTTTTTCAGGATCAGGTCAAAGGGCCGGGCGCCCTTGGGACAGTATTCATTACAGGCGACACAGGTCACGCAGTCATAGAGCCACTCCACCTTTTCCCCCTTTACCAGCTTCCGGAAGGCCTCCCCGCCCGTTTCTGCATTGAAATCGAGATAATGGCACTTCGCTAAACACTCGCCGCAAAAATCGCACTTTTTCTCATGAAACATAACTACCTCCAGTTTTATTATTTCGTCGTTTAAGTGGACCGGTATCCGTAAATCGGCATATCTACCTGTCCTTATATCATCTATTTATGTTTTGCTTTGGTATCACCGTACCGTTTATTATCCTAATGACCGCATTCCCCCTGGTGACCCGCACACGTATTTTTCATGGAAAGCTCTAGTAATCTGTTCGTCATTAATAAATCGAGATTCCCCTTTATTGTGCCGGCTATAGACCCATAGACTTTGATACCGGCGGCATTTAGCTTCCTGAGGGCGCCTCCGCCGATACCGCCTACTACGACAGCGTCCACGTTCTGACCGTCCAAAGCCATAATAGGATTGCACGCCCCGTGGATATGGATCATATCCTTATTGTTAACTGTATCTATGCTTTGGCGTTCCGTATCCACGACCACAAAGGCGGGTGCCGACCCGAAATGGCCATAAACGGCGCTGTCCATACCGTCATCCCTTTGAACTGCAAAACAGACCTTCATCCTATTCCTCCTCTTTTATAGATAATCCCTCTATTCTTAGAGCCTTGCCGTTAACGATGGCGTCGGCTACCTTACGCCTGGCATTATTCAAAATTCTGCCGAATGTCGCCCTGGAAATATTCATCTTCTCCGCGCCATCTTCGTGATACATGCCTTCATAGTCGGCAAGACGAACCGCTTCTAGTTCATCCATGTCAAGACTGGTTTCTTCAAGTTGGAAAAGGGGTATCCCCCGGGGCTTGAAGTAGAACACGCGGGGATTGCAGCCTATGTGTCTGCATTTTTTTGGTCTGGTCATGGGGCCATTATAAGCATATACCCATAACTGTGTCAAGCGGGATTATCCAGAATAATTCAGATGATGTCTACCATATCGATTCATACTGAACTTTTTAACTTAGCCTTTTTCCGAAGATACATCAGTTCGTCGGCTTCCGACATCAGTTGGTCCAGAGACTTAAGGCCATCGGGGTCGTATATGGCGACTCCCCAGCTTATGGACAGTTGGTAGGACATAGTTTCCTTTGTATTGTGTATGGCAATTAACTGCGCAAGCCTGTCTGATAAGATCTCGGGGGTCATATCAGTGACATCGATCGCGAGGACGGCAAATTCGTCGCCCCCTATCCGGGCGATAACGTCCGATTCCCTGAAGGTCTGGCGGAGAACGTTTGTCGTATCGAGGAGCGCCCTGTCCCCTTCTTGATGACCCAGGGCGTCATTGATCCATTTCATACCGTCGATATCGATAAAGGCGAGCATCATATGTCTTTTTGCCCTGTTTGCGGTTCTCATCTGCTGTTTGGCCAGTGCGATAAAACCTCTCCGGTTGTAAAGGCCGGTCAGTTGATCCGTGATCGATAATTTATGGGCCTCTTCCTCCTGTCTTTTACGTTCCGTAATATCACGGACAATTCCGCGGAAACCTTCCGGGCGGCCTTCCGCGTCCCTGATCAAGGAAACGGATACATCTACGGTCCTTCTTTCCCCGTCCTTTCTGATGATATCCCAGTCAAATCCTTGAACTGGTTCCCCCGTTCGATAAATTCCGCCATATACTTCCCGGACTTTTTTGGCGTTATCCCTGTCTGCGGCATACTGCTTATAATTCATGCCCAGCAATTCCTCCCGGGAATAGCCCATGATTTTGCTAAAAGACTCGTTGAAGAAGATAAAACTGCCGGCCAGATCCACTTCATGATAACCGTCCTCGATGTCCCTCAGGATAGTGCGGTAGCGCTCCTCGCTCAGGCGCAGTGCATCTTCGGCCCGCTTGCGGGCGGTGACGTCCGTGGCAATTTCCATCCGAACGATGCGGCCGTCCGGCCAATAAATTGCCCGGTCCCGGCACTCATACCAGTGGCCATTTACCGTGTTCTGAAAATCCCAGACGACGCCATCCGTCGGTTTTCCCTCCGGCCCGACCAGGCGGTCATTCGTACAGAATTCGCAGGGGCCGGTCTGTCCCGCCTGGATCGTCTGCCAGCAGATCTTGCCTTCGATATCCCCCCAAATATCGTGACCATATTTATTGATGAAAAGCAATTCGTTGGTTTGCATGTCCGTCACATAGACCAGGGCGTCAAGGCTGTTCAATACGCCGAAAAATCTCTGATTGTGAATCTTCAGCGCTTCTTCGCTCTCCTTGCGATCGGTGATGTCCACAACATTTCCCAAAACGGCCCGGTCCCCTTGATACTCGATAGGGGTAATCGTTTCCATGATGTAACGGATCTGACTGCTCTTATCAATAAGTCTGTACTCATAGGGGATCGAAAGTTTTCCTTTCAGCATACTGAAGGCGTTTTCTTTAACTCGCTTCCGGTCATCGGGATGAACAACCGTCAAGGGGTCCATCATCATGTCCTCAGCGGTGCATCCCGCGTGCCGGGCAGTATTCCGATTCAGATACCGGAACTTCCCGTTTTGGATGATATAAATTCCCGTATGGGAGCTGTCGGCTACGGTCCGGTATAAGATGTTGGCCCGCTCCAGTTGTTCGCTCAACAGCGCTACGACAACCGCCGCCGCAACGAACATCAGCGAGCGGGAAACATCATGGATGAGTGAAAAAAATGAAACGAACAAGGCATGACTGACAAGCAGCATCGCCCCTAAAAACAGGGCAACAACGATTCCCCGCCATTTCCACCAGATGCAGGCCAGGGTAATGGGAATGTAGAACAGGTGCGTAAAAACTATTTCTATTCCCAGGATGACATGATAATAGTAAGTTAGATAGGATGCCCCGATCAAGAGCGCCAACATGATATATATTTTGTGATTTTCCTTGAGCGCAGGCAGCGTCATGTCGACATGTCCTCCATCCCGATGATCTTTTTGGTATAAAACGGCCCACGGGCGCGAGCCCGTGGGTTTCTAATCATGGCGATTCAAATACTCCTTTCGTCATCTTGGCATTTATTTCGGGACGTTTGCCCACAAAGATATTGCCAAGGGGCTTTTAATTTTTAATGATTTAACCTTTTCCTCGATCTCTTTTCTGAGTAGCTCGTCATATTTCAACACTATCACGTAGGTCGCATAATCGAACATCAGAATCGTCCGGTTGAGGCTTTCGGCGGCATGGTGGTGTTCGACCGCGGTTGTAAATGTGCTCTGAAATTCTGCGTACAGCCACATGTGGCGTCTCATAAGGGTGATGGCGTAGATAGCCTGGGGCAGCGGTATGTGTGCCATATAGCTTTCTTCTGCATATTTGGCAAAGAGCGTATGCGCCTCCTCGAAGGGTGAATCTGAGAGAAATAGTTTTCCGAATTTGTTGTAAAAATTCAGGGCCTGCTGTTTTGCCTTACTTTCCGGCATTGCATGATAAAACGGTGTCTTGGGATTATTTTTTATATTGTTATACCATTGCTGGGCGATAGCTTCCGCATGTTTCTCCGTTAACTCTATCAATTTTGTGGATGACTTCATGGTCTGACCTCCTAAATATCCGCCAAATAATTTGTCTTCTGGTCAACTGGTCAACAGATCCGCTTCATTGATGCACACGTAGTTATGCCGGAATCTAACCTTTCTTCGGCCCACTTGTTTTGAGGGCCGCCTCCGCCAGCTTTTGCTCGGTGATGTCTTCCAGGGTCTCAACGGCGCCAACCAGTTCTCCCTGGCTATCCCGGATTATGGCAGCTGTAAACCGAAGCCAGCGTCCCTTTTTTCCCAACTCGGGGAAGAAATCCGTTGCTTCGAATGTCTCTTCATCGACATCGAATTTCCGATATTTTCCGGTGTACCATTTGGAGATATTTTTCACCGCACTGTCCACAAGCAGATCGGCCATGCATGGCCTTTCTTCTCCATAGAAGGCTCGCCACTGCTGATCGGTCCCGATCATATCTTCGGCCGGTATTTTGGTCAAATGTTCCAAGGCCCGGTTCCAAAGAATAACCTTGTGGTCCTTCCCGATCACAAAAGCCGGGATGGAGAAACCCTGGAAAATGCTGTTCAGTCTCTTTTCACTCTCGACCAGTCTTCGTTCCGTAGATTTACGTTCCGTAAAATCTTCCAAGGTTTCGATAGCGCCAACTAAAATCCCCTGAGAACTGCGGATTGAGGCTGCGGTAAACCGGAGCCAACGCCCGTTTATGCCCAAATCGGGGAAAAATCCCTCTGCTTCAAAAGTCTCATCAAGAAGCTTCGATTTAGATACGCCCTTGTACCACTCCGGTATTGTCTCAAGTGATTGATTTACGAGCAGATCAGCCATACAAGGTCTGTCTTTAGCATAAAAGGCCCGCCAGTGCTGAGTTGTTCCGATCACGTCTTCCGAAGGGATTTTGCTTAATTGCTCAAGGGCCCGGTTCCAGTAAATCACTTTGTGATCGAGTCCGATGACGAATGCCGCCACTGGCGATCCCTCGATAATGCTGAATAGACGTTGCTCGCTCTCCCGTCTTGACATCTCGGCGGACATTCGCTCCGTAATATCCTCCAGCGTCTCAACGGCGCCTACGAGCTCGCCTTTGGAATCTTTGATAGCCGCCGCCGTAAACCGAAGCCATCTCCCGCTGTCGCCGAGATCAGGGAAAAAATCGGTTGCTTCATAGGCTTCTTCCAACAGGTCGGATTTGGCATATTTTCCTTCATACCACTTTGGAATCCGCTCCGAGATCCCATCGACGAGCAGATCAGCCATACAGGGTCTTTCCTCGGCATAAAAAGCCCTCCACTGTTCATTGGTGCCAACAATCTCATTCATCGGGATTTTACTCAGTTGTTCAAGGGCCTTATTCCAGTGAATGATCTTGTGGTCTTTCCCAATCACAAAAGCGGGAATGGAAAAACCATGGATAATGCTTTGCAGCAGGTGCTCCGATTCACGAGAACTGTCGGACATATCCTTTTTTTTCTTCAGGCCTTTGCCGCTCATACCTGGATCAGTTTTTTTACTTGCTTTTGTCTTCATAAGTCACTCCTCCCTTTAGCGCCATGGCATCGCAATAAGCTTCAAATATGCCAAAATTACAGTGCCTTTTGTCTACAACTGTTTCTTGAGCAATTCCAAACAGGAGATATTTTAACTTTTTGATTGGATTCAACCTTTCTCATGTCCCGATTGGCATCAATCATCACCTCCCATGCATCGAGAAAAAGAAATTTACTATGAAGATCCAATTTCTAACGGTTTATGGACGCCGGACACTGTAACAATGCCGGTTATAAGTTCCGGCGGGGTGACATCGAAGGCTGGATAGTATGCCTTCACCCGGTCGCCTGTGATGGGCGTCCCCTGGAACTCGAGCACCTCCCGGGGATCACGCTCCTCGATGGGGATTTCATTTCCCCGGAGGGTGCGGCGGTCGGGACCGCCATAGCCGAGAATATAAAAAGGAATGCCTAAGTGGCGCGCGCAGATGGCTAATTGCAGGGTTCCCACTTTGTTGGCTACGGCGCCGTCCATGGCGATGCGGTCCGCCGCGGCAAATACCTTCTGAATAATCCCTTTGGACATGCAATAGGCCGCCATGTTGTCGGTGATCAGGGTGGTGTCAATCCCCATTTCGCTCAGGGACCAGGCCGTCAGTCTGGCTCCCTGAAGATAGGGTCGCGTCTCCGTGCATATCGCTCTTATATCCTTTCCGTTTTCTTTCGCATACTTGAACATATAAAGCAGGCCGGCCCCGGCAAAACAATGGGTGAGAACCGTATCTCCGGGGGCAAGCAGAGTTTCCGCCTGTCTGCCCGTAGCCTGGGAGATTTCCCGCTGCCGGGACAAGCTTTTTTTCAGAACCGCAAGGATTACCTCCGAAGCCCTTCTGTCCGGATGTTTTCTGACCCTCTCCAGCAGCTTTCCCAGCAGGAGAGCGAGATGAAATCCTGTCGGCCTGGTGGCGCAAAGGCGGTCGGCAGCCTGTTTGAGTCCCGCTATGGGTGGATTGCCGCTTTGCCTTTCTAACTCTCTTGCTGCAAGATACAGTCCATACCCGGCCGTGATGGCAATATCACCCGCCCCTTGTACCATCATTTGTTCGATGGCCCGAGCCACTTCCACATAGTCGGTGCAATACACCTCCGCTTCGGAACGGGGTAGCTTCCGCCGGTCAATAATGATCAGGGCGTCTTCCTCCTCCAGATAAACATTGTTCTCCAGGTGCATCAACAGGGGTTCATTCAAGATCTTTATTTCCTCCTTTAATTAAACTGATCAACCCCAGGCGCTTTTGCGCCTCACAATAATGTAATTTTTCAGAGAGGTTGTTGAAATATTTGAATTTAAAGTATCATAGTCTTTTCCGTCATGCAAACATGGATTAGTTCTCTACTCTGTTTTACCGGGAAGGCGACTTTCAGGTCACCTGGGGGCGACATTTTAGTCGTGTCACGTAACAACCTAATATTCAATACTTTATTGTCATCCATTTTCCCCGTGGACCCCATAATGACGACCTTTTGTTCAGCAACCCGATGATCGGTACCGAAAACTCGCTTAAATCTTGTCGTTAAATCTCTCCGCATACTTTTCCGGAAACTTGCCGGTTCCTTCCGGTCCTGGATAACCTGCGGCTTGGCGCAGGGCAGTTCATTCAGGCACGCAAGAATTGTCACTAGAGAAACCATTTTTGGTACATCTTTTGCTCTTATAGAAGTCAAAGGCCATTGAAATCCAAGAGAAAGGAGTGATCACGTATGGTAGCCTCGATGAAACTGATTGATCTGGTTGAAAATCATGCGGAGAAGATCGCCGCGCAGTGGGCGAAAATTGTGGTGAAGAATCCCTTTACTCCTTTTTACCATGACAAGCCGGTGGAAAAGCTGATTCCCCAGGCGGTCCGGTTTTACAGGAATTTCCGCAAGCTGTTCCTGGAACCAAAACCGGTGGAAGCCTCCGATGGATATTTTACCAGGTACGCCGAGAAACGATACAAAGAAGGCGTCCCTCTGCAAGAGGCGATTTATGCCCTCATCCTGATGAGGCGGCAGATCTGGCTCTACGCGGAGTTTCAGGCAACTTTTTCTACCGCTGTAGAAAAACAGCAGGCCATAGAAAGCGTCACCAGGACCATGCTCATGTTCGACTATGCCATGTACTTCATCACCAAGAAATATCGCGAACTGATGAAGCTCGAATGGTTCGAGGCGCCCAACACCTGATAAAAGTATCAGAATAAACCTTCCCTTGAGGGGGCGGCAAAGAAAGGAGGGCAAAGATCATGTCCGGTTCTCTGAAACTCGTTAATCTTATTGAAACTCACGCTGAGCCCATTGCTCGTCAATGGGCCAGAGACGTGAGAAAAAATTCCCGAACCCCATCCTATCACGGTATCCCGGAGGATAAACTCGTTCCTGTCGGCGTGAAATTCTACGATAACTTCAAGCAGATGTTCTTTACCGACAAGCCGGCGGATACGTCACAGCAATACTTTGCCCGGTACGCGGAAGAAAATCACGCCCGTAATATTCCCCTCAACGAGGCCCTCTATGCCCTGATCATGATGAGGCGCCACATCTGGCTCTATGCAGAGTTCCAGACGATCTTCATCTCCGCCGTGGAACAGAAGCAGGCCGTGGACAGCCTCGTCCGGACCATCCTCATGTTCGACTACGCCATCTTCTTCATCAGCCAGCGCTACCAGGAATTAATCCGGCAAAGCATCGAAGAAAAGCTTGGCGTCGTAAACGTCCTGCGCATGGAGAGTCCTCCGGGGACACAGCAGGGACCATACAAGACCGCCATCATGGTCGCCCTGATCCTCGGCGCCTTTGGCCTTACGTATTATTATCATGCCATGCTAAGCCAGAATATCATTTTCACCCACCTCCTGTATATTCCCATTGTTTTGGCGAGTATCTGGTGGAAGAAAAAAGGTATTTTTGTCGCTGCGTGTCTGGGGGGGTATCTACTCCTGAGTCACCTGCTTTTTCTCAAGGGCATGCCCTTTACCGATGACATTATCCGGGCGGCGATGTTTCTCGTTATCGGAACTGTCGTGGCCTTCCTGAGTGAAGGGATTACCAGGGCGGAGGAACTCTATAAATCCGCCAATTAATGACGGAGGATAAAGAATACATGGATACAGCAGCGCAAGTGAATCAGGGAACAGTCGTCTCCATCCGGGGGAGTGTCATCGATGCCCGCTTCTCCTCGGGATCTCTTCCGGACATTGGGAACGTCCTGCTGGCCGGGGACGATAGCCGGACGCGCATCGAGGTCATGGTCCAGCTAAACGCGGAAACCGTCCGGGGGATCTCCCTGATGCCGACCCAGGGATTGGCCCGGGGATCCACCATCACGGATACGGGACAGCCGTTTATGATTCCCGTCGGGAAAGGTCTATTGGGGCGGGTTTTCAACGTTTTCGGCGAGCCCATTGACAACATGGAGGCGCCGCAGACCAGTGAAACTCGATCTATCCGCGGGGTTCATGTCCCCATCACCCAGCAGTCAACGGAGTCCGAGATATTCGATACAGGCATCAAGGCCGTGGATATCCTCTGCCCTCTGGAGCGGGGCGGCAAAGCCGGACTTTTCGGCGGGGCCGGCGTGGGCAAGACGGTCCTCCTCACGGAGATGATCCACAATATGGTGGGACACCATCACGGCATCAGCATCTTCTGCGGCGTCGGGGAACGGTGCCGCGAAGGGGAGGAACTCTATCGCGAAATGAAGGAGGCCGGCGTCCTGCCCAATACCGTTATGGTCTTTGGACAGATGAACGAACCGCCCGGGGCGAGATTCCGCGTTGGCCACACGGGCCTCACTATGGCCGAATATTTTCGCGACGACGAACGGCAGGACGTCCTTCTTCTCATCGACAATATCTTCCGTTTCATCCAGGCCGGCCAGGAGGTATCGGGACTTATGGGCCTGCTCCCCTCCCGTCTCGGTTATCAGCCCACCCTGGCCTCCGACCTGGCGGCGCTGGAAGAACGGATCTGCAACACTACCACCGGTGCGATTACCTCCATCCAGGCCGTTTACGTCCCTGCCGACGACTTTACCGATCCCTCGGCGTCTCACACCTTCAGCCATCTGACAGCTTCCATCGTTTTATCCCGGAAGCGGGCCAGCGAAGGATTTTACCCGGCCATTGACCTCCTGCAGTCGGGCTCCAAGATGCTCATGCCCAACATTGCCGGAGAGCGCCACTACCGTATCGCCCAGGAAATCCGCAGAAACCTGACAATCTACGAAGAGTTGAAGGATATCATAGCCATGCTGGGCATCAACGAGCTGTCCCGGGAGGACCAACGGACAGTGTATCGTGCCCGCCGTCTGGAGCGCTTCTTTACACAGCCTTTCTATGTCACTCAACAGTTCATCGGCAAAGAAGGAAAGGTGGTACCCATCCAGGACGCATTGGACGGGTGCGAAAGGATACTCAACGATGAATTCGCCGATTATCCCGAGAGCGCCCTCTATATGATCGGCACGATTGATGAGGCGGTGAAAGAAGTTAGCAAGTGAACGTGTGAGAAGGAAACCTGCTCGCTGGAGAAAAAGGTAAATTTTCAACAAACGGATGAGGTCAAGCGCACATGAATATGAAAGTCCTGCTTCCCGCTGAGATCTTTCTGACCGAAGAGGTGACCAGGGTGGTGGCCGAGGCGGAAAATGGCTTCTTCTGCCTGTTGCCCCAGCACGTTGATTTCACGGCGGCCCTCGTCCCCGGGGTATTTTCCTATACCACCCAGGCAGGGGAGGACAACTACCTGGCCATTGACGTAGGCACCCTGATCAAGAGAGGCTCCGAAATCCTGGTATCGACTCGCAACGCCTTCCGGGGTCCGGAACTCGGCCAGTTGAAAGATGTCGTCGTCCTGCAGTTCCGGGAGATCGACGAGCGAGAAAAGAAGGCCCGTACTGCCGCAGCCAGATTGGAAGTGGACCTCCTGCGCCGCTTCATGGAGTTGAAACATGAATGAAGAACATCTGACCCCGATAGAAAGGCTCCGCAGGCAGGCCGAAGACTTCACGAAAAAGGTCAGCGCCAAGGAGGCAAGAAAAATCAAAGGGAAATTCCAGAAGGACGAGGGCATCTGGTTCGGTCTGGGCGTCGTCGGTATCGTGGGTTGGTCCGTCGTCATCCCTACTCTGATCGGAACGGCCATCGGGCTCTGGATCGACGGTGCCTGGCCGAGCCGGTTTTCCTGGACTCTGATGCTGTTGATCCTGGGGGTGGCTTTGGGATGCCTCAACGCCTGGTACTGGGTGAATAAGGCTCGGGAGACCATCATCAAAGATTGAGAGACCGATTAAAACAAGGTTATTCGCCGGCAATTTTCCCCGACGAATGACTGAATGAAAGGATCAACCCATGGTTTCCGCCATAACACTTCTCGTTCCATTTATCTTTGGGAGCCTGATCGGTCTGCTCTACTTCTCGGGACTCTGGCAGACGGTGCAGCGGCTTCCCGACGCGCGAAATCCCATTCGGATCCTTTTGTACAGTTATATAGGGCGGATGACCCTGACATTAGGGGGATTTTACGTCATCATGGACGGCGCCTGGGAACGGCTGGCGGCAGCCATGATGGGATTTTTAATCCTTCGGGCCTTTCTCGTCAGACGTTTCGGGCGGATTCCCGGCCCTTCTCCTAAAGGAGCGGTATTATGGAAGTCGTAGCCATTAACCAGATTAGTCCCGACCAGGTGATCCTCTTCTCGTGGTGGTTCGTCACCATCAGTGCCACCCTGGCTTATACATGGTTGGTCATGGGAGTCTTGGTCATCGGATCCATACTTATTACCGGGAACTTGTCATCAAACCCGACCATGACCCGGTGGCAGAGTGTGCTGGAAGTCCTCGTCGAAACGATCCGCTCGGAGATCCGGGATGTCGTCAAGGATGGTGTGGATACCTATTTTCCCTTTATCGGCACCCTCTTTCTGTTCATCCTGTTCTCCAACGTTTTCACCTTCATTCCGGGATACGTCGCCCCCACATCATCCCTCACGACCACGGCGGCCCTGGCGATCCTGGTCTTTTTTGCCGTCCCGTTCTATGGGATCTCCAAGCAGGGAATCCTTGAATATCTCAAGGAATATTTTCGCCCGACCTTTATCTTCTTCCCCTTTCATGTCATGGGCGAACTTTCCCGGACCCTGGCCTTGGCCGTCCGGCTTTTTGGCAATCTCATGAGCCATGAGAAGGTCATTGCCATCCTGCTTGCCGTCACGCCCCTGTTCTTCCCGGTGGTCATGCAGGTCCTCGGCCTTCTCATCGGCATCATCCAGGCCTATATTTTCGCGGTATTGACTATAGTTTACATTGCGTCTGCCACGCAGTCGCATGAAGAAGCGGAACATAAACCCAGGGAACCTAATTCAACAAACCATTAAGAGCCTACAAAGAAAAGGAGGACATAACAAATGGACAGCGTGAGCATTGTTGCGATGGCATCTATTATTACGGCGGGTATCTGTATGGGGATTGGCGCCATCGGACCCGGGCTTGGACAGGGCCGGGCGGTGCAGGGCGCCCTGAATTCGATCGCCCAGCAGCCTGATGAGCGGAACTCTCTGACGAGGACCCTTTTTGTGGGTCTCGCCATGATTGAATCCATCGCCATCTACTGCTTTGTTATCTCCATGATCCTGGTGTTCGCCAATCCGTTCTGGGCCTACGTCATCAAGAAAGCGGGGGGATAATCCATGCATATCGACTGGTTCGTCTTTTTCTCCCAGATCGTCAATTTCCTGATCCTCCTGTTTCTCCTGAAGAAATTCCTCTACGGGCGGATCATTAGGGCCATAGATGCCCGGAAAGCGAAGATCGGCGCCCTCTTTGCGGAGGCCGAGCAATCCCGCCAGGATGCCCGGACGGCGGCAGAGGACTGCGAGAGGAAGCGCCAGGACCTGGAGGAACGCTATGAGCAATCGCTTAATGAAGCCCGTAAAGAGGCCGAAACATACCGGGAACGACTGATGGAGAAGGCCCGCGAGGAGGTCGATTACCTCAAGGTGCGATGGACGGAGGCTCTAAGGGCAGAGCGGAATAACTTCCTCCATGAACTCCGGCAGCTTGCGGGACGTCAGATCTACGCTGCCACGCGACGAGTCCTCAAGGATCTGGCCGATCTCAATCTCGAGGAGCGGATCGTAGAGGTGCTCTTGGCCCGTATCGCTTCTATGGACGAAAACGAGCTGAGCAAATTCCGGGGGCCCGACCGGGAGGGAGCGACAATAACCGTGACCTGCGCCTTTGACATTCCTCCGGCGACGCAGGCGAGACTTAATGACACCCTGCATCGCTACCTGTCAGGGGATATGGACGTGGCCTATGTGCGATCGGATGACATCCTTTCCGGTTGCGAATTGCGGTCGGACGGACACAAGATATCGTGGAGCATGAAGGATTACCTCGACACTATTGAGGAGCGCTTCAACTCCGCCCTCTATGAGGAAGCGCAGGAGCGGACATAGGGCCCTTAAGATTCGATGAAGGGAAACTCAGCAGGGGGAATTTTACGTAAACGGAACTGGCAGGGTGGATAAAGAGGAACGCATCCACCAATTGCCGTCAAGGAGATAAAGACCATGAAGGATATTGCATCGGAAAAGGGGGAGTTGAAGGCGTTTCTGGACGGCGCCTTCCGAACCATGGATAACGTCCTTTCCCAGCACGAAGCGGAACTGCGGGACCGCGAGGTGGGCATCGTCAACTACGTCGGTTACGGGATCGTCCGGGTCAGCGGCCTGCCGAACATCCGGGCCGACGAGGTCGTTCTCTTTCCCGGCAATCTTCAGGGACTGGTCTTCAATATCGATCCGGAGGAGATCGGGGTCATTCTCCTGGGTCCCAGTGAGCACCTGGGGGCCGGGGATGAGGTGAGGCGCACCGACAGGATTCTCGACGTCCCAGTCGGGGAAGCCCTCATTGGCCGCGTGGTTGACGCCTTGGGACGTCCCCTGGACGACCGGGGGGAAATCCGGTCGGTAAAGCGGTTGGCGGTGGAACGGGAGGCCCCGCCGGTAATGGCCCGGGACCCCGTCACGGTTCCCCTCCAGACGGGCATCAAGGTAATCGACGCCCTCTTTCCGATTGGTCAGGGACAGCGGGAACTTATCGTCGGTGACCGCCAGACGGGAAAAACAGCCATCGCCATCGACACCATCATCAACCAGGCAGACAAGAACGTCCTCTGTATCTACTGCACCATTGGGAAAAAGGCCTCCGACGTGGCCAAACTAATCGCTGACCTGAAACAGTACAAAACCATGAGCTATGTGACCGTCGTGGTTGCTACCGGAGACGAGCCCCCGGGGCTCCAGTTCATTGCCCCCTACGCCGCCACTTCCATGGCTGAATATTTCATGTCCACAGGGCGTGATGTCCTGATCATCTACGATGACCTTACGTATCATGCCCGGGCCTACCGGGAGCTGTCCCTGCTGCTCCGGCGCCCGCCGGGCCGCGAGGCCTTCCCCGGGGACATCTTCTACATCCATTCCCGGCTCCTGGAACGATCAACTCACCTCCGGAAAGAACACGGCGGCGGCTCCCTGACGTCCCTGCCCATCGTGGAGACCGAGGCTCAGGATATCTCTGGTTACATCCCGACCAACCTGATCTCCATCACCGACGGGCAGCTATATCTATCGCCAAGACTTTTCCAGAAGGGCATCCTGCCTGCTGTTGATGTCGGCAAATCCGTTTCCCGCGTGGGCGGCAAGGCCCAGCTTCCGGCCTACCGGGCCGTGGCGGGGGATGTGCGGATTTCCTATTCCCAGTTCGAGGAACTGGAGACCTTTTCCCGCTTCGGCACCCGTCTCGACGAGGCAACTAGGAAGGTTCTCGATCGGGGCTGGCGGGTCCGGGAGATCCTGAAACAGCCCCAGTATCAGCCCATCCCCGTAGCGGAGCAGGTCGCGGCTTTGCTGGCCGTCACATCGGGGAGTTATGACGGCGTTGCCGTGGAAAAGATCCGGGACGCTGAAACAGACCTCCGTAGAAACGTGGCAGAAAAGCACGGCGATTTGAATGCCCGGATCAGTGCGGGTGAAAAACTCGGGTCTACGGACCGGGACATCCTCATCCGTGTGGCTGCAGAAACAGCGACATCGTATGGAAAGGAGCCGGAAAGTGCTGACCGCTGAAGCCCTGAAGCGAAAAATCCAGAGCGCCCAAGATCTCCTGGGCGTCGTGAAGACGATGAAGGCCCTGGCCGCCGTGAGTATTCGCCAGTATCAGCGGGCCGTCGAGTCCTTGAGTGAGTATAACCGGACCGTCGAAATGGGCTTGCAGATCGTCCTGAAAAAAAGCCAGGGCGCCTTTGCGCCCTCCGGCGGACGGATAACCCGTCTCGGGGCCATTATTTTCGGAACTGATCAGGGTCTCTGCGGCCAGTTCAACAACATCGTTGTCCATCATGCCCTGAAAGAAATGGACAAGACGGGTGTCAGAAAAGAAGACCGGGTCGTGATTGCCATCGGGCTCCGGACGGCCGATATCCTGGAGGACACGGGACAGAAGGTTTTTGAAACCCTCGCCACCCCGGGGTCCACGTCGGGAATCACACCCATGGTGCAGGATATTACCCTGCTCCTGGAGAACTGGCGGTTCAAGAGTCAGGTGGAGCATATGCATCTTTACTACAATGAATACATATCCGGGGCCACTTACACTCCCCGCCTGCTGAAGCTGCTTCCCGTGGACAGGACCTGGCTACTGAATCTTCAGAGACAGAAATGGGAGTCCCGGACCCTTCCCCTGTTCACCATGGAATGGGAGCAAATCTTCCGGTCCATGATCCGGGAATACCTGTTCGTTTCCATCTACAAGGCCTTCGCCAATTCGCTGGCCAGTGAAAACGCCAGCCGGCTGGCGGCCATGCAAAACGCGGAGAAGAATATTGAGGAACGTCTGGAAGAGCTC
>Ga0172379_10006848_pt1 | contig 15060 bp, 11 predicted proteins | sample GrowelOW334metaG_FD_119756 | JGI IMG/M metagenome (GOLD analysis project Ga0172379, IMG submission 119756) | Groundwater microbial communities from an aquifer near a municipal landfill in Southern Ontario, Canada - Groundwater well OW334 metaG | ecosystem: Environmental > Aquatic > Deep...
CACAATTCCTAACATCTTGGGGTCGTCTTTGAACCAATGTAAAAATACTCGGTATGGAAATTGCCTGGCAAGATTTAGTGCCTCTTGGGTATAAGGTTGCCCATCTATGACTACTACTCGAATATCATAAAATTGAATGAAGTTCGCTAGTTGCTTCCAACGATCACCCTCAGGTTTATCGACCATCACACCGATCCAGAAAATCCCATTTTTATTGCCTATAATGACATGGTTTCCCTTACCGCTTCCCAATCCTGTATCAACCCCCATGACATTCAATTCGCTGCTGTCTTCTACTTGTGCTTCGGTAGCATTACGAATAAAAAGGCTTGCTGGAATTTTTTGTTCGGCTGAAACATACGGTAACCCTAAAACAAAATTGTAAAAATAGGTTTCATCCTCAGCTTTCTCTTTTTCTTTGATAAGGTCATCTGCGGTTCTCCATGGACAGTGCATCTGGCTAATCCAATAACCGCTTATATCCCTTGCTGAATACTTCGCTTCCCAGCTGCCCAGCTCACTTATCTGTCTTGGGGTTAACTCCCGATGACATTTTTGGCAAGTATAAATTCTTTGTTCAATATCAACATTTTTGTCCCACTCCATGTGCTGTCTGTAATTGCAATAAGGACAGTTAAACCGCCAATGTTTTTGGTCAGATTGTTCAAACAACTTCTCAATGCCTGTATCGGGAACTGTTGGGGTAGAGAAAAAGTGCTGGCTTCTTACTTTGGAATATCCCATACGGGAGGCGTAGTCTCTGATAACCTCTGACTTTGATTTATCAACCTCGTCATGGATATTGCGATCGGAGGTCAACATGATGGCTTCCCGCTCCGTAAAAGTGCCTTTGAAATAAACAAATGCCTTGTCTATTTGCTTCTGCTCGATGGAGTCTATATTCTTGGGGTCGATATGCTTCTTGATGCAGGGATTTGCCCTCATGATCTGATTGACCTTGCTCGGCACAAACTTATAAACATCATCAGCCGTTGGTAGTGTATAAATCTGATTGATACCCAAGAAAATAGCGTCATGGAGAACTCTCAATATCTCCATCGTGCTTGCGCCTACCTGAGAAGCCTTACGAATGACCTGAATAGGCGCTCTGTCAGAATAAATATCCATCATAAAGCGGTGATCATAAAATTCGATATTCTGCCCAGTCTCGCTTTTGATGTGATTTTTGCTGATCCAATAGAGAATGCTTTTTGCCTCGTCAGTTACCATCGCTACCAGCCTCCTTTCTTTTGCGTCCGTGGAAACTCTTAATCAAGGCATCTAGTGCCTTGCCTTCCGCTTCTTCCTCTGGAGTAAGCAGTCTCTGCTCTCCAGTTACGCTGACTGCTGACCTGTCAGTTACCAAGCCCATCTCAGTTCTGGTCATCTCCCAGAGTTGCTTTAGCTCGGCAACAGTGACTTCTTCGCCTGAGTCGAGCTTCTTGAGTTTGGTATCCAGCGCCTTCCTGAAGGCTTTAATGATTTTGAATTTGCGCTCCTTCTCAAACCTCTTAGCTTCGGTGCGGATTTGGTCTATATCTTCAGTGATCTTGAGATCTGTTCTTTTAACCCAACTAAACTTTTTCGACCACAAGGCAATGGTTTTCCTGGTTACAATGTTGCCTAATCTATTTTTCAGACCCTCCAATTCTGGGGTAATTTTGGTGTAACCCTGGTTCAATCCTTCCCAAGCGGTTAAAAGCCTGTCAAAGCTCCCTGTCAGGCAATACAATTGCCAAACGGTAAACTGTTGCATCGTTTCTCCTGGCATCTTGCTAGTGGTTAGTTTTAGTTGTTGTTTTTTCATAATCTTTGATCCTCTCGAATGTTGGTATCTATCCACCTCATGTCGTCGACCGTAAAATCAAGAGGACAACCCATTTCTTTCCAAGTTCGTTGATAATCCTCTTCAGACTTACAAACATTAAATTCACTCTTAAAGGAAACTAAAGGCGCTTTAGGTCGAGGCGGTTGCAAAATTGCAACACTTTGAGGAGAAATAGCCCCATTTCCTTTAGGTTTTTGCCGTTGCAAATCTGCAACTGGTGGTTGTGGTTCTGCAACAGCTGGTTGCAAAATTGCAACATACTCTTGTAGATCGATAACTTTCTTGTCTTTGGAAATCTGTGCAAAGTTATCCCTAATGTCGAACCCGTTAACAAAAATCCGATTATCTCTTTCCACCCATAATCCTAAAGTAAACAGTTTTTCAGCCTTACGGCTAACCTTTGATTTATGCCAACCCAACAAATAACCAATCTCTGTTTTCTGATAATTGAAACTGCCATAGTCTTTAGGATCGTGGTTTTTACTGTCCCAATCTGCCAATGCCGAAAAACCTAAGTCCCACAAAATAAATTCACTATCTGATAACAGCTTGCTATGGAGAAGTAAAAACCTCCCCTTAAAATGTGAGTCATATCCGTTTAACCTGTTCATAATTTTTGTTGGTCGCATACTTATTTTTCTTGGTATAACTTTTGCTTTAAATCTTTGATTACCGTTACCACTTTCCTAAAATCAACAAGGCAACTCTGTGAGTTTTCTTCTGCGAAATTAAATACCTGAAGGAGTTTTTGTCTGTCTGGTGAGTCTTTTAGAACAAATACAGAGCGGTGAGAGTCAGGAGAAGATTCAACCCCGACCAACTCAAACCCATGAAGAATTAAAAACGCTACTGCGTAAAAGCTACTACTACGATACAGTTTATTTTCTTTTTGTATTCGCATATTGATATTCCCTTGAGCCAACAAAAAAGGACTCAATGGTCTTGAGTCCCTATCTTGCTGGGAACACGCCGTAACCGCAAAATCTGCTGTTACATCGTTACAATCGTTTCTGGAATATCAATCGGAGGCGTTGCTATCGTATAAAGTCGAAGTGTGGCTATCGTGCGATCGTTTCTATCGTTGGTCAAGTCTTTTCAAGACTTATTCAATTATCACTATATAAAACCATCACCCTTCTTGTCAAGGGCATTGATGATTTTTTCTGATAATGAAAGTGGTAAGAAAGTCGTCGAATTGATACAATATAAGCACATTGCCTAAACCTCGCAAGAGGCATGGCATGAAGAAGTCCTCGTGAGCAATAAGCTCTCCCTAGAGCGCTCACGAGGCTGTCATCCGAAAGGATGGCAGGTGGCGCAAGCCATCGCTGGGGGGAGCTTTTTGTTTGGATTTGACAATCTCCCTCAAGCGAAGTTAATATGCAACACTCTAAGGCTAAATTATCAGTTGTGCTTGAAAGGAGGTGAAAAATGAATATGACAAATAAAAATAAATATCGTCTTCTACCTGTTATCTTTATTCTCGCCGTTATTGCTATCCTTGCCGTAGTTTTAGCCCCTCGTTTAGTTAGACAGTCAAAGATTGTTCAGACGCTGCAATCCAGCGCCAAAGACAAAGAAGTGGCTGAACTACTGGCTACAATGAGCAATAACCCAAATAAAGACTCGCAGGAGTATAAAGAGGCACGCCAGAAATTCTGTCTCCTGACAGCCAGACCAGTGAAAGAGCGGGAAAAGGCGGTAGCCAACATCAGAGAGTTCCTGCATGGGATATACCCTGAAGTCAGCAAAGAGTTTGAACCAGAGTTCCTCTGCAGTAAATTCAACGGCAAACCAGACGATAGTGGGACAGATTACAACAGCCCAGCAGTCGAGTTTTATGAGGCAGAAAATCACAGCTTCGAGGTTGATCCCAAGACAAACTATATCCTGGGGTTCGGAGAAGCTGAGCGTAGGTGGGGATATAACGAGGACGGCAAACGCTGGCATGACCCAATACCAGAGTATGACTACTCAGGAATTTACAGCAAGCCAGAGGAGCTGAGACAGGTCGCCGAAAGATTCCTAACCGAGCGTAAAGACATCTTAGGTATTGATCTCACAAAGATGGCTTATGAGTATGAAGGAACAAAACCAGGCAACTTTTTCATGCACTGGGAAGACAAGAGCGTGTCGGTAACCAAAGAGCATGAAGTTTGCGGGGATGTTGACAAGGAGCGTAAAGGCGCATACCAAGACGCCAATGGGACATGGTGTATTAAGCAGAAATCGACCAATTACCAAAGGATCGACATCACCATCACCAACGGCGGGCAGATTATAATCTATCGTAATAACATCAACGATCTTGATAAACTCTAAATAAAGAGTTAAATTGTTCACTGGTTCTGACGCTAGAAATATACTGGTTTTACCAGGAAACTCTCTAGGCTAGCCCAATCAAGTATGGGGGTTTTAGGAGTCCCCCCAGAACCACTGCGGATTCCTGTAACAAATCCCCAACGAGGCTTCTGAAGCTAAATACAGGTGGAACTATGCCACCCCAGGCACGAAAGCCCCACACAAGTCAACACAAGGGGCAGGCTGTTGCGTAGATCTCTGTCGTTTCACTTTTATTAAAACCCCCTTCTTTCTTCCTGAATCTTTTCGTGTTCAATCTGCTTATCTAGAGAATCTATCATTTCATCAAGCCATCGTTTTACATTCTCATTATCTTCACTCTCTTTGAAACTAACCAGTTGTTCCTTTTTTTGCTGATAATGTAGACTAGCGGGACCAGACCAACCCTCAGTATAAAAGTTTGACCCCATTTCCTTACGGACATCATCTCTATCTCCATATTTAGCTAACACTTCTCTTGCCCAACAAACTTTTCCTTCTTGTCTGAAAAGTATTTTTGGCACGAAGTAAGCAACATACCATGCTCTCTTTTTAATATCTGCGTCTACCCATTCCCAAACTTTTTCTGGAGGGAAGAATGCAAGCGCTCCTGACACTCCAGCTGATGAATGTTCACTTCCTCTCAACCATTCCTTTATATGAAACGCTCTTGAGTCAATTGGTGGTCCTAGATACTTTGCTACAATATCCCAAACTTCCGAAGGATATCTACGAGCAATTTCGTCAATTACTTCCTGTGTCTGCGAATGATATTCTTCAAGAATGCTACCATCTTCACCCAGATGTTCTAGTATTACTTCAGCAAGAGGCAAACTTTTTCCTGGATAAAGTTCAATAAACTTATTTCCGATCTCTTTCCAATGAAAATCGTCCATCTGGTTACGCCTACCCTCTGATAATTTCTTAAATAACGAAGGGTGCGTTAGAAGTTTTAAGGTTAAATTCTCTGGCAATTTATGCTTAGATTCTTTTCTTAAATAAAAGAATTGATACAAATCAAGAGCTATAGAAACTGCGTGTTCTTCTGGACATTCCAGTAAAAAATCGATCCACTTCTTAAATATGTCTTCGGACAAATCTCTAATGACACTTCCAAGACCAAATACACGAAAATGTCCAACGGTTATTACTTTCTTTTTAGCAAGTTCCAATACTCTTAAAGCTGCTCTGTCTGACATTCCAGATCGCCAAGTAAGGTCAGAAACCCAACTAGCTAGCTTTTCATCCTTTGTCAAATCGTCTAATAAAGCCTCCCATTTCTCTTTATCTTTTTCAAACAGAACTCGCAGATAGCCACCAATAAAGTAATCGCTAGAATTGGGTTGTCTACTTACCTTACGCTGTGTGTTTAATAGCATCGGTAATAGGGAAAAATCTTTATCCTGCTGACCTAATTCATTACCAAATCGATATCCGCTCTTTGCTTCATGAGTTACCAACCAATCAAGCTCTGGTTTAAGCAACTTAGGGTCACCAACTGCCTGTTCTGCGAGTTTCTTTATGGGAACATCCACTTTATCAACTCTGTTACCGTCTTCATCAAAACTATCTTCCAAAAGATCCATTCCTACATATCGCCTCATGAGAGAGCTAAAATCGCTACCAACCAGATCGTCTCTTAGCTTCTCCCATTTTTGTTTAGTTTCGTCTTGTAATTCTTTTCCGTCATAGTGAAGAATGGCGACTACTCTCTCAAGTATTTTTTCCTTATTACCATAGGGCTTCGTAGATAACTCAGTTATATTTGTAATTATCATGTCCGTTAACTTCGGAATCCTGCTCAAACCTCTTGAATTATCAAGAAGAACATCAACTACCTGATCCTGCTCGTCTCTAGTTAAGATCTTTATTTTGCCATACAAGAGTTCCCAGGTTTTTTGATAAGCATCCCACAATTCACCATAGGTTTTAGGCTTCCAAAGTTGGGCTTCTCTCTTCACCCCTTGATATTCAGCGCCTATCATGCGGGTAAAGTTTTGAGATTCCAGTGCTTTATCACACGCCCGAATTGCTAGTTTTCGACGCTCCTTTGAGTCTGAGTTGAAAGCCTCTTGTAGAATAAGCAGTCGTTCTTCTGGGGGGGCTTCCGTAGAAGAAAGCCCTACAGAGAATAAATCTGCAAAAACTCCACTGGCGTTGTTGGCATAGGTTTCATTTTCCGCTTCGCCGAGGGCTAGAAGCAGTCTAGCGGCATCAGCAAACAACTCCTTCCACACAACGATCTTCTCTAATGCCCAAACAACATCCCTACGAGTTTCTCTATACTCTAGTAACTCTTTTTTTTTCCACTTGCCAACCGTCTCTTGTAGAGTCTTCAGCGCAGACTTAGGATCAGCTTCAGTCAGTGCTAAAAAAAAATTCCCGCCGAGCTTCGTTCTTAAGTAATCATCCTTTTGAAAAGGTCCATTCTCTCCTAGTAATTCTCTAACAACTTTTATAGCTGCCTGAGATTCTGCTGCATACTTAAACATTTCGTAAAACCAATCACGCAAGGAATCTGGTATCTTTCCAGACAGAACTTTGAAATCAAATCCGTTCCCGTAAATATCCCACCAATCTGTCCATAATTTTATATGTAGAGCCTTAGGGGTTATATAAAGTGTATTTTCGCCTTGTAGAATCTTTCTATCTCGCATTTTTTTTACAATTTGTTGAAATCTTGCCCATGTAATGTGGGAGTCAGCTTCCTCAACCAACTTAGCAACAGCTTGTGCCTCACTAACAACCATCTTTCCGTAACCTAACTTTTTGAATAGCGCTATGTGTTGCAATGTTAATTTTCTTTCAGTCACTTCCTGGCTATTAGGATCATCACCGCCTACGACATAGCGATTCCAAATATCTACTGTATCAAGAGGTTTAAGGAGATCCTCTGGGTTGTTTTTCAGATTCCAGCCAATTACATGGGCAACTCTAGGCGAACCACTACACAACTCCGCCCATCTATCAGCTTGATCTTTGGCAATTCCGTATTCTTGAATTATCTTGCTAACTTCCTTGTCTTCCAGTAAGGTGGCTTCAAAATAAGAAGTATTCCCAGAACTATCTTCACACTCGTTATAAATCGTGATCAGCCTGATTCTAGGTCCTTTATGTTTGAGTTTATTCCAAATATACGATCTGCTTTCTGAATCACATTCGTCAATCACTAAAACCACAGAGAAAGTGTTGTCATCCCTTAGAATTTCGTTCATAAGATCAGAATCTCTGAACTTCCCAGCAGAGTCACAATAAATTACAAGAGGACTTAAATCCTCAGAGTTTGTAATTTCAAAGGCTATCCTTGTTTTGCCAATTCCTGGCTCTCCCAACACTCTTACATGGACTGCAGCATCAGTGCGCCCCAACTCTTTTTGTGCGTTGGTAATTAAATCTGTCTGTCCTTTACCAGCCTTGAACTCGCTTCTCATGTCATCTTGAGATGACCAGCTTTTGTGCGTTTGAAATCTTGCCTCATCTCGTTTATTTATTCTTAAAGCCAACGAAGGGAAAGGTTGAAAAAAGCCTATCAAGTTGTTCTGACGCCATATTTCTATTTTTGCCTTCTTATACTTTTGGTCAACCGATTCAAGCTGTTTCCTTAATTTATCGACTAACTGATCATCTTTTGTTTCTGGATCATCCCAACCAAAAAGCACGATAACCAATGTCCCATCATTATCGAAACAAGATTTGATTCGGGGCTTTAACTCTGTTGAATTATCCTTAAATAAAATGTCTTTGATGTTTTCTTGTCTATTTAGAGAAAAATCACCAGTCTTTATTTGATACCTAGTCCAACCTAATTTGATAATTCCTTGCCCACCGTTGATCTGCACACTCTTAACTTCTGCATCTACTCCTCCGTCGGCAACAGTAATAGCTCCTGGAACATTAACTAAATTCTTGCCTATCCCTAGAGTAGTTGCTTCTGCAAAAAGAAGATCACGGAAGACATCTACTGCCTCTTGGGGACTTAGCTGTCCTAACTCACGACTTGTAACCGCAAAAATTGTTAACATATTAGCTGAATTTATAAGCGCTACTGATAATAGCGTCAAAGCTGTTGATTCTGCTTACTGCTGTATGTGGAAGGAGTTTATAAATCCATTTCTTTTCAGTCGCTCCAGAGGCTATCTTACACCATTCTTCTGCTTGTTTTGCCTTCTCGATAACTTCTGGGTCTTTCTTATCTAGTTTGCTTTTATCCTTAACTTCCACCAGGTAATTAGCATCTTTCCTCTCGACAATAAAGTCAGGATTATAGTTACCGTAAATATACCTAATTGGCAACTGCCCAGTTCTCAATCTTACCCAGCTAGTTACAGTCTTGTCTTTATCCAAGGAATCAGCCAATAACTTCTCTTGGGTTGAGTCAAAGACATAAGCTGAGTAAACACTCTTGTCATAACCATCAATAATGTTTCCCCTAGATTCCGCTTCACTTACTTCGTCCTTGTCCAGAGGCACGGCTGAGGCTTTTACTACTTTGAGATACGGTTCAAATGGGAGTTCTTCGTTAAGCACTCCAAACTTAATCCTGGTTTGCTCTTGGAGCTTTTCCTGAAGTTGAGGCAAGATATCATTCAAGATGGTTTGCTCATGTAGTTTAACCAACTTCGACAATTCCTTCCCTGTAACTTGAAGCTGATCAAGATAGTGTTTTACTATCTTTTGTAAAACCGCCTTAAAAGAAACATCAAACTCGGACATCTCTAGAATTATCAATCTTACAATTCGGTTTATTGGATCAATTTCTTCTTTTACTACAACCTCTCCCGCATCCTCAGTTTGTCTAGAAACAATGTCAGCTTTAATCAATCTCGGTTTAATTTTCTTTAATTCCTCTAACCGCAACTTGATTGGGAAGAAGTCCAGATTGTTGCTCGAATAGACTTTTGCTTCAACCAAAGGAATTTTAACCCAGAGCTTTTTATTCTCTACTGGCTTAATTTCTACAGTTTTAAGTTCTTCTTTTTTCTCCGCCTTTTTAACACCAAGTCCTTCTGCCACATCATGGGCAACTGCCACCACTCTGGCAAAGTTGTCGTGAGAGATAATATCAAGGGAATCTAACTCCTCAACACCTGTAAGCTCTCCGAATGGCAACCTCAGCCCTCGACCGATGGTTTGTTCGATTAGAGTCTTACTGATCGATGCCCTAAAAGGAATGATGGTGTAGACATTTTTAACATCCCATCCCTCTTTTAACTTATCGACATGGATAACAATCTCATTCTTATTAAGAGGATAAGGTTCTTCTAAACGAAGAAGTTGGTTAATTGAGTCAACTTCACTTTCGCTAGTTACCAACAAGGTTTTATCCTTGTAATAGCCATCAAAGAAACTATCGCTTTCAATAAGGGCTTTTACATCTTTTGCATGCTGGATATTCTTTGTGGTTAACAAGGTGACGGGTAAAACAAAGGGTAACTTGTGGTTCTTGCAGTATTCCTCGATAAGCGCTTTCTTTTCTCTGTGTCTTCTTATACCATCCTCAAGTTTCACCAACTCAAGATCGCCTTTATAGGTGTAATCATCACTTCTGGCTATAACATAGGGAATCTTGATATAACCACCCTTTGCGCCGTTACCATTGTGCCGACTCTCCAAAGCCTTCTTAGAATCGTTTATGGCGTCTCCAAGCGTGTAAGAATAGACCACATTGTTACTGATGGGAGTAGCGGTGAATTCCAACCCTAATTCTGGTTTTAGGTGGTTAATTGCCCTGATGGACTTAACGCCACGATATCGATGGCTTTCGTCCATTAGGATCACCAGATCCTTTTGCTGAAGGAGTTCAGCAAAACTTGATCCTAAAGTCTCTTGATAGCGATGGAATCTAAACTCAACATCAGTTCTTTCGTTGAAAATCTTCTGGATGTTGAAAACATAAATGTTAACTGCATCAAAGAGTTGATTACCAAAGTTAGCATAAGTGTAATTCTCTCCTGTAATTAAGTTAAACAGCGGAAAGTCTGTCAAACCATCCAGAACATATTTCTTACTTGAAGGAGTGAAGTTATCAATTGTCTTGGTATAAATCGTTTCCCCTGGAGTCAAAATAAAGAAGTCTTTCAACCCCTTGGTGTAGTAGAGATAAACAATCATGGCAGCCATCAATCTGGTTTTTCCAACCCCTGTTGCTAATGCGAAGGTGAATGATGGGAACTCTGTATCAAACTTTACATTCCCAACCAATCTTGCCTCAATATCGTCCAGTTTATCCCTACCAAGTTTGACTCCTGAAAGGATTGCATCTAATTTGACAAGCGAAAGCTCTTGTGGCTTTCTTAGGCTTAATTCTTTAGTTAGTTTATCTGTTATATTTATGCTCATACTTTGAATTTCCTTAATAACACATCAGGAATTTTTCTGATTTCCACATTTTCTGGTAATTTTATTTTACTCGATATCGTCTTAGCATAAACAATTAGATAATCGGCTGCATCGCTAACTTCCCTTAAGAGTGCTTCTACATACTCCTGATTAAGATATTGCTCAGTTACATGAGCAATGGTTCTACCAGAAATACCATGAAGACCATTGTCTGGGTGAAGAAGTTTAAATCCTTCGACCTTCAAAACTGCCCGAATCAAAACTCCGTTATAAACTTTTGGATTAAGAACAGTTAGTCTTAAATCGTCATCAGCAACAAATAAGCTATCTCCAAGTTCAAAGTATTTGAAACCGCTACCGCCCTTCCAGCTCACTGACTTGCTAATTCCAGTTTGATCTTTACCAGAAACAACACTCTTAATTCTGGGGATAATATGCGTTTCGGCATGCCCACCCATTTCGATCATGATCCACTTCCTGTTCATCTTTTGAGCAACAGCTCCTGTTGTGCCTGAACCAGCAAAGGAATCTAAAACTAAATCTCCATTCTGAGTTGTCATTTCTAACACACGCTTAATAAGGGCTTCAGGTTTCTTAGCATTTGGAAAGTTAATTTCGCCTTCGTTTGAAATCCCATTCCACGAAATATCTGTCCAAACATCGGTAACCAGTTGACCAGGAAGTTTTATCCCATCAATTTCAACAAGCCTGTTTTCATAAAAAAGAATTTGATCTCCATTCAGTATATAAAAATTATCGAGATCTTCATTTGGATGAACAAAAACCTTGTTTTTAACTTCCTTTGATTTTTTGATTGTTTCTAATCGTTTTGCTCTAGCTCCTCCCTGGATCACTGCGAGACGAAAGACATTTCTGGCATTTTCTATCGCAAACTCTGCAACCTTCCCTTCAAAAAGTTCGTTCGTCAGTTCTTTTTTGGCGTCTTTAGAGTTTCCAAAGCCAAGACTTTTAGCAACAACATCAGTCAAATTCTCCCATCTCCAACTCGTATAATTCTTATCTCTGTTATGAAGATATTTTGAATACTGTTTATCATAGCCTTTTTCAACATAAAGTTTATTTAGGTTTTTCCCCTTGTCAGATTTTGAGTAAACCAGAATAAAATTGGAGGTAGTAAATAGCTTGTTTGCTGTAGCTTTGAAACCAGAAGGATCATTTGTCGTCATGGTTATCGTGTTCATGTAATTAGAGAGACCAAAAACTTCATCTAAAACCACCTTAAGTCTTGCCATTTCATGCCAATCGACATGAACAAAAATCTTACCGTCTTTTCTCAAAAATTGCTTTAGAAGCTGAAGCCTGTCTCTCATCATTGTCAACCAAATTGAATGTTCTAGACCATCGTCATAATGTTCAAAACCAGCTCCTGTATTAAAGGGCGGATCAATATAAATTAGCTTAACTTTTCCACCATAATCTGGAAGTAGTGCTTTTAAAGCCAATAGATTGTCACCTTTAATCAAGATATTTTCAGAATCTTTATCTCCGTAGGATTCTCTTTCTAAGAGAATTCTGGGTTCTGAAACTCTTGGGTCTTTTTTATCCACCCAAAGATATTCTTTTTTATTGGGATCATAAAAAAGACTTTTGCTTTTGTTATACCAAGTTAATTCTAATTTGTGATCGTTTTTCGCCATATTTATAAATTCTCTATTAAAAATCTTTGCACCCCTTCTAGCATAACTTTAACATCCTCTGTTTTGTAATCTTCAAACTTACCATGATCTGCACTATCTCTTATTGCCTTCCACGCCTGAACTTGTTTTTGAAGTAGCCGATTATAGATTTCTTTGTCGGCAAGCTTTGTGTTCAGTGATCCAATGTCATCACCCGATTTAACATCAATGGTGTGTTTTTGTGCGATTTGCCTTAAACCATTTTCCAACACAGCGCCTATCAAAGAAGCGGCGGAGTCTTTGTAGTTGTTACCCAGAAGGTGTTGAGCCATTTCGATAAAATCAGTAAAAATCTCAGCACTGACAAGATCTCTCACCCTTGTCAAATATCCAAGTTCCAAGTCTTCTTTTAATGCTTTTAGAATGCCTACCCCATGATCTACATCCGAAGGAAAAGCTCCTTTTACTTCTTCAACAAAGTTCTTGTAATAGGAACCGTTTTCTCCACAAACTATCGAGATAAAGTTTTGAGAATTGTTCTTCCATTCGTGAAAGACAGCGCTATTAACTCTATCTGGAGCGACAGCATGACCCGAACTGTTATTGTAGCGGGTCGCTGCAACAGCTTGCGCCTTTTCCAAAAGTTGACCTGCTCGCTCTATAAGTTTTTCTGTTGTTGAATTCATATTTATATTTTCATTAACTTTTCCAGATCTTCTGGTTTATAACGCCTGTCGCCTCTATCATTTACTCGGATTGCCTTTAACTTTCCGCTTTTGTCCCAACGCCTTAATGTCTCTATGTGGACATTCAAGATCTCGGCAGCTTGCCTGATCGTAAGAAGTTTTGGTAATTCGTCTTTTGATTTTGCCATACCTCAACTAAAGTATACTAAAATCAGCAGCAAATTGGTATACTTCAAATTATGAGCTTATGGGCATTTTTTGAGTCATTTAATAACCGTGAGAGAGCCATTGTTGTCTGGTTATTGCTATTTTCTCTTTGGATACTTTTCAGAAAAGATGCCAGGGTTGCTGTTTTTAATGTGTTAAAAGCCTTCCTTAATAAAAAGATCATAAGCATCGTGTTAGGGATGCTTCTATACACCTCCCTGATTGTTTTTTCTCTTCATAAATTAGGGCTTTGGAATGCTTTTCTTCTGAAGGATACGGTTTTCTGGGTAATAGGAACAGCATTGGTGCTTTTATTCAATACGAACAAGGCAACACAAAATGTTTCATTCTTCAAAGGGACTGTTCTCAACGCCTTCAAATTGATTGTTATACTTGAGTTTATCATCAATTTTTACACCCTAAACTTCTGGCTAGAGATGGTTTTGATACCAACTCTCGTAATTATAGGTGGAATGAGCGCTATAACTGAAATAAAGGCAGAATATAAGACGGTAAAACGGTTTATAAATTCGCTCTTGGCTATCATAGGATTCCTCATGGTTATTTATGCAACGGGTAATGTAGTTATAAATTATAAAACTTTTGTAACACTAAAGAATCTCAACACTCTTGTTTTGCCTCCATTGCTAACCCTGTTCTATATTCCTTACCTCTACTTCTTCGCCCTAGTTATGGCTTACGAAACTTTATTTGTGAGACTGGGTATCTTCGTTAAAGACAAGCATCTGCTGGATTTCACTAAGCAAAGGGTTTTTCTTTTATGCAATCTAAATCTTGGAAAACTCAATCTGCTAGCACAAACTTATGCGAGAGAGTTTATGGAACTAAATAGCAAAAGTGCAGTTAGAAAATTGATAAGCGATTTTCAATTAAAGAATAAAAAGAAATTATGAACAATCTACTTCGTATAAAGGTAAATGGTAATCCGATAATGAAATTCTGTCAAAGCAATAATAAACAGGATTTCTATTGTTATTTCCCTCCGATTTCACAAGATAAGCACACTATAGAGGTTCACTTTTCATTTCACTCCAAAACTGGTAGAACAACATTCAAAACTACCAGTATCAAGACCAGTCAAAAAGAGTTGTTGCCTGATATTCTCGACACGGTAAAAAGTCACCCCTTATACAAGAACGCTGTCACTAAAAACGACTTAGATCTTTATAAAGGTAAAATTATTACCTTCGATGAAAGACAGACTTTCTACCCCTGGTTCACAATCGCTTTGAATATGCAAAATTCGGATGTAAGTAAGCAATTCGGTGAATCGAAAACAACCGATACTAGCTTTAAGAGCATTTTCGATATAAAGATTGCTCCTCCGAGTAAGGAAAAGGTCACCATAAAGAGTTTTGTTGGTAAAAATATCAAAGGAATTCCCAACAAGAAGGATAAAGAATATGACCTATCTTTTGCTGTAAACGAAACCAATTTTCTAAATGACAAATATACCTTTATCTTTTGTTTGAGCTACGACTTTCCCGATCTCAACAAGAAAGGATAAAAAAACTGAACTATGTCAGATTATCGATATTTAAAGGACGAATCTTGGTATATTGACCGCTATGATCTCCTAACAATAAAGGAGTGCCTTAAAGTTATTGAAATGTTCCAAGATGTCTATAACAAATGCCTAACCAGTAAAGAGCTTCAGGGCATGTCTAAACACGATAAATACAGCGATACTACCAAACTGATGTATTGGCAGTTGTGGTTTGTCCAGGCTCAAGAATATAAAAACAAGAAGGGAGTAATTCAGAAATGGATGGATGATGATCGTATCAAGCAGGAAAAATACGACGATGCCGTTGTGCCTCAAGATGTCCACTGTCCTTCCTGCAAGGCCATAATGCAGGTGAGAGAATCCAGACACTTAGAAGACTACATGGATCAGCCAATTCGAGTGATGTTTCTTGTTCGCTGTCCAAAATGTAAAAAGCAAGAATGGGTTTATGAGAATGGTGAGATAAGGGTGTCAAAACCCGATCTTTGTCCTAAA
>Ga0172379_10006849_pt1 | contig 15059 bp, 13 predicted proteins | sample GrowelOW334metaG_FD_119756 | JGI IMG/M metagenome (GOLD analysis project Ga0172379, IMG submission 119756) | Groundwater microbial communities from an aquifer near a municipal landfill in Southern Ontario, Canada - Groundwater well OW334 metaG | ecosystem: Environmental > Aquatic > Deep...
CCAGAAATCAGAACCCACCAGAATGACCGGAAAACGCTTCACCCTCTTGGTCTGGATCAGGGTCAGCGACTCGAACAGCTCGTCCATGGTGCCAAAGCCTCCGGGCATCCCGATAAAGGCCATGGAATACTTGACAAACATCACCTTGCGCACGAAGAAATACTTGAAGTTCATGGGCAGGTTGGTAAAGGGATTGGGCTCCTGCTCAAAGGGCAGGTTGATGTTCAGCCCGATGGACAACCCCTCGGCAATGGCCGCGCCCTTGTTGGCCGCCGCCATGATCCCCGGTCCGCCGCCGGTGATGATCCCGTAACCGGCGGTGGCCAGATCAAGGGCGATTTGCTCGGCCAGCTTGTAGTAGCGGTTGTCCTGGCCGGTTCTGGCGGAACCGAACATCGACACCGCAGGCCGCCCGATGCTGGCCAGGGTGTCAAAGCCCTCGACAAACTCACTCAGAATCCGAAACAGTCGCCAGGAATCCCCCACCTGAAAATTATCCAGCGAATACTGCTGCCGTTCGTCAACGACCGTCCCGGTCTTGGTCAATCTCATTTCCAGTCTCCTCGCAAACAATCACAGTTCAGTAAAGATGGTCCCGCAATAACTCTCGGAGGCGCAATTATGAAAGAGCTGCCAGTGCCGCCTGAGCCGGGGCATACTCCGGGGAATATCGCAACACCTTTGCATAGAGCTTTCTGGCCTTGCCCGGCTTGGCCTGCTGCTCGAAGATCCTACCCAGCAACACGGCTGCTTCCCCCTGACGCGGGTCAAGACGGAGGCACTCCGCCAGAGACTGCATTGCCCCTTCCTGATCCTGGGTCAAGGCCTGCGTCAGACCAAAGCGATACCAGTGGGCGGCCTTGCCCCCATCCAGCTCAACCGCCTGCCCGCACAGGGCCAGGGCGATATCATGGCCCTGCTTTTCCAGGGCATAGAGCCTGCCCAGCCTGCTCAGCGAACCGGCATCCCGAGGGTTGCCGCTGACCGCGCGCTGATAGGCGGCAATGGCCAAACCGTTCTCCCCCAAGGCCTCACAGGCCCGGCCAAGCCAGCGCGCCACCACCATGGGTTCGCCGCCTTGCTGGGGATTTTTTTTGATCAGCCCCTCGCAACGCTCCAAGACCTCACGGGCCTCGGCGTATCTCCCCTGCCGACAATAGAGCATGCCCAGATGCTGCAAGAGATCGGGATGCTTGCCGTTCACGGCCAACGCCCTTTCCCAGAGCGCCAGGGCCTCCGGGGCCTGATTGTCGTCAAGACAGATAAAGCCCAGGTTGAACAGGGCCATGAAATTTTTTGGTTCAACCCCAAGCGCCTTTTGAAAACAGGCGCGGGCACCCTTGAGCCGATTGAGCTGGATGCTGGCAACCCCCATGCTGTTGAGGATGTTCACGTTGCCAGGCTCAAGCAACAGCCCTTGCCGATACTCCCCCAGGGCCTTGACCAGATCGCCCTCGTTATAATAGACATCCCCGCTGATATTGAGACTGACCGCGTCAAAAACCGCCAGCGAATCCGGGCCGAAAAAGGTCGCGTGCTGCAAGGCCTTCCGGCAGTTCAGGGGCAGGTCCGATTTCTTAAAATCATGAAAAGGAAAGGTGGCCACCCCCATGGAAAAGGAGCTGCCGCCGATGGCCTCCATCTTGCCGCGAAAATCCTTGAGCCAGGCACGGGCCGCCTTGCCGTCGAGGCCATCGAGAAAGAGAAACGCCTCCCGTTGATTGACCAACACCAGCCCCTTCTCCTGGCCAAGCAGGGTCCTGAGCCGTTTGGAAAAATGGTTGCTGGCCGGTTCCTGATCCATGCGGAGCAAGACCAGAGAGAACTTGGATTTACCGCGGTACAGGGCGCGCAATTTTCGCAGCGCCGACTCCGGGGTCTTGCGAAAGGGGTGGGACTCGATATCCTGGGCAGTGACATGGCCGCAGAGGCTGAAAGGCCCCCGCAACCGAGCGGTGCGCAGGGCCTGCCAGGCCTGCTCCAGAAGCTGTTCCGGGGCGCCGCTCTCCTCGGGGTCGTGGGGCGTCACCGTGGTGATGCCAAGATGGGCGGTGGCGAAATTCTCCCGCTTGAGCCGCAGCAGCAGCGATTCGCCTAACTGGCGGGCCTGTTCCATGTCCACCCCATACCAGAGCAGGCCGAAGATCCCGGCGCCCAGGTGGTGCAGGTGCATATCCTCGCCGATCATGGAGGCAAGACAGCTCCCGGCCCGGACGATGTAGCGCAGGCTCCGATCCGCGTCACGGGTACGCGGGTATACCTCCAACAGGGCAAGGGTGGAGGGGGCCAAGGGCGCCACGGCATCAGCCTCTTCCTGACCGAGGGCCTCAAGCTCTCCCCGCAGATGGAAGCCGTTCACCAGCCCGGTGGCCGGGTCCTGGCAGCTCTGCTTGAGCAGATAAAATTCCCGCGAAATGATATGGCTCTGCTCGTCGAGCCAGACCGTCGGCATCCCGTAGAGCTGAGACTCGCCGCCTTGCACCACCAGCAGCCCGCAGAGCGTTTCCCCGCCCCAGATGGGCAACAACAATTCCTGCTGCTCTGTATCGGCCACAGGCAGATGGTTGTCGCGAATCTGCTTCAAACCGGCCTTAAGCTCCGCAGGCGGCTTGCCCTCATCTTCGCCCAAAGGCACCAGCCTGGCCGTGTCACAGGGGAAAAAATCAAAAGCCGTCTTGGTGAACAGCGTGGAAAACCGGCGAAGATCGGCAGGGGTCAGAGGCCCGGCCTCAAAAAGCAAAGGGATGGTCATTGTTTCTTATCCTCGAAAACTTCTTTCAGACAGTTGGCCAGCAAAGGTATTTCCTTATCAGCCACGGTGCGCATATCGAGCAGCAACCGGTCATCCTCGATACGGCCGAGCACCGGCAGCGCCAGCTCCCGCAAACCCTTTTCCAGCTCATTCACACTCCGGCCCAGAGGGGCAAGGGCCACAGCCCGACTGGGCAAGGGCTGTTCCGGCAGGGAACCGCCGCCCACCATGGAGGCAATGGCCTTGATCTCCACCTTGCAGACCGGAGCAAGCTCCTTGCCGATCAGGCGGCGCAGCCGTTTGGCCCGCCGGTCGATGGCAGCCAGGGGCATGGCCAGCATGGCCAGGGTGGGAATGGCAGCAATGGCCTTTTCCTCGTCGAAGTACAGACGCAGCACCGCCTCAAGCCCAGCCAAGGTAAATTTGTCGATGCGCAGCGCCCGGTTCATGGGGTTGGCCTTGATCTGCTCGATGATCTCTTTCTTGCCCACAATAAGCCCGGCCTGGGGCCCACCCAGCAGCTTGTCGCCGCTGAAAGTCACCACATCAACCCCGGCCCGGACCACCTCGCCTACGGTGGGCTCCTTGGCCAGGCCGAAGCGGGAAAGATCCACCAGACAACCGCTGCCCAGATCCTCCATGACCGGCAGGTTGTGGCGTCCGGCCAGGGTGACCAGCTCCGCCAGCGGCACCTCGGAGGTAAAGCCGATGATCCGGTAATTGCTGGTATGCACCTTGAGCAACAGGGCGGTGTCTTCGGTAATGGCGGCCTCATAATCGCGGAGATGGGTACGGTTGGTGGCGCCCACCTCGATCAGCTTGGCCCCGGTCCGGCTCATCACCTCGGGGATTCGGAAGGAGCCGCCAATCTCCACCAACTGACCACGGGAAACAATGACCTCGCGCCCCTTGGCCAGGGTGTCCAGCACCAGCATCACCGCGGCGGCATTGTTGTTGACCACCAGGGCGGCCTCGGCCCCGGTCAGCTCACAGAGGATATCCTCCACCAGGCTGTACCGGCTGCCCCGCTTGCCCGTGGCCAGATCAAGCTCCAGATTGGAATACCGGCTGCCCACGGCCAGCAGGCTCTCCATGGCCGCCTCGGGCAGCAGGGAACGGCCGAGATTGGTATGCACCACCACGCCGGTGCCGTTGATCACGGTACGGAAGTTGGGACGGAGCCTGGCGGCGAGGAGGGCGGCAAAACGGGGAAGCAGGGCTGCCTGGGTCAGATCACCGGGCTTGATCGGCGCACCCTTGAGGATCTCCTGCCGGAGAGATTCCAGCAGTTGGCGCACCGAACTTTTCACCAGCGAAGCAGGCGCATCAGGAGCCGGGTCCAGCCAGCTTAAGAATTCATCAACCTTGGGAATAGCCCGCAGCAGGCGTTGGGTGGAAGCGGCCGGTTGTCCGGCGGATTCAGATTTTGTGGTCATTCACTCCCCAGTTCTGGCAGAAAACGGCGATTCAAGATCAAGAAACCCATAACATACTGAAAGGACTTACCGTTTTTCCGGAAAAGTGTCAAGGGGGAGGCGGCACTGGATCAAGTCGGATTATCTCGGCATCCTCCGGCGAACGACGTTCTTCAGCGAGCGCAGCCTTTTGCGATCTGCTAAAGAGCATGGTTAGCCAATTCTCTTGCATAGTGCCGCACAGTTCGGCACGTTTAGCAGGAACGGCTGAAGCCTTGCGTTGCTGTTAGAGACCCAAAGGAACCGAACTTCGCGCTGATCTTGATATCTATCAGGTGGCTTTACGAAGCCAACCGGGCCGGGCGGATCCTGTAGACCAACAAAGCTTCGCTCGCGGTAAATCACGCGTCCGAATGCAGCTTTTCGCACTTGATAAATTTTGGAAAGCTCCATCGTAAGAAGACGAAAGAATTCCGAGGGATTTGAAATCTCGACACAGTATCTACCAAACGTGTCGCCCAGTGTATCGGGGTTGAAGGACTCTGTCGTACATAAGACGAAGGCATCGGGCAACTTCTGCACTGACGTGCAGTTGCTGACGGTAATGTCGGAGCACCCCGGACCAATATGAATTCCAGTGCGTGCCGCGATCAACTCAAAGGCTGCATCACCGCTCCCACCGACTGCGTGTCCGGAGTTATATTCATGAATAGCCTCATTGGGGTCACCTTGCAATGGATCCTCATATGCTCGGCAGACCTCAAGTGTGCTCAGCCATACCATGCCTGAGACAAGAGCATCAGCCTGGCTAGCGTCCTTGAAGAACCGATACACCTTGGGCAGCGAGATATGGTTCGCCTCTCGTACCGACGGCTCTATTGCATGAAAATCACTCGCACGGCCCAATAAGCTTTCCGAAAACGCCCGGCGCTCTCTCTTCGTTCGACTGGCTCTACCCATAGTGAAAATTGCCCAACAATATTTAGACAACTTCGCATAAAATGCGGAAACCTAGTTTACGGTTTATAAAACATCCTCCTCAAAACTCCTCAATCCGTTTCCTGAACCAGCGGAGCACCGCCTCCTTCTTCTCGGCGATGTCGATCTCGTAGATATCCTGCGGGAACAGCAGCTCCGCCACCCCGGAGTCGAAGATGCGCTTCACCTCGTACTCGTCGTGGGAGACTTCCCGCTCGTAGATATAGTTGAGGTACGAGCGATTGGTGTGGACGATGAACTCCACGCGCATGCCGCCCATGCGGGCGAAGAACTTGAACATCTGGGTCTTGGCGGAACTGCCGATGCTGCCGCTGTGATGCCCGCCGCTGGAAAGGGTGTCGCTCACCTCCTCCAGGGTCATCAGCGATCCCGCCCTGGTGGCGCTCTGGGTCAGGTGTTTCTGGAAGGCCTTGACCTCGGCCACCGAATCCACCACCCCCATGAGGCCCAGCTCGTCATCCACCGCCACGGCCGGGTTCTCCTCGCCCTTGCGCAGGAGCTTCAGCACCTTGGCCTCGGACTGTTTCTTGCGGATGGAGACATAGATCGGCACCTCGGCTCCGTTGGCCTGGAAGCGTCGGCGCTTGATCAGGGTGAGCTTCTGGTTGGCCTTTCTTTCTACTCCGCGGGCCTGCTCCCGGCTGATGATCTCCACCTTGGTGCAGGCAAAGGTCTCCGGGTCATGGTCGCTCAGGAGGTAGACGATCTCCAGCTCGCCGATCCTGGTTTTTTTGCTCCAGACGTGCTCATTGAGGAAATCGAGGAACTGGCCGAACTTACCTTCCACCTCGGTTTCCCGCTCGCGCTGATCGATGGATGCGGCAAGGTTCATGAGGATCAGTTTGCGTTTGGCCTCGAAGCGCGCCTTTTTGTGGTAGCGGTCGTCAAAGAGGATGAGCATGAGATCCACCGGGCTCTTGCAGGAGTCGATCTCGTTGGTCATTTCGATGTAGGAGGCGTAGTTGGCCAGCACCTTACCCTTGAGGTAGTTGATCACCCCGTCGGCGGTGCGGGAATAGGTGTTGACCCGCAGGATCACTTCCCTGGCGTTGCCCTCGATGCCGAACATGTTGCCCAGCAGCCGGTAGGCCCGCTCGTTGGCCAGCTTCCGCCGGACGGGATCAGCGATGATCGCCTGTATCCCGGCAAAGGTGCGGACATCGAGAAATTCGAAGATCTGGTTGCGCAAAATCCGGTAGCGGGTGCGCATGCCGGCCTCGACCAGACCCTTGGCAAAAAGCCGCGCCTCCGGGGAAAGCGGTGCCAGGGCCGGCGGCCTGTCTCCGGTGGCAAAGGGGCCGGACCTGGCCAACAATGAAAAGATATTCTCTTGCGTCATGGTATTTTTCCCTTTTCTCAAGACCGAAATCATCGGCCTTGGCAACCCGCTTGGTTTTTTTCACTGTACGGGCAGGAAAGCAGCGGATCAAGAACTATATTCGGCCGCGAGCTGCAACAACTCCCGATCATGGAGCGGCCTGCCCAAGGCCAGACACTGGGCCCGGAAGGAATCGGCCAACCGCCCCAGTTGCGCCTCCTGACAGTGCAACCCCAACTGCCGCAGGCGCTCGGCCACGCCCTGCCTGCCCACCTTGGCCCCATACGACAATTGCCGCCGCGCCCCGACCAGGATCGGCTCGTAGGGCTCGTAGGTCCGAGGGTCTTTGGCGAGTCCGGCAAGGTGCAGACCGGTTTCACAGGCAAAGATTCCCGCGCCGATCACCGGCTGATGGGGTTCGATCTTCCTGCCAGAACAGTCGGCGGCCAAGCGGGCCAGATCGGGAAGCAGGGTGGTCGCATAGGGCCTGCCGCCTTGCAGGGCCAGATAGCCGGCCACCTCTTCCAAGCGGCTGTTTCCGGCCCGCTCGCCCAAACCCAACACGGTGACATCGGCCCAATGGGCTCCTGCCTCCAAGGCGGCAATAGCGTTGGCCGTGGCCATGCCGAAGTCGTTGTGCATGTGCACCCCGATCTCCACTTTGAATGTCCGCAGCGCGCGGACCAGCGTGACAATGGAGCCGGGGGTGGCCACGCCCACCGTGTCGGCAATGCGGATGCGGTCCACCCCATTTTCGCAGGCAACAGCGACGATCTCGCGCAGGAAGGCGGGCGCGGCCCGGGTCGCATCCTCAAGCCCCAAGGAAACATACGGCACCGCCGCCCGCGCCCTAGCAACCATTTTGGCCATGAGCCTGATCACAGCCGCACGATCCAGCCCAAGCTTTACGGCGATATGGAGATCGGAAACCGGCACGGAGAGGGAAAGCACCTCCGGGGCCAAGCGCAGAGCGCAGGCGATGTCCTCCTCCCGGCAGCGGCACCAGAGGCCCAGACGACTCAGGCCTGCCTCCCTGCGACAGCGTTCAACCAGGGCGGGCAGCTCACGATCCAGCGGCGAAGCGACACCCACCTCCACCTCTTCGATCCCGATCCCCACGAGATGGTGGGCAATGGCCACCTTCTGCTCCAAGGTAAAGGCAACACCCACCGTCTGGCTGCCCTCGCGCAGGGTGCTGTCCACCAATCCTCGCACATGCTCCATGGCTGTCACCTCAGATGCCCGATGCCGGCAGAAAATTCTGTGCGGCAAGATTTTCTTTCTTCCACTGCGCCCGCCAACAGACCTTGGTCCGCCAGCCGTCCTCCTCGGCCGACGCTCCAAGCATCTTTCGACTGCTGGCCTCTTCCACCCTTCCATTGGCAAAAACAACCAGAGTGTCGCCAAAAACCTCCACATCAGCCGGGTCATGGGTGATGACCACCAGCGGCACGGCGAACCGTTGCCGTATCTCCAGCAGCTCCATGCGCATCCGATGACGGAGCATGGAATCAAGGGCGGAAAACGGCTCATCCAGCAGGAGGATGGAGGGCTTCTTGATCATAGCCCGGGCCAGGGCCACCCTCTGCTTCTGCCCCCCGGACAGCTCCGTCGGATAGCTCCCGGCAAGATGGCTGATCTCAAAGGCCGTCATGATCTCCGCGACCTCCTGCCGGTCATCGGACGACAGGTTGAGATGCCAGGCTTTCTTCAACGGATAAGCGATATTTTCCCGCACGGTGAGATGGGGAAACAGGGCATAATCCTGAAAGAGATACCCAACTCCCCGCTTTCGTGCCGGAAGATTGATACCCTGGCAAGCATCAAAAAGCGCCTCGCCGCCCACCACAATCCGACCTAGCTCAGGGGTGACCAATCCGGCAATGGCCTGTATGGTAAGGCTCTTGCCCGAGCCGGAGGCACCGAAGATCACGGTGAGATCGTCCTGCGAGGAAAACGCAGCCTCCAGTTCAAAACGCCTGTCCCCAGACTGCAGGGTTTTCCGGATATCAACCTCAAGCCTCATCGCCCTGCCCTCCCTCTGTTTGCCAGCTTGTTGGTCATGACGAGGATGGTGAGGCAGACCACCGACATGATGGCCACCAGGGTATTGGCCAGGGCGTAGTTCCCGGCCCCGACCGCGTCAAACACCGCCATGGCCGCGGTCTGGGTCTTGCCCTCGATATTGCCCGCCACCATCAGGGTTGCGCCGAAATCCCCCATGGCCCTGGCAAAGGCGAGCATGGTCCCGGCCAGCAGCCCTCTTGCCGCCAGGGGCAGGGTGATGCGGAAAAAGACCTGTAGTTCGGTGTCGCCCAGGATGCGAGCGGCCTGTTCGTACTCGGTGAAAACCCCTTCAAAGGCCGCGCGGGCGGACTTAAAAAGCAGGGGGAAAGACACCACTGTGGCGGCAAGCACCGCCCCCTGCCAGGTGAACATCAGGCTGATCCCGAAATGCGCATTGAGCCATGAGCCCAGCCAGCCGTTTCTGCCCCAGACCACGATGAGGTAATAGCCCAGGACCGTGGGCGGCATGACCAGGGGCAGGGTCAGAACGGCATCAAGAAAATCCCTGCCCCAGAAGGCGAAGCGGGCGGTGAGCCAGGCAAAGCCCACGGCAAAGACAAAGGCGATCACCGTGGCGAACGAGGCGATCCGCAGGGTGAGCCAAAGTGGGGTCAGGTCGGGCATGATCATTCCCTTCAGACGGCTATGGCTTTGTAAAGCCGTATTTTGCCAAAAGTCCCTGTGCTTCAGGGCTCCGCAGATACTGGATAAATGCCTGGGCCTTCTCCTTGTTCGCACTCCCCGCCACAACGGCCACGGGATAGACAATGGGTTTATCGGTGGGGATTTCAGCCACAACCCGCACTCTGTCTTTTGCTGCCGCGGCATCCGTGGCATAGACAAAACCAGCCTCCACCTCACCCCGCATCACATATTCAAGCGCCTGTTTTACCGAGATACCCATGACGCATTTAGGCGCCAGCGGTTCCCATAGCCCCTGCTTTTCCAGGACAGCCTTGGTATATCTGCCCACCGGCACCGACTCAGGATTGCCCATGGCGATCTTTTGCACCCGGCCTGATTTCAGCTCGGCAAGCCCTGTAACCACTGGCATATTCACCGGGGTTATGAGCACCAAGGAATTCCCCACGAAATTGATTCTGCTCCCCGTCACAATGAACCCACCCTTTTCCGCCTTGTCCATGCTCTCTTGGTCGGCAGAGGCAAAGACGTCTGCCGGTGCTCCCTGAGCGATCTGCTGCAACAACGGTCCGGTGGCGGCGAAATTAAAATTGACCTTCACCCCTGGATTTTTAGCCATAAACGACCTGCCGATCTCCTTGAAGGATTCGGTCAGGCTGGCGGCGGCGGAGACGAGCAGCTCGGTTTCCGCGCGGGCAGGGCGTGGGGCACAAAACAGTGACGGCATTACAACAAATAAACAGATCAGAATTCTCAAAAACACGGCGCGGCTCCTTTAATGAAGTAATGGTGGTCTTGAACGACGCGTCACCCCGAGAAGGCGGGGACCAGCCTTGCTGCAACTGTCCGCAACGACTGAATCGGAGTCTCGCTCCTCTCGCTTACCTCCGGCCTTCGCCGGAATGACGGAATGTCGCGTTGTTCTTGAGTTGTTACGAGTCCGGCAAGTAAGGCAGATGACACAACCCATGCAGACTACGGTTAAGGGCCAAGATCACGCCTCCTTTCCCCACACAGCGCCTCCCCCAGCTTGGCGGTCATTTCCTGCAAAACATCTTGGAACTGCGTGTGATACTGCCAGAAAACAGCAATTACTCTCTCGCCCGTCGGCGTAAGCCTGGCCCCGCCGCCGCTCTTGCCGCCCCAGGAGGTCTCCACCAGCTTGCATCCCGCCTGACGGTTCATGGAACCGGATCCCAGGGCTTATACGACATCTCCATGAACCGGGCCGCCTGGGCAAGGGAACCGAATCCCTGATCCGCTCAAGCAGCACCACCCTGCCATAGCCGAGGAAAGTCCCCTCCTAACCTTCAAGCCAGAGCCTGCCCCGCCACTGCAACCCGGATTTCACCTTGTTTTTCGACGGGTTATTTTTCATTTCGTTATACTTACCTGAATATAACGGTTACACAAGACCTTTTTGCACAAAAAAAGCCCGTCTGTCTCAGCCAGGGAGGGGGCGAGACAGACGGGCTAACCAGGGAAAAAGATGGGGGAAACCCTGTTAGAACGCCATGCTCACGGAAACACCACCATAGACGAAGCTGTCGTCATTTCCATTCTTGCTGCTTGCTTTCATGAGATCCTGGGCATCATTGCTCAAGGCGAAAGTATAGCTGAGCTTCGGAGCGACGGTGATGTATTTGTTCACCGGCACGGTGAACCCCACGGACAACACCCCGTCATGGAAATTGCTGTACTTACTGCCATCGGCCTCTTTATATGGTGAAGACGCACTTGCCTTGAGGTAGCTCACCTGGGCGCCCAGATCCAGAGTGATGTCACCCTGCACCGGGAAAGAATGGGAAACCCCCAGGGTTGTATACCAGCCCGGATAGTAATCCGTGTCGCGGTACACGGCCAGGGTCGGCTTCAAAAGGGTGTTCAGCACAGCGCTTGCGAAAAATTCCTGCGAATCATGCGCCGCATCAAGAGCGTAGTAAATATAGCCTGCGGAAAAGGCTACAGGCCCCATCTCCCAGCCATAGGCCAGGGTCATATCGGTCTCATTCCAGTTATTTGCCTCATCCGTTGTGGCGGAGTACGGATCGGTATCAAGATTTCCCCAGAGGTTTGCGGAAAATCCCTTATAAGCCACAGTCATGGAGGGCTGCACCACGACGCTGTCTTTGCTCAGCTCAAATCCACGCCAGATATACTGGCTGTAAGCACCAACGGTCAGGTTCGCCGTGGGCTTGTCTTCTTCGGCCTCGGCAGCAAAGGCCAGGCCGGAAAGCATGGAAAGACATACCCCTGTGGCGGCAACTCCGACCAACAACTTCCTCGCGACTTTACTCATCTTCTCTCTCCTTTTATTACACATTATGAAAATTACCTTTAAAGGCACAAAGCCCGTGTTCTATGTACCCATGTGTATCCAAATTTCATGCCAACAACAAAAAAAATAAATAACATTATGAAATTATAGAGATTACCAGCAATCACTCCATTGTTGCAAATTACATTTTTGAGTCATTACGTTCAGTCAGGATGACAAAAATGTAATCTACACTGTCCCCACTCCACCGCGCTACTCCTTGTCTTTGACACTACAGGTCCGCACCGAGTCGATCTTTGTCCAATCATAGTAGGTATTGAAACTCTTGCCATCCTTGCCCTCTTCCGTAACCCGGACAAACTCCTCGCCAAGAAAGATCACCGCCTTCTCATACACCTTGCCCTCGTTCACCTGCACCGACACGCCCTTGCGCAGTTTACGGGACATGGTCCCTTGCACCGGCATGGAAGAATACTCAAACACCTTTTCCCAGGTAGCCTTCATTGTATCACCTCATTACAGTTTTTTTTAAGAGCACCCACCGCCCGAGCCGACACAGCCGCCGGAGGCACAAGACTTCTTCCGTTTTTGCAAAGGGGCAACACTGGCGCCTTCGTATATCGCCTTCAGGCCATCCACGATAAACCCGCCCATCTCCACCGGCTTTACCCCGGCGTTCTCAAGAATCCCGCGAGGCGTTTCGCCTACGTTGCTTACTAAAACCGCCCGGCAGTCATTCAAGGCCCGGGCCAGCGAGGTCCAGCGCTGTAGACCGCCACTTACCTTGGGCGCCTGCCGCTCTTCCACAAGCAGATACTCGTCCCCCTTGCGCTCGTAAATCTGGAAGCGATTGGCTTCGCCAAGGTGCTGATTGACCAGCACTCCTTCCATAGTGGCCACTGCCACATAGGGCCGAATCTCCGGGGGCAGGGCCGGGAGCTGGGCGCAGGCGGAAAGACAGCCGCGCATCTCCTCGGTCCGGTCCTGATCCAGCAGACCCACCGCATCGGCCCGGCAGCGGGTGCAGTGGCGCATCTGCGGCAGGAACTTCTCGGCCTCGGTGCGCAGCACGCCGATTTCCTCCTTGGATGGTTCACGAATCGCGCCAAAGGGGGTGCCCACATTGGGGAACATGGCCATGCAGTTGAGGAGATCCGCCCCCAACTCCTGCATGGTTTCCGCCACCTTAATAATATGCTGGTCATTGATCCCCGGGATCATAATGGAGTTGATTTTCACTGTGATGCCGTGCGCCTTCAAGGATTTGACCGCCTCCAACTGCCGGGAAAGGAGCAACTCAGCCGCCTGGAGGCCTTGATAGGCAACCTTGCCGTCCCGCACCCAGCTGTAAATCTTGGCGCCCACTGCCGGATCAACGGCATTGATGGTGATGGTCACATGGGAGACGTTCAGCTCGGCCAACTCGGGGATATAGGGGCCGATGGCCAAGCCGTTGCTGGCCAGGCATAAGATCATCTGCGGGTAATGCTTATTGATCAGCCGCATGGTTTCCATGGTCGCCTCACCATTGGCAAAGGGATCGCCGGGCCCGGCAATGCCCGCCACAGTGATGCGGGGCTCCTTTTCCAGAACCTTGCCCATGTAGACCAGGGCCTGCTCGGGAGTCAGGATGGTACTGGTCACCCCGGGCCGCGACTCGTTGACGCAGTCGTACTTGCGGTCGCAGTAATTGCATTTGATGTTGCAGTTCGGGGCCACCGGCAGATGGACGCGGCCGGCCTGTCCTTTCATGGCCGGGTTGAAACAGGGATGTTTGTTCAGGTCTTTGTGTATCTCGCTCATAATTTTCTCCCTTTTGGATAGCGGTAAGTCTTCAGTTATCAGCTATCAGCGCAAGGCTGACCGCTGATAACTGCTTTATTTTTCACATGTAGCTGTAGCCGACCTCGGAATTGTCCTGCTTGGCCATGATCATGGCATTGGCGAGCAGGTCGAAAAGCTGCTGCGCTCCGTGGTAGCCGATATGCAGGAGTCGCTGCCCCCCCACCCGGTCGTGGATGGGAAAACCAACGCGGATGAGCGGGATGCCTAAGCCCCGCGCCAGCCCATACCCCTTGCTGTGGCCGAGGAAGAAATCAGGCTTCAGTTCTGCGGCCAACTCTCCGATCTCATGGAAATCCATGCCCTCGTGTATCCGGGGCATCTCAACGGCAAATCCCTCCACCGCATTTTCGATGGCCTTGATAAATCCACCGCTGGTGCCGCCCGAGGCGCACACCACCGGTTGCACCCCGATCTCGGCAAGGAAAGAGGTCAGGCCGACAACCAGATCCTCTTCGCCGTAGACCACGGCCCGTTTACCGAACACGTACTTATGCCCGTCCACCAGGCTGTCCACCAAGCGGCCCCTTGCCATGGTGTATTTCTCCGGCATGGGTTTGGAGGAAAGATCGCTCAACACCGCAAAAAACCGGTCCGTTTCCCTGATGCCCACCGGCATGCCCAAACGGTGCCGGGGTACGTTGTAAGTCTTTTCAAGATAGACGCCGCCGGAGAGCTGATCCGGCAAGGTATAGCCGAACTCCACCGTTGCCTTGGCGCCGCTCATCGCCTGAATATCCTTGATCTTCGTTCCCCCCTTGGGGATCAGGGGATAGTCCCGCAGGGCTGGGCCATCGAGGGTTTCGGAAAAATCAGGGAGTACGGTGGCAGTGAGACCGCAATCGGCAACGATCTCCTTGAGGCTCCTGAGATCAGCGGCCGAGAGAAAGCCGGGCAGGATGTTCACCGTACCGTTCGGTTCACTCGCCTCGGTCAACTGCTCGACCAAGGCCCGCACCGCCGCATGGAACCCCTCCATGTGGGTGCCCGAATAGCTCGGGGTGGAAACATGCACCAACATCGGGCCGCCATCCTGCATAAACTCCTGGCGGTACTGGAAGAGCAGCATCTTCACGTCATCGCCGATGGTTTCGGTGAGACAAGTGGTGGCGATGCCGATGAGCGCGGGGTGGTACTTTTCCGTCACGTTTTTCAGCCCGAGCTTCAGGTTCGCTCCGCCGCCGTAGACCGCGTTCTTCTCCCCCAGGGAGGAGGAGGCGATGTCGATGGGCTCGTTGAAATGGCTGATGATGTAGCGCCGCATGTAGGTGGCGCAGCCCTGGGAGCCGTGGAGAAAGGGCACTGCCCCTTCCACGCCCCGAAAGGCGAGGCTGGCGCCCAGCGGCTTGCACAGCTTGCAGGCGTTGGTGGTGGAGACATACTGGGGGGGCATCTTGGTCATCTCGAACAACCTCTCATAACTATTGTTGAAATCGCAAAAAGCCGCGATTACAACGGTTATCGCTTTGCAACTCGTTGAATTTGTGTCGCGGACCTGTGGCCTTTTTCCTTTCTTGCGAGTTCATCACTATTCGGGGCAGGTCTTTCCCCCCTCATCCTGTCCTTCTCCATCAGGGAGAAGGGACGTCCAGACACAATTCCTTTGCGGACTCCCCCTCTCCCTCAGGGAGAGGGCCGGGGTGAGGGCCTACCCCTTTCGCGTTCTTTCGTGGTGTTAGCGGCCAATTCTTACACATCTTTCCGGGGCACAAACCGCCACACCGGGCTCATCACCGAGCCGTAGAC
>Ga0172379_10006850_pt1 | contig 15058 bp, 14 predicted proteins | sample GrowelOW334metaG_FD_119756 | JGI IMG/M metagenome (GOLD analysis project Ga0172379, IMG submission 119756) | Groundwater microbial communities from an aquifer near a municipal landfill in Southern Ontario, Canada - Groundwater well OW334 metaG | ecosystem: Environmental > Aquatic > Deep...
GCCGAGTTCCGTCTCGATTTGGGCGATTTCGGACTTCAGACGAGCGACTTCGCCCTCGTATCGTCGTAGCGCCTCCACGTTCCACCGAAGCAGATCCTTGAGGCGCAAGAGTCTTAGCCGTCGTTCCCCCAGGAGCTGCATCCAGGACTGTCTTTCCTCTGTCAGCGGTCTAGGGAGTTCCGGTTCCGTGAGTTCCGGCCAAGCATCATCGAATGTCGTTTTCAGTTGGTGTGGGCGCAGGCGTACGTTTCGCCTGAACACCCGCCCCAATACATCGAAGGCTATTCCTGTCGCGATCGCACTGACGACGATCGCGATCACCTGATACAGTACATTCACGTCAAACACCTCCGAGTTCAATCGTGCGAAGCACGGGTCCAAAGAGCGTGAGGACCAGTATGGCCGCCGTCCGTCTGCGCGTCAAGGAAAAAAACACGACCGGCATGGGTCATGCGGCCGTGAGGAACGAGATGACGCGTTCGAAGACGTTCTTCCTGATCACGAGTCCGGCGTGGTCGACCGGCAGGAGCTCGAACGCGGCTTCGGGGTGGCGACAGCGTTGCGGCGGAGCGAGGATGTCGAATTCCCCGGCGATCGAGAGGAGCGGGACCGTTGACTTTCGCGGCGTCGAGCCGAAATCGCGATAGCGGCTCATGATCGGCAGGAGCTCGTTCGCTCCGGGGAGCAGTCCGCCGCCGAGGAGTCCGGCCCAAGTGCCGCGGAACGGCGTGCCGAGCGTGACGAGACGCGCGTCGAGACCGTCGAGCAATCCCGTTTCGATCACGTCGTATGCGAGGAGCCCGCCCAAACTGTGGCCGACGATGTCGAACTGTTCGATCCGGTCGAGCGCCTTCCGCATCTCGCGGATTTTCGTCTCGAGCGACGCGCGGACCGACGCTTGCGGCAGGATCGTCGCGAGCCCCGGGTCGAGTGAGAAGGTCGGGATCCCGAGATGCGTGAAACGCCGGCTCAAGATGTCCAGCGCGCCGCGAGTGCCGAGGAAGCCGGGGACGAGCAGGACGACCTTTTTCGATCCGGTCCGTCTCGAGAGCTCGTAACCGCGCTCTTCGCCGTCGCGACGGGTGAGGAGCAGGTGCAGGTATGCCGCGCTGTTGTCGATGGTGCGGACGACTCCGATCACGGTTCACCTCCGACCCGACTGTATCGCCGGGCGTCCGTGGCTGTCAAAGGTGATCGTGGAGAGTGGAGAGTGGAGAGTGGAGAGTGGAGAGTGGAGAGTGGAGAGTGGAGAGTGGAGAGTGGAGAGTGGAGAGTGGAGAGTGGAGAGTGGAGAGTGGAGAGTGGAGAGTGGATTGTACACAATGATCGAATTTTCGAATTTGTCCACTGACTACTCCCTACTCACCACTATCCACGCTCTACTATCCGACATGTCCCTTCGGGCGTGAGTCGCCGTGGTTTGCTATACTGACGTCATGAAGAAGGGGGAAAAGGGTCTCGCCGCGAAAATCTTGCGTCCCGAGATCATGGCGTACATGACGATCGTCGGCACCGTGATCGGTGCTGGCATTTTCGGCGTGCCGTACGTCTACGCGCAAAGCGGCTGGATCCTCGGCGCGGGCTACACCGTCTCGCTCGGCGCGTTGCTCGTCGTCATGTATCTCATGCACGCCGACACGATCGTGCGTCTAGGTCACAAGGCGCGCTTGCCCGGGATCGCTCGCGCCTATCTCGGCCCGCGCTGGGCCGCGCTTTCGGCCGCCTCCTCCGTCATCGGCTTCTGGCTCGGATTACTCGCGTATCTGATCCTCGGCGGGACGTTCCTCGCCGTCATCTTCGACGGGATCTTGCCTTTGCCGCTCATAGTTTGGCAGTTCATCTTTTATGCGGCTTGCGGAGCGGTCGTCTTCGCCGGGCTCAAGATCGTCGGTTACGCGGAGTTCTGGCTGGCCGGTCTCCTGCTCGCGATCATGCTTTTTTTTCTGGCGCGTCTCGTCCTGGACATTTCCGTCCATAATTACGTCATGACCGGGACCGCCAGTCCGTTCCTGCCCTACGGCGTCATCCTGTTCGCGCTCACGGGTACCGCTTCGATCCCGGAAGCGCGCGAGTTGCTCAAGGGCCGGGAACGTTCGTTCGTCAAGGTCATTATCGCCGGTAGCGTCACCGCGATCCTGATGACGCTCGTCTTCGGTCTCGCGGTCGTCGGCGTGAACGGAGCGGCCACGACCGAAGCGGTGATGCAAGGCCTAGTCCCGGTGCTCGGTCCTTGGGCCGTGAAGCTCGGCGCCTTGATGGGACTCTTGGCCGTCTCGACCTCGTTTTTCGCGAACGGTCTCTATCTCCGGGACGTGTTCCGCATCGACTACCATTTGGACAAGACTCTCGCCGGCGCCATCGCCTTGAGCGTTCCGGTCGTCGCGTTCCTCGCTGGCGCCCAGCGATTCATCATGGTGATCGGTTTCACCGGAGCGATTTTCGGTCTGCTTGACTCGACCGTCCTCTGCCTTTCTTATATGGCGGCGCGCAAAGCGAAACGCGGCCGCGGTCTCGGGATCGTCGTTCCTGACGCCGTTTCCTATCTCATCATCGCCGTGTTCGCGGCCGGGCTCGCGGCGACGTTGCTGTTCACGTGACTCGTGATGTAAGCTTGGTCGAAACATATGCCAGAGAGATTCCACCTGCCGATCATGGAAGAGCCGCACGAAGAACCGAGCGTCGAGACGGCCGTCGAGGTCGAGCGCGGGCCGGAGTTGAGGCTTAAGATCGCGCGCGCTTTTTTGGCGAACCGTTATCCGTTGAGCGAGAAAGGCGAGGAGCTTAGGGCGCGAGTCGAAAAAGCGGTCGAACAAGCCAAAGCCGGCGACCAGAAGACGCTTGAAGTGTTGAGACCGGAGCTGCCGACGGTCGAGAATCCGCGCCTTGAGTTGTTCAAGGATTTCGAATTGACTAGGACCGAAGCATTTTCGGCGTTTGGGCCGGATTTGCGGGTCATACAACTGTCCAAGGGTTGTCGTCACCAATGTTCACATTGTGCGGCGGCGGCCGAGAAAAATGTCGAAATGATGCCCTTCGTGGCATTGTTGAAGATTGTCGAGTCTGTCGATAATGTGGCGAAAGATCGTATCGAGCGATTGAAGAAGTTTCGAAAAGAAGTGATCGAACGGCTCAATGGGAGCAAATATAGCCGTGATTGGTCAGATATAAAGAGGCGTATCCTGGAAACCGGTAAGGAGAAATGGAACTTCGGTGCCTTGGATGACTACGATCTTTTGGATATCGGTCGCAATAAGCATGCCATACGCCGTGATGACTCCAAGTCGTCTGCGGACTGGGGTTCCGTGGTGACTAGGGCGGAAAGGATCACAATCGATCTGATCGGCGATTTGCGGGATGAATTCGAAGCCTTGGAGGATATGCACCTCGTCGAAAGGACCGAGAGCAATGTTTTCAGGACACGTCAACCAAGGAACGTAGGTGATGAGTTGTGGTGCGTCAATAATTATTTCGACAGTGACCCGTTCGATTGGCGTGATACGACGTTCTTGCACGATGACGGGACGCCCGCCGATTATGGCGATGCCTTCCTTGCGCAGTTGCCCATCACCACCAACATCGATATCACGACAGCTGGGTGGCCTCGGAGCGATTCTGTTTCAAGGAGAGCGGCCGAGAAGATCACCAAGTTCATCCGGCAGAACAAGGAGGAGTTTCCGATCGTCTCTGGGTCAAGAAAACCAGGTACGCGAAACGATACCATCAGGGTGAGTCTCCACCCCTTCGAAACGGGTACGTCTCGCGGCGACATGGAGAGATATTTGGCGGATATGAAGGACGTCTTGAAGGCGTTAGAACCCGCTCGGGTGGGAATTATCGTAATAAAGGCTGACGGTCCAGAGGAGATGGAGTTGTTCAAGCGAACGGTGATAGGTCCTTTGCGTGAGGAGTTCAAGGAATCGGCTGGTTATACGCGGCAACTCACGAACGAGGAATATTGGTGGAAAGTCAACCATTTTTCCGGACGCGCGGAAGATAAGAGTTTCGGGGATGAACATGACGTCATGGGGTGTATGCCAGGGAAACATATCTTGCCAAATGGGTTGATCGCAGACTTGGCCGAATGCGAGGTTGAGAGGGGAGAGGGGTCGAAAAAGTATACAACTCATGTGGTAGTCCCTGGTACCCGTCCCAAACCGACCGGCATACGGTTGTACGATTTGCCACCGAAGAAGCGCGGAGGTAAGTGAAACGGAAAAGAGCTCCTTTGCGGGAGCTCTTTCGTTCCTATCCCTGTCTCTCCACCGCGATTTCGACCGTCCGTTCGAGCAACATCGCGACCGTCACCGGGCCGACGCCGCCGGGGACGGGGGTGAGCCAGACGTCTCGCTCCTCGAAATCCGAGGCGAGCACGTCGCCCGCGACCTTGCCTTCAGTCGTCCGCGTAGTCCCGACGTCGATCACGATCGCGCCATCCGAGACCATGTCGCCCGTGATCGTGCCGTAGATCCCGACCGCGGTGACGATCACCTTCGCTTCGGACGCGAGACGGTCCAGATAATCCTTGTCGCTCAAGTCGAAGATCCTCGACACTTGCATCCGACGGTCCTTCAACGCGCGTTCGAGCGGCGCGGCGAAGACCTCGGAGTTCGACAGCACGAGCGCCTTCTCGCCGTCGAGTTCCTGTCCCGGCAGCGCGATGAGTCGCATGATACCCTCGGTGAGCCCAGGCAGGCGCCCGCCTTCCGCGAGACGTCTCAAGCTCTCGGGATGGAAACCGTCGGCGTCCTTCGCGGGATCCATCATCCCGATCACGGCGTCGGTCGAGACGTGACGGGGGAGCGGGAGCTGGACGATCATGGCGTCCACGTCTTCGCGCCGGTTCAACGCTTCGATCGCTTCGACGAGCGCGGACTCCGCAATCCCTTCGGGGAAGACGTGTTTTTCGAAAGCGATGCCGCATTCGGCCGCGGCTTTCTCCTTGAGGTTGACGTAAAGCACCGAGGCCGGGTCCTCGCCGACCAGGATCACCGCGAGACGCGGCGGACGGCTAAGTCTTGCGGCCTGGATTGTGGTGTCCGCCCTGATCTGCGTCGCCAATCTTTTCCCGTCTATCGGATGAGCCACAGGTCAGCAAGCTTCGAATATCGCCGCCGGAATCGGAAAGCGATTGCAGAATTCCGCGACTTCGGCGCGCAACGAACCGTAGAACGGGTCGACGGTAAGGGATTCCTTGAATCTTTTCATGAGAGCGACGCGTTCCGTCTTGTCGGTCGGCAAAGTGAATTCGGCGATGTGTTCGCCGACCTGGGCGATCCAATCCGCGATTTTCTCCATCTCCGCCGGTCCCATGCCTCGGGTCGTCGCCGCCGGCGATCCGATGCGGAAGCCGCTCGGGTATAACGCCGAACCCTGGTCGCCGGGAACGGTGTTCATGTTCGCGTACAGACCGACGGCCTCGAGCGCCAGAGCGAAGAATTTGCCGCGACCGACGCCGCTCGGCGAGACGTCTACCAGGATCAGGTGATTCTCCGTTCCGTCGGACACGAGCTTGAAGGCCTTCCGCTTCAGGGCCGCGGCGAGCGCCTTGGCGTTTTCGACCACCCTAGCCGCGTAGTCCTTGAACTCCGGCGTCGCGGCTTCTTTCAAGGCGACGCCGAGCGCGGCGATCGTGTTCAGGTGCGGACCGCCTTGCGTCCCCGGGATGATCGCCTTGTCGATCTTGTCGCCGAGTTCCGGATCCTTGGCGAGACCCTTGTCCGTCACGAGGATCATCGCGCCGCGCGGGCCGCGAAGCGTCTTGTGGGTCGTCGAGGTGATGATGTGGGCGTACTTGACCGGGCTTTCGTGGACGCCGCCGACGATCAGGCCGACGATGTGGGAGACATCGGCCACTAGCAGGGCGCCGACCTCGTCCGCGACCTCCGCGAACTTGGCGAACGGGATCGCGCGAGGCACCGCCGTGCCGCCGCACCAGATGAGTTTGGGTTTGAACTCGCGGGCGAGCGCCTCGATCTCGTCCCAATCGAAGTCGCCGTCAGGTTTCAGGTGATATGGGTGGCTCTTCCAGAATTTCGCGGTGACGTTGTTTTTCCAGCCGTGGGTGAGGTGTCCGCCCGAGAGCAGGTCGAGGCCCATCACCGGGTCGCCAGGCTCGCAGGTCGCGACGTACACCGCCAAGTTCGCCGGACTTCCCGAATACGGTTGGACGTTCGCGTACGGCACGCCGAAGAGCGTCTTGACGCGGTTCACGACCGTCGTCTCGAGCACGTCCGCCACGGCGTTGCCGGCGTAGTAGCGAGAACCGGGATACCCCTCGGCGTACTTGTCGGTGAAGACGGTGGCGAGCGCCTCGAGAACGGCCGGTGAGGTGTGGTTTTCGGACGGGATGAGTTCGAGTCCATCGCATTCACGCTCGAGCTCCTTCGAGACGAGGGCCGCGATTTCGGGATCGGTCTTTTGGAGATGGGACATGGTCTTTGGGGTTAAGCCAGTCGTGAGTAGCCAGTAGCGAGTAGCCAGTCGCCAGTAGGCTGAACCGATCCGATGCCGACCTACTCGCAACTGGCTCATATCTCGTCCCGATTATAGTCGTTTCGAAACAATAAAAAAAGACCGGAGGCGGGGAGCCGGCCGGTCGAGGTGTGGGGGTGTTGGAGAGTGGGGAGTGGAGAGTAGAGAGTGGGGAATATTGAGAGTACGTTTCCCAACCTTCCACTTCCTGCTTCCCACTTCCTACTTCTTACTTCCCACTTCTTACTTCCCACTTCTTACTTCCCACTTCCTACCTTCTGGCCCGCCGCGGTCCAGACGGCGAAGGTCTCTTCGGTCATGCGGACTAGGTCGTCCAGACGCCCTTTGGCGCGTTCGGGGTCGCCGTTCCAGATGCTGAACCGGAATCCGGCGTCCAGCACGCCGAGCTGTTCGATGCCCTCGAAGGCGTACGGGAACTGTTCCCGGAGCGATTCCCGTCGTCCATGATCCCAGATCGCGACGTCCTGCGGTCGGAAGCGGTCGCGCGGGATCGGCGGGGTGACGAGAACGTCGTGCTCGCCGAGACCGAGGATCTCCGCCGCCTGTCGTTCGAGTTCTTTCGAGAGCCGATGCGCCTCGCGGAGCGGGATGTCGATCGGGAAGTCCGTCAGTTCGCGGATCGCGTCGACTTCGCCGTTCAGCGTCTGGTAACGCCCGGTCCCCTCGGGACAGACCACGCAGACCGCCTGCGGATCGGCGTTGACGCGATAGCGCTGGTAAAGGAAGCGGACGTCGTCGTCTCCCGAACGCTCGAACGCCCCGTCCAACTCGCCGTCGGTCATGCGCCACAACGCGTCTTCGGGCAAGCCGGTGCGCATCAGGCCTTCGGCCATCTTGGCGGTGACCCGTTCGTAGAGTCGGCACGGCGTCGCGAGGTACACCCGACTGTACATGAAGGCGTAGTCCTGCATGAGCCGGATGAGCTCCGGAGTCACCGCCTTGTCGATGCCGAGCGCCCCGTCCAGGTAGACGATATGGCTCATGATCGACGCCAGCTTGAACCCCTTTTGGCCGGTGTGGTGTCCGTCCCGCTCCAGATAGTCGAACATGTCGGCTCCGAGCATCTTGTCAGAGACGACGGCCGAGAGCGGATCGCGCTTCTCGATCAACGCGATCTCCCTCGAGACGGGAATGCCGATCCGGGCCAAGACCTCTTCGAGCAGACGGAGTATCCTCGCGCCGTTCTGCTTGTGGGTGATCGAGGTGATCGGTTCGATCCCGTGGCTCATCGGACCGTGGCCGATGTCGTGGAGCAGGGCGTAAGCGAGCAGGACGTTCGTTTGCGTCTCCGGGATGTAGCCCTGTGCGACCAGACGCGCCAGTCTCTGTTTGGTGCCGTGGAACACTCCGAGCGAATGTTCGTATCGCGAATGCAGTCCGCCCGGGAAGACGTGCGGCACGTGCCGGCCGAGCTGGCTGCGTCTCGCTAGGACCTGGAATTCGGGGTGGTGGACCAGCTCGACGAACGGAGTGTAGTCCACCTCGCCGTTGACGCAGGGAATCATGACGGCGTAATTTCGTTTCAATGAACTCATCGCGGACTCCGTGTTCGGGTTGTCTGACGTCAGGGGCAGGTAACCGTATATCGTCGTCGGAGGCAAATCGAGTTATGCACAGGGGGGTGAGGGGTTGTTGGGCCGGTAGGCGAGTGAGCGAGTGAGCGAGTAGGCGAGTAAAACGGTGATCGATGTTGGGGGTTGCTAAAGTGCGGGGCATGACGTAGATTCCGGCGCAGGAGGACTGAACATGCTCATTCCGGAAGTGATTATCGTGGCGTTGGACGACATGACCGTGTCGCGTGCGCTCGAAGTGGCGAGACGGGTCGCGGGTCGCCGGGGTGTCTGGGGAGTCAAGATGAATGCCCTGCTTGCCGAAAAGACCGCGGGCAACATCATCTCCGAGGTGAAGGATTGCGGGGTTCAGGTCATGGTCGACCGGAAGATCCACGAGATTCCTAGGTCGGCCGCGAACTGGGTCAGGCGGGACTTCGAGGCCGGAGCCGACATGATGACCGTTCATGCATCCGGCCATATCGAGATGATGAGGGCGGCGATCGACGCGGCGAGAGACGAAGGACGTCGGGCCGACATCCTGGCCGTGACCGCGCTCACGTCGCTCGATGACGAGGCCTGCATGGACGTCTTCAACACGGAATCGAAGGGGACCGTGTTGCGTCTCGGTAACCTGGCGATGAGGGCCGACGTCGACGGGGTCGTCTGCTCGGTGAAGGAGGTCGCGCTGATGAGGGGGCTGCGTCGTCCGGATACGCAGGCCGGGTCGACGACGGGGTTCCGACTTCGGGTCGTCCCCGCTATCCGCCCCTTGTGGTACGGATCTCCCGGGGACGACCAGCGTCGCATCGGCACGCCGCGCCGGGCGCTCGATGACGGAGCGACCCACCTCGTGATCGGAACGCCGTTCTTCAAGAATGGCGACTTCCTCGAGAACATCGACCGCACCGTGGAAGAGATCTACGGCATCGCGGCCTGACGCGCGGGTCGTGGGGATCGAAGTCCGACAGGCCTTGGGCGCAAGCTCGAGGTCGTTTTTTATCCTCGCTTGACCATGCCGCGCCCGCGTGCGAAGCTTCGGCCCTAGGAGGAAAGATGACGAAGAAATTGAAAGAACGGATCGTCGTGTCGCTCGCGGACGTGGATCCGCTATGGGGTCACGTCTTGGCGGCCAAGGTCGCCGGAGTCCCGGGCGTCTGGGGCGTGGAGCTCGACCTTCTGCGGATGGTGGTGCCGATGTATCCGTCGATCGGCGCGATGATCGGCTTGGGGCACGGGGTCATGATCCGCGCGTCGATCATCGATGATCCGATGAGGGTGGCGCGTCTTTGCTCCGAGATGTTCGACGCCGGCGCGAGTGCCGTCTCGATCCCGTCAGTGACGAGCGAGCTCTTCACGGACGACGAGGATAAGGAGGCGCTTGAGGCGCTTCGCTCGCTGGGTGGGATGTCCAAGTGGCTCCACGTCGAGTTTGAGATCGGCGCCGATCGTGATGAGGACGAGGAAGACGACGATGACGATCCGATTCTTGGGCAGTTGCCGGACGGACACACTCCAGGGATGCGAGCCGTCTGCGTCGACGCCGATTTCGCGCTTTTGGCCGCGGCCCGTCTTCGATCGGAAGTCGAGACGATCAGAGCCCAGGGTATCGAACGGGCCGAGTTCCTCGTAATCGCGATGTGCGTCCGGTTGCCGGCGGAGGAAGTCATCGAACGTCTCGCGGAGCTCTGGGCCGAACCGTCGCTCGAGATCTGCGCCGTCCTGCCGGAGGATCGGGAGGAGGCCATCTTGGTCACGGACCGGCTAGTCGAAGCGCTGAAGAGCCTGGATCGCGAACGGGAACAGGAAGCCGCCGCGGCCAGGAAAGCCGCGGCGAGCAAAGAGGTCTCCGACGCGACGACTCCGGACGAAGCACTGGGGGTCGCGGCGAACGCGTAACGTCGTGCGTCGATCGTCGTGCGACCCGCTCGAAGGCGATGCGGGTCGTTTTTCTTTTCCGGAAATGGCGGGTACAATGGCCGCGATATGTTCACGAAGCCGAAACACGTGCATTTCGTAGGTGTCGGAGGAATCGGTGTCTCGGGGCTCGCCAAGCTGATGCATGAGCTCGGCGTTTCCGTTTCTGGGTCGGATGACGCGGCGTCCGGGATCACGGACGAGGTCGCCTCGTTCGGAATCGGCGTCTCGATCGGCCACGATGCAGGCAACGTCCCGGCGGATTGCGATCTGCTCGTCTATTCCGAAGCCGTACCTGGCGAGAATCCCGAACGCGTCGAAGCGGCGAAGCGGGGGATACGCCGTCTCGCGGCCGCGGAGTTTTTGGGCGAGTACACGAAAGAGATGCGTACGATCGCCGTCTCCGGCACGAACGGGAAGTCCACGACCACCGCGATGATCGGACTCATCCTCGAGCGCGCTGGGCTCGATCCGACCGTCATCGTGGGGAGCAAGGTCCCAGCCTTTCCGCTCGGCAACGTGCGCGTCGGCAAGAGCGACCTGCTCGTCCTCGAGGCGGACGAGTATCGCGCCAAGTACCTGAATTACAGCCCGTGGATGATCGTGCTCACGAACATCGAGGAGGATCATCTCGATTTCTACACCGGACTGCCGGAGATCGCCGAGACGTTCGACAAATACCTGACGCACCTCAAACCGGGCGGGAAAGTCATCCTGAACGCCGACGATCAGGTCTCGACGCACGAACTGCACAGTGCCGTCCGTCCGACGACTTACGGCATCGCGCATGAGGCCGATCGTCGCGCGACGCATATCTCGGTCGCTCACGGCGAACAACGGTTCGAAGTCACGGACGCGGATTCCGATCTAGGCGAGTTCGTCCTCAAGATCCCCGCCAAGTTCAACATCGAGAACGCTTTGGCCGCGATTTCCGCGGCGCTCGAGCTTGACGTCCCGCTCGAGACCGTCCGTGAAGCGCTCGCCGCTTTCGGCGGGATCTGGCGGCGGTTCGAGGTCGTGGGGCAGTGCAACGGCGCCACGGTCGTCTCCGATTACGGCCATCATCCGACCGCGCTCCGACTCACCGTCGCCGCGGCCCGCGAGTTCTATCCGCATCGGCGCATCGTCCTCGTCTTCCAGCCGCATCAGCACAATCGCACCGCCAGGTTCTTCGAGGATTTCGTCTCCGCGCTCCACCTGCCCGACCTCTCGATCGTCTCGGACATCTATCACGTCAAAGGGCGCGAAGAGACGAGCGACATCTCGAGTCGGGACTTGGTCGCGAGCGCCGGCCGTCCCGAAGCGGTCGTCTACGGCGGGAACCTGGACGAGACGAAGAAGCTCGCGATAAGTCTCGTCCGACCGGACGACGTGGTCATCGTGATGGGCGCGGGAGACATCGACGAATTGGCGAGGGAGATCGTGAGGTGTGAATCGTAGCCAGTAGCGAGTAGCCAGTCGCCAGTAGTCCGAACCGACCCGAAGCCGAACTACTCGCTACTGGCTACTCGCTACTGGCTGATCAAGCCCCGTTTATGGATTTGAACGAACGATTGACGGCAGTTCTTGGTGACAGGGCAAGGATTGACGAACCGATGAGCCGCCATACGAACTACCGGATCGGCGGTCCGGCGGATTTTTTTGTCGAAGTACGGACGGCGGATGAAGTCCTTCAAGTCATGACCGTCCTCGTCAAAGCGTCCGAACCGTATTTCATCCTCGGCGGCGGTTCGAACCTGCTCGTCTCGGACGCAGGTTATCGCGGCGCCGTGGTCCAGCTCGCCTTGCGCGGGATTTCGATCGAAGGCGGCCAGGTGCGCGCCGAAGCCGGAGCGCCGACCGGCCTGCTCGCGAAATCGTCCGTCGAAGCGGGTCTCACTGGCCTCGAGTGGGCGATCGGCATCCCGGGCACGGTCGGCGGGGCGGTGCGCGGCAACGCGGGGAGTTTCGGCAGCGAGATCAAGGACACGATCGAATCGGTCGAAGTCCTAGTGATCACGGACGGCAAGGTCTCGCGCGAGACGTGGCCGGCGGCGAAGTGCGAGTTCGGTTATCGAGACAGCCTGCTCAAACGTCTCGATCCCGCGCCGATCGTCCTCGCCGCGACGTTCGCGCTCGAACCTGGCGACAAGGAAAAGTCCAAGGCGCGGATGGCGGAGATCATGGCTAAACGCAAGGCGCACCAACCGCTCTCGCTCTCGTCCGCCGGTTGCGTGTTCAAGAATATCGACCTCAAAGGCGACGAGGACCTGTCCAAATTGAAACGTGACGCGGACATCCCCGAACAGTTCCTCGCGAAGAAACGCATCCCATCCGGTTGGCTGATCGAACAGGCGGGTTTGAAAGGCGCGGCAGTCGGACAAGCGAAGATTTCTGACGAGCACGGTAACTTCTGCGTCAACATCGGATCGGCCACCGCTTCTGACGTCGTCGCCCTCGTCTCGCTCGTCAAGACCAAGATCCGCGACGCCTACGGACTGGAGCTAGAAGAGGAAATACAGTATCTTGGATTTTGAGGATCGGAGAGTAGGGAGTGGATAGTGAGCAGTGGGCTATAAGGAAAATCTCGATTTCCCTAGTACGACCAATCCACTCTCCACTGCCCACTCTCCTCGATTAACCCCCACCTATGGACATCAACATCAAGGCGCTCGAGATCGAGCACACCGAAGCGATCGACGCGTACGTCGAGGAGAAGGTCGGTAAGCTCGAGAAGTTCTTGCAAAGCGTCCAGACCCCGCACTCGGCGCACGTCGAGATCGGCAAGAGCACGGGCCATCACAAGAACGGAGCGGTCATGACCTGCCACGTCCATCTCACGTTGCCGGGCACGACGCTCCACGCCGAGAACGAAGCCACCGATCTCTACGCCGCGATCGACATGGCCGCGGACGACCTCGAACGCCAGATCGTGAAGTTCAAGGAAACGAGAGGGGGGAACGAACGGGAGGAAGAGGTGACCGAGACGGAATAGGATATGACGGATCAAGGGACGGCCTTCGAGGGCTGTCCTGCGTTTTGTAGTGCGGGGAGTTTTTCGCTCATTGGCCCCTCCCATTGTCGCAAGGGGAGGTTCCGAGGGGTTACTACGGAAGTCGTCGTTCCAATCATGATCAGAAGCGACGTTTGAGGACAGAACCCATCCTAACCTTCCCTTGTCGCAAAGGAAGGAACCAAATTCGATTCGACTGAACTGAAGATTTCTCGACCCGGCTCGAAATGACAGTATGTTTGTCGGCCGACGGGGCGGTGATAAAGAAACCTGTCATCTCGACCCGAGTGGAGAGAGCTTCAGATCAGCCGGAATCGGTCCGATGCGGTGACTCTGGCGAATCCGTTGACACGATGCGTCTCGCGTGATTGAATCAAGCGTTCCGGGAACCGTATCCCGGACGAGGAGGAGAACGATGGCGGAGTACAAAGACGTGACGACGGCAAGGGAAAACGTCGGTCGGTGCCTCGAGGGTCTCACGAAGAAGAACCAGCTGGCCGTCCTCGAACAGTTGATCGTGCGGGTCCGCAACCTCGGCGATCGCCGCGTGTTGAAGCTCGAGCGGAGATTCAAGACGCAACTCGCCAAGCTACGCCGTCGAGGCGTGCCGGCGTACCTGGTGAAGATGCTCGAGGGTCAGGAAGGCCGGGTGCTCGACACCGCTCGAGAAAACGGACTCGCGACCCATCCCATCCCGTTCCTGCCGGTCATCCCGTTCCGTTATATCGGCGTGCACGGGCAGGTGAAGATGGTCGAAAAGGACGTCCAGGGGATCCGGTACGACTTCGACCCGACGAAGCTCGCGGACGCCTGGGAGATGCCCCATGTCCCGTACTTCATCTACGGGGTCGAGTCGAACGAGCGCGGCACTCCTCTCGAAGCGCGACAGCTTTCCTTGGCCGAGGCGCTAGCGGTGGCGATCCATGGCGCCAAACTCGATCCGTTTTTCGCGGACGCTACGACCTGGGACGGCAAGTTGACCCCCATCGTGATCGCGGACCCGGCCGAGCCCGGCGTCATCGTCCTCGAGAAGCGGGCGGGCGGGCAAGTCGCGTCGTTGTGGCGTCGACCGTTCATGTTCTGACGCGTCCGGCCCGATCGTCCGGCGGACCTCCACGGAGGCCCGTTTTTTTGTCCGACCGTTGACAATCATGACGGATCGTGGTTTCCTGTGCGGTCGCGGAAGCCAATCTTTGCGACAGGAGGAACAGATGACGAGACGGATGAAGCAAAAGGAAATCGGCCCTTTCACGCGGTTGTTCTTCGACACTTATGCGGAGAACGCGCAGGCCAAGAGTCTGGCGCCTGCGGCCGCAGCGATCTTCACGAAGGTGGTCGCCGCCATCTCGGACGGTGAGCCACCCATCAAGCTCGAGACGATGCGGGAAGTGGAAGCGAGAGAGGCGCAGAGGGTGCTCGGCTGCGCGCTCCCGAACGAGAAGGCGCGAGTTGTCGTCTTTTCGGCCTCCAAGCCGTTGCCTCAACCGTCGTGGATGAACGACGCGGCCTACGAGGACTACGCGAAAGTCGCAAGACGGGCGCAGCAGTCGACGTGCCTCCGGTCGCGTGGCCGAGCGGGGAGACCGGCTTCGCGGTATGCAACGACCAACTCCCCAAGCTCTGCAAGCTCATGAGCCCGATCGAAACGGCGATGGGGCTCGGTCGCGTCCGACTCGGCAAGAAGGTCGGCAACGCGTGTGACTTCTCGCTCCTGTTCCGCAGCGTCGCGCGGCAGTGCGCGATGGCGGCTCTCAAAGGCGACGAGGGCGAGTTCTCGAGGTTGAGCGGTCTCGTGGGGCTCTTCCCGAGTGCGATCATCCTCGGCCGCCTGGACGACGCGACGTATCCGGCCTACGTCTTCCTGGTCGGCTGATCGGCGTCGGCAGGCGAGCGCGCCCACAATGGCGGACCTCCACGGAGGCCCGCCGTTTTTATCTCTCACTGGTTCCTTCACTTGCGACAAGGGCCCCGCTTCCGTCTTTGGGAGGTAATTAAAGAAACGAGTTGGTGAAACCGTCAGTTTTCTTCTAACTTAAGCCACATTCTGGAAAACTTAGTGGTCTATGACCATAAGTGGTTCCAGAAAACGATGTCCGATATGCAAGGA
>Ga0172379_10006851_pt1 | contig 15055 bp, 12 predicted proteins | sample GrowelOW334metaG_FD_119756 | JGI IMG/M metagenome (GOLD analysis project Ga0172379, IMG submission 119756) | Groundwater microbial communities from an aquifer near a municipal landfill in Southern Ontario, Canada - Groundwater well OW334 metaG | ecosystem: Environmental > Aquatic > Deep...
AAAGCAACCAGTAGTTTTTTTAAAATATGTTTAAAGATCGGCTTGCACTTTTACGAACTAGGTAAAGGAGCGTCCAGCCTAGCTTACGGGGCTGTTTTATGAAAGTTTGTCGTGTACAAAGATAAAAAAACATGTCTACGGGTTTTCTTTTAAAATCAATGAGTTATATTTTGAAATTGAATTCGACCAAATAAATTTATAATTCATCCATCTTCGCATCCATGCTTCGCCGTGACAAATCATTCACACTCCACAATTTATAATTCATAATTTATAATTCATAATTATTTTAAAAACCACCCTTCCAAAATCAACTTCGCCGCAATACTATCTATTTCCGCCTTTTTCAGCGCCTTAAATCCACCAGCAGCAAAAATCCGCTCTCTTGCCGACTTGGTAGTCAGCTGTTCATTCACTCCATACACAGGTAGTTTATAGCGTTTCTCCAAATCTGCTATGAAATCTTCTGCCAATTTTGTAATCCATTGTTCTTTGCCATCTAAATCAATCGGAACGCCAACTATAAGCGCCGCCGGCCTCCATTCTTCTATAATCTTATCAAAATCCGCCCAATTGGGTACACCGTGTTTGGCATGTACAATACAAAGCGGCGTAGCAGTAGCTGTAATTTTTTGGCCGCTAGCAACGCCAATATTACACATACCAAAATCGATACCAAGAAAAATACTGTTATCGGGAAAGTTTTGCATTTAATTTTTACCACTTAACATTTCTTTCGCATGCGCTAAAGTTTTAGCTGTGATGCTTATTCCGCCGAGCATGCGCGCTATTTCTTGCGTTCTTTGATCTTTACTGAGAGAAGCGATATGGACGCTTACTTTATCACCTTCCACTTTCTTTTCCACTTGTAGATGCTCCGAGCCATACACTGCAACTTGGGGCAAATGCGTAATACAAAGAATTTGTCTTTTCTTGCCCAATTCCGCCAAAAGCTGACCGACTATCTCAGCCGTTTTGCCACCAATTCCAACATCAACTTCATCGAAAACCAATGTGGAACTAGCATTATTAGCTGCTGTTATAACTTGCAAAGCTAAACTAATGCGCGAGAGTTCGCCTCCCGAAACTATTTTCGCAAGTGGTAAAAGCGGTTGACCTACATTAGTACTTACCAAAAACTCGATTTGCTCTAATCCAAATTGGCTCGGCTCTGCATTTTCTTTAAATAGCACAGAAAATTCGCCGCTTGGCATCCCCAAAATTTGCATTTTTTCCGTTACAAGATTAGATAACTTCAGCGCAGCATCTTTTCTGCTTTGCGATAATTTATCTGCTGCAGCCATATAAAAATCACTTAGCTTTTGCAAATGCTCTTGGCTGATTTCTAAACGCTTTTCCGCGTTTTCTAGTAACTCTAGTTCTTCTATTAATGCCGCTTGGCGTTCTAATAATTTTTCCGAACTAACGCGGTGTTTCCTAGCTAAATCGTGAATCAAACCTAAACGATTTTCTACAAAATGTAATCTCTCTGGACTTAAGTTGGTAGAGGACAAATAAGAACGAATCTCCTCTTCAATGTTTCCTACATTCTGCCTAGCCGCATCAATAAATTCTAGCGCGGTTTTAAGCTTACTTGCAAAAGGAAGAATTTTTTCTAAGTGAATTTTAGCATCGTGCAAACCTTTGCCAAAGCCAGTTAACTCGTCGTTGCCGCTTAAAAGAGTAAGTACAACGTTACATCTTTCCAAAACCTGCTGCGCGGCACCCAGTTCTTTCAGTTCCAAAAGTAGCTTTTCAACTTCGCCCTTTTCTAAAACTAAATCTTTAAATTCTTGCACTTGATGACGTAAAAACTCTAGTTTATTTTCACGATCTAAAGCCGCATCTTGCAGCTCTTTAGCTTCAGATCTAGCTTGGCTTAATGCCAAAAAAGCATTTTTTACGTCGTTACAAATTTTATTATTTTGCGCAAAAAGATCCAAAATATCGCGCTGTTTATCGTTTTTTAATAAAAACTGATGTTCGTGTTGACCGTGAATATTAACTAGAAAACTGCCAAGCTCCCGCGCTTGCTGCAATGTAACTGGATTACCGTTAATTGTACTACGCGTTTTGCCTAACGAAGTAACGCTGCGGCGTAATATACATTCATTCGCATCGTCTCCAGCTAATTCATTATCTTCTAGCCATTTTTTTGCTTCTTTCAAAGAAGACAAATCAAAAACCGCGCTAATTTCACATTTCTCCGCGCCTAATCGCACTGAATCCGCATCTGCACGCCCGCCAAGAACCAAATCCAAAGTATCAATAATAATTGACTTCCCCGCCCCAGTTTCGCCAGTCAAAACTGTCATTTCGGGCTTAAATTCAATCGCAAGCTCGTCGATCAAAGCAAAATTTTTGATGTTCAGTTGTAAAAGCATAGAACCATTATACTGATTTTTTAAAATTAGCAACAAATTAAATAAAAATAATGCGGTATTTTCTTTTCCAAGAAACAGGTAAAATAAAAATGTTAATGTTTTAGTTTACATGCGAGGTTGTATCCATGATGACGTTCTTAGGCCTTCCAGGAAAGGACGCATTAGAGGGATTAATTAAAGAAAACCGAAAAACCCATTTTGAACAGTTGCCGCTTGAATTGCGAGCTACATTTATTTGTAGCAAAATAGAATCCTTAAGCCGAGAAGAAATCGTAAATGCGTGGGAAAAAACTAGCTTAAGGGAGAAAAAAGACTTTGTATCTCAAGTAGTTAGTTCTTCATTAACAATTGGTGAGAACACCCTCTTCGCTTCTTATTTTCCTAACCCCCTCACACTCGAACAAGAAAACTCTAGGAAATTGTTTTCTTTTGATCTCTCTAGAAACTGTATTCAAACGGAAGAAAGAGATTTTCTAGTACAATTGCTGGAAATTACTTATACATTGCAAAGAAATGTCAATAACAGTAATTTTCACCATTTCTTCCGAGGCATGCCTACAGAAATAAAGAAATACATTAGCTACTACAGATCAGAAATACCTTTTGCAAACCGAGCTTATGAGATGTGGTCTTACGCTCAAAAAGAAGACAGGATATCTATACTTGAAGATATGCTTTGTGCTTTCTTAACCAAACGCATAGATATTAAACCAAATAAAATAGTCCATCGATCGCTACCCCCTGCCACAATAGATTGTTTTTCAGCTCAATCCATGCTTCCACAAGATATAAGAGCGGCTATGAATAAAGATCTGCCCACAGCAATCCAAACACAGGATCACCAAGCTCCAGCAAACAATCTAATTTCTCCCCTGTCCAGCACGTCTACATCAAAAACAACAAAACTTTCCCCAACATTGTTCGCAAGAACAGGAATAGGCTTAGCAACTTTTAGAACCGTAACAAAGGAATCAGGTCTAACATGTAACAAAATGTGATATGTTAGACATAACCCCATACCAAGCCCAAAAAACATGTCCACGCGTTTTCTTTTAAAATCAATTGGTTATATTTTGGATTTTATTTTCTATAGCCCATCAACCAAGAATCACGTAAAATTTGCGCATTCTAATTTTTGAAGATAGGTGTTTTGATTATGTTAGAGACTGTTGAAATTAATCCTAAGTCTGGCGAAGCTGAATTTAGTATAATTTGGATGCACGGCCTTGGCGCTGATGGCTATGACTTTGCTAGCATAGTGCCGCAACTTAAAATCCCAGACAGTTTGGGCGTAAGATTTATCTTTCCACATGCACCAATTCGTCCTATCACTTTTGCTGGTGGCGAAAGAATGCGGGCTTGGTTTGATTTAAAAGGACTTAATGCCGATGCTGCGAGCGGCGATGAAAAAGGCGTTAAAGAATCAGAAAAGTTAATCATAGAACTTATCGAAAACGAAATAGCGCGCGGCATTCCGAGTCAAAATATTATTCTAGCTGGCTTCTCCCAGGGCGGCGCCATGACGCTTTATACTGGCCTTCGTTACCCCAAACCTTTGGCTGGAATGCTGGTTTTATCTGGATTTTTACTTTTCGCCTCCAAATTACCTACAGAAAAAAACTCTGCGAACGACAAAACGCCAATTTTGATGCTGCATGGCTCGGAAGATAATATGGTTCCTATCGTTTGGGCAAAAAGCTCTTATAAAAACTTAAAAGATTTAGGGCTAAATATCACTTGGCAAGACTATCCCATGCCGCATAGTGTTTGTGATAAAGAGATTCAAGATATAGCGACGTGGCTTCAAAAAGTATTGGATAGATAACTATTTGCAACCATACCATACAAATAGTGATACTAAATGTATAGATAGGTATACATTTAGATAGCAGGCTGCCTCTGCCAAATCACAGCTGCAGCGCTAGATAGTTCCACTTCATAGAGAACTGGCTCGGTGCTCTGCGTAGCAGTATTTAGGCAAATTAGATTATACTTACCGCCTTTAGCTGCAGAATGTATTCTGCGAAAAAGCAACTGCCCTTTTTTGGTATGCACTATGCAATCTCTGCCCACTAGAGACGCGATGTCCTCGCCAAAAACTTTGACGCCAGCAATGTAACTGCCAACGACATAATGCGGCAACATACCATCATCTGCTACTATAAAATCAACAACGTTTTTGTAATGTTGCTTAAAAAGCGCTAACTCTTTAGCGATTTTGTGGCTTTCCTTGGGTTCTTTAGTTGTACTAGAAGCTATTGCTGGCGATGAATCTTTTTCGTAATCACCAAACACAGTGGGACCAGCACCAATGCCATACAACAACCAATCTATGGAACAAGAAACACCCTTAGCAGCAACGATTGGAAGAACTTTCTCTGCACCCTTGCGAGTCAAACCACCATAGCGACCAATTTCCCAGCCCTTCAAGGTATGAACATTAACATCGGAAGAGGCATCGCAAAATTCCTTCCTTGTTAGATTAGCTAGATTACGTAAGCGTTTTACACGTTCTCCCCTTTCTATGGGAGAGTCAATCTGTTGTTTCATATATTTATTCTGTTATTAACGCATAATAATTATTATTTTTGCCATGCAATACTTTTGCCGGATAAAGCTTATCCTCCCAATCAGATGGGGGTACTAAGTTGTGCTTTTTGGCCTTCCCTAAAAACAACACCGCTTCTTTTTTACCTAACGCATTGATCACCTTTTGAGGAACGACCTTCTCATCTTGATACTCAACAGCTAATTGGTGATGATATTGCATCGTTTCGTCGTTACGCACAACCAAATACATTCTCTGACCACTAGCATCGATAAGTAAAAAGCTACCCAACTCATCAATGAGATAATATTCCGTAATATTTTTAGATGTTAAAATATTTTGCAAAAACTCAAGATAGGCCGGCTCTTTAAAGCAAGCAAGATGCGATCCTGCTGCCTTGGTCAATCGATCTAAAACTAAACTAGACAAATCACCGAAATATTTACTTTGCAGATTTAATATTTTTTCAGTCAAAACTTCTGCAAGATTACTTGTATCTTTTCTAACAAAAGCATGAATAAGCCCACGATTAAAAGCATCGACAGCTATTTTTTCATCCGCCTCGCCCGTCAAAAGAATGTATTTAATCGGATAGTCTGTTTTTAATTGGCTTAAAAGACTGATGCCATCTATCTCTGGCATGGCGTAATCGATTAAAACAACTGTAACTTCTTCAAAACGTTTAGGATCTTTATTTTTTTCAGAAATCTTACTGATATCCACATTGATCAAGCAATTATCGCTATCACTTTCAGCGTCAACTTGCATACAAAGATCCACAAAAGTCGAAACTGCATACTTCTTCATGTAATCTAGAAATTCGCTACAACGTTGGAAAATTATACTTTCAATGTGCTGCAAACTAAGTCCTAACTGCATTTCTTGCAAAAAGTTTTGATTATCGTCCAGCAAGACCACTCGCGTTGGGTAGTAACAGCAATTTATATGATGATTTTTCATAATATTGGCACCGTTTTATTTATATACCTGGCTGCGATTTTAATACATTGATATCATTTTGCAGTAGTTTATGCCACTTATTTTTCGCATCTGGATTTTTTGCAAAATTAGTTGGAAAGAACAAACTAAACTCCGTGTATTCGCCCTCCTTAGAAAAGCAGCTAATATGCGCCCCGAAACTCTCTAGCGCAACACGACAAAATTCCAATCCAATACCTGTACCATGTTGCCTACCGCTATAAAACTTTTGGAATATATGCTTACGATGCTTCTTGGAAATTCCCTCTCCATTATCGCGAAAGTGTAAAATATTTTTACTTTTGCCATACTCCAGGCAAATTGTAATAGAAGGTTCTTTCTTCTTGCTCGTGTAATACAATGAATTTTTAATAAGATTAAATAAAACATGTACAAAAATTAACTTATTACCCAGAAACTCAAAGTCATTTGTTAAATCACAACTAACAATTTTGCGCTCCGACATGGTAAATGGGTATCTAGCTAGTGCTTCTTTGACACACTCCGACATCAAACAAACTTCTGGCTCTGCCGATACAATGTTTTTTCTATTAACATTCATAAGCAACATGTTTATAAATGTAAATGAAGTCTGGATCTCATTTTCAATATTAACTAAAGTTGAATCGAGAGACTTAAGAACTGTCTCATTGAGAACAGGCTGTTTTAAATGCGCTTCTTTAGCCAAATTGTATCCTTGTACTAAATGCGGCAAACACTTTTGGATATTGCGATTTCCAAGGCTTATGGTTTGCAAAGGAGTTCTTAGTTCATGAGCTAGTGACGCTGCCAAGTTATTTAACACATCCAACTTTTCGTCTTGTAACTGCATTTCGCTGAGCTGTCTTAAATATTTCGTTTTTTTGGTGTAAAAATAGCCAATAATACACAGCACTAAAAATAAGCCTATAATTTTAAAGTAAAAATCTTTGGGAATAGTTGTGAAGTAGCCATCTCCAAAGCCCACACTAACTATTGCAATACCTAGTAAAAACATACAGCAAGTTCTCATCCAACCTGCTAAAATAAGAAAAGATAGTACACCTATGGCATATAACAAGAGATATATTGGGCTAAACTTGCCTTGCAATAGAATAAAAGAAGTAACAAAAGGCATGCTGTAAAAAATTAGCAAAAACCAAACTATAGCATTGACGATTTGATTTTGATTTTTGCTAAATTTACGCGAAAGCAGCCAAATCACGCCACTTACGTTACAAGCATGAAAAAAATATTCTAAAGGCGTTGGGCTGGTCTTAAGGTGAAAAAACAGAAAAACTTCATACGCTAACAGAAGAAAGAAAAAAAAGTAATCGGCTGAGATTTTAATATCTTGCTGATAGCAATTTCTTAGATATAAAAACAAGCGCTGTGGTAACATAGTAGCCTAATTATAACACGATCGACACGTGGATCTGAATTGTTATGCCAAATCGCACCGATAACATAGATCAAACCTACAAATACTGGCGTATACGCATTTTGTATAGCATGTATTTTGGTTATGCCTTCTATTACTTTACTCGAAAGGGCTTTGTTTTCCTTCTTCCAGCGGTTATCAACGACCTTCACTTCGATAAAATTCAAGTCGGCATGCTGGGCAGTATTTTTTATATAACTTACGGCTTAAGCAAATTCGTAAATGGGCTATGGTCAGACAGAGTAAACCCACGCTATGTCATGTCGTTTGGGTTAATCATATCTGGGGTTATTAATATTATTTTTGGCTTTTCTTCATCTCTAATTTTTCTCGCCCTACTTTGGTTTTTAAACGGTTTCTTTCAAGGCTTTGGATGGCCGCCTTGCGCTAAGCTTCTAACACACTGGTATTCGCAAAATGAACGCGGCGTTTGGTGGGGAATTTGGAATACATCCCAAACCTTAGGATCAACTGCCGTACCGCTGATCGCTGGCGGCATAGCAACTTACTTAACCTGGCGCTATGGCATGCACTTTTTTGGTATAGTTACTGTATTGGCGGGCTTATTTTTATTGAACCGTCTGAATGATGTTCCGGAAAAATTTGGACTACCGCCCGTAGAAGAATATCGTAACGATTATCCAAGCGAAAAAAAATTCAACTATAAAACCAAGCTGTCCACCAAAGAAATATTCTTTAAATATGTGTTAAAAAATAAGTATATTTGGATTTTAGCGAGCGCATATTTCTTGGTCTACGTTATACGTATCACAGTTACAGACTGGGGTTCCATCTATTTAACTGGTAAAGGCTTATCGCTCATGTCTGCCGATAGCTGCATGGCAATACTAGAGGTTGGAGGATTCGCCGGTAGCCTAGCCTGCGGTTGGTTGTCAGATCGCTTATTTCACGGAAAACGTAACCCAGTCAGCGCCCTATTTTGCCTTGGCGTTATACTGAGCTTATTACCATTAATATTTTTACACCAAACTAGCATGCCAATTTATTTGGTCTGTTCTTTCTTAGCTGGTTTTTTTCTGTTTGGTCCGCAAATGTTGATTGGTATGGCAGCTGCAGAACTATCACACCGTGAAGCAGCTGGTACAGCAACTGGCTTTATTGCTATCTTTGGTTATTTAGGTGCAGCTTTTTCTGGCCTACCCATAGGATATATTATTCAACATTGGGACTGGCCTACACTACTTGCGATTATCTTAGCTTGTAGTCTATTGGTCGCCGCAATTCTCTCTCCCCTCTGGTCTCTAAAAACCACTTGGGAGTAATAAGTCGATTAAAAACGCTTACATGACATCAAAATAAGGATACCTTAAGGTTTTTTCTTTGATATCAAACCGAATGTCTTGACTATTTTTCTTGCTTCCTGCTAAATAAAAAAAAATCATATCTTATTGATTTATATAGGTTATATCTATGCAAAGTTTTTATGTAGAAGCACAAAAAACCATCGACCAAGTTAACGACATCGTTAACAACTTGCTTTGGCCTGATGAAGCCAAACGTGAGGCTCGAAAAGCTTTAAACGCTGCTTTAGAAGAGACCTCGAGAACAAAAATACTACTTGAGGAAGCTACATCCACAAACAACCAAGCTCAATTGAGAACTTGCCAAGGAAGATTCGCGGTGTCGGAAAACCACTTATTGGACACTTGTAGAGATACACATCGGTACTTGTCCAGTTATTATCTATTTCGTAAAAACAACGACAATACCACACAGCTATTGAATACCCTAAATAAACTCCTAGTTAAAAGACGAGATGGGCAATTAGAACTAGTCACAGAACGACAAGAGAGAGAAAGGGCAGAAGCTGAAGAAAGAAAAAAGCGTGAGGCAGAAACGAAAAGAAAAAGGCGTGAAGAAGCAGAAGCAAAAAGAAGAGCAGAGGCAGAAAAACATGAAGCAGCTGAAAAAGCCAGAGTTAAACTTGAAAATGAACAGCGTGAAAAAGAGGCGCGAGAAGCTGCTGAACAAGCAGCAAAAGCTCAACTCGAAGCTGAAAAAAAAGCGCAAGAAGAAAGGGAGCGCGTTGAAAAGCTTCGGATTGAACAAGAAAGACGCGAAGCTGCAGAAAGAGCAGAAAAAAAGTATTGGCAGTTTAGCAATATCTTAGAACAAATAAATACTAATACAATAACTCCAATACTCGAAATAGCAAAAATTCGCACAGAAGCAGGCTCTAGCTCTACGACTACTACATCAGTGCCCACTATCAATAAAAACGAATTACGAAGAATTCTCGAAGCTTTACAGCAGAATACGTCTGTTAAAATTGTAGATTTTTCAAATATAGATATTACCGGATCAGAGGACATAATAGCTACATTAGTCTCAACACGACCCATGTTAGCTTTTCAACCAGCTAGCATAAAGCATTTGGAAAAAACACCACCTCCAATCAGCCACTCATTGATACTTAGTGGGCACAGCTTACTCTGTACGAAAGAACTCAATAGGGGTACTTATGGGAGTGTACATTACGGAACCTTGGATGGCAGAGAAGTTGCGATTAAGATTCCTCTTGGATATAGCCCCCCAACGTTAAAATACTCTAAAGACTCTCTCTGCCATGAAGCTGAAATGCTAGCAAAATTCGACCATCCTAACATCGTTCACTCCTATGGTATTTGCCTAGATAATGAAAGCTTAGTCCTGGAATACATGCCACACGGCTCTCTGTACCAAGAATTACATGCTACAAAAGAATTAACCTGGACTGTGCGCTGGACAATAGCTACTGAAATCAGTAAAGGAATGCAAGCATTGCACAAACACGATCCCTGCATAGTACATCGTGATTTTAAAAGCGATAACGTGCTGTTAAATGAACAAAATCATGCCAAAATCAGCGATTTTGGCTCCGCAGCAATCTTCGATGAAAATGATCTTATATCAGCAGAGGAACCAATTTGCACATTAGCATGGCGAGCTCCAGAGTTGCTGGATCCAAAGAAACCTGCTCCCCACACAACTAAAACCGATATTTATAGTTTAGGTGTGGTTCTATGGGAAATAGCATCAAGAGAACTACCCTGGGCTGGCAATAATGCTCCAGAGACACTAGTCGCAGATTGGATTTGTAGTAAAAAACGCGATGTTATACCACAAGAAACGCCCCCATCCTACGCTGCTCTAATCAGACGTTGCTGGGCTGATCGTCCAGAAGACCGTCCCGATATCGATACAGTAGTACAAATTTTAGAAGATCATAGATCCGAAGCAACGCTTGCTCCGACGCAATAAGGAAATTGAATATTATTTTACAATATATTGATTTACAAAGAATTCTCATAGACATTTATCCTCCATAGCTTTAGCGAAGGGGAATGTTTTTAGCGTTGGAATATTACATTGCGTAATACCGACGATATTAGTGCTTTCGCTCAACATGAGCAGTTAATTAATGCATAAAAGAGTAAATGATCCCACTAATTTAAGTATTTTACTCCGTTATAAAGCAAAATACTTGACACTTCTTTCGTTTCTTGTTAAATAGGTTCTCCTAATCAATTTTATTTGGAGAGCAACAATGGCATTTAACCCGCCTTCCCCATCGCAAAATCCAGCTAGTTCAACTTCATCTAGTAACAGCTCTCTTTCGCCAACAGGCAGAGGATCTATAAGTTGCATCAGCATGCCACGCAAGTTTTTTCCTTACATGGCAGATTCCGAAGAAATGGTAAGCCCAAAAGGGCCTCTACACCAACCAAAATAAGAATCAACTTCATTTTATAACTAATTGATTTATAGGGAGATTTTATAGACATGTTTTTTAGTTAATCAAGCCCAACAACGAGAAACGAACAATGTTTAACAACACAACCACCTCATCGAGCAGCACTACTACCACCCCCTTTGCTCCTAGTATAGCAAGAATGAGCACTAGCTCAGCAGCCTCTTCCTCTCCAGGTAATAGTCGCACTAGTTCACGAGCATCTGATTCTTTTTCAATTGAATCCGCTAGCTCCTTATCAAGCACTAGCAGCAACCGAACAAGCAAAACCCACGTAGCATTTGGTAGGGGTGCAACTGAAACTACCGAAGTATACAAAAAAGGCTTCGAAAAACGCTCCAAAGAGGAAATAGCAAAATTGAGACAGCAAGTAAATGATCTACATACACAACTGCAACTTTTACAAGAACAAAAACAAGAGCTGCAGACAAACTTAGCTGAGCGCAACCAAATAGCTACTTCTTTAGAACAACAAATAGCTGACCTCACCGCTACAATAACCACTGAGCAGGCGGAGTTACAACAAGCACAGAATCTCAAAGATCAATTTACTCAATTGAATAATAGAAATGCAACACTAAAACTAGAATCAGAAAGAAATTTAGCAGAAAGTGTAATCGATGTTTCCTCTTTGGAAATAGAAACAGCCAAACTTGCTACGACAATAAACTCTCAAGAAATATCGCTACAACAAGCAAAAGAACAGATATTAAATTTGCAGCAAGAACTAGCAACTCGGACAACTGAACTAACAAATTGTCAAACTGAACGATTCAAAGCTCTGGAAGAATTTGATTCTAGCAATAAGTTGCTTACAACAATAGTTGAAACTCTACAAAAATATGAAGCAGAAAAGCAGTTATTACTTAACCAGTTAGAAGAAAACAAAAAACAAGTAATAAAAGAACAAAAGGCCTTAGAAACTACCCACCAAGAACTTGACGAGCGCTCTAAAGAAATCAGCAAAGCAAGGGACGTATTAAGTGATATAACCACAAAAAATACTTTGTTGGCAGCACAAATTGCCACATTAGATAACAATAACGGTCAACTTAAGAAAGATTTTGGAGAAGCAAGAGTAGAAAAAGAACATCTAGCAACTGCACTAAAGGCAGCTGAGTCTAAAATTTCAGAGGCAAATAGCCAAAAAACAATGCTAGAAAACGAAATTACGAAATTACGAACTAAATTAAATATAATTGATGCTAGTTTTCATGTAACGGAACAAGCTAAAAAGTTAATCGAGGAACAACTTAAAAGCCAAGCCGAACAAATAGGAATGTTAATCGAACATATTTCAGCTGATGAGCAGCGTCTCTACACATTAACTACAAGACTAAACACTGCAGAAACACGGACTAAACAACTTGAAGCTCGCCCACCAGTGGCCAGCACTACACCTCAAGGAAATTCTACTTCATTCAGCATTACTTCTAGTGAAATTGATAAATGCTTTGGTTGGGTAGAGGCGGTTTTACCGCTACCTGCTTACTTGATGAATAACGGCTTTATTAAATGCCTCGATTCTTTGGGAGCTCCTTCATTATTAACAGGTCTGCTTACACAGATTCTATCCATGTACGCGGGGTTTCTCGGCAGTGGTGCAGCAATAAAGATAGCCTATAGGGATCTAGATCTAGATAAAGATCTAGATCTAGCTTCGAGATTATACCAGAATCGTGCGAAGAAGGGGCAAAACTGTCTAAGATACACTGGATTAGTCATATCTAGTTTAACATGGCTAACAGAAATTGTGGGATCAACAGGCAAATCAGGAGAGCACATGGGGTATCCAGAAACAGACTGGTTAGAAGGTAAAATAGATTCTGTTATGTTTATAGCCTTAGCCTCTATGACACTGATTAATTTGGCGCGCCTTGGCATAGAAAAATACTATGACCGCCGACATAATGGCCACCACCGTGAAGCATCCATTACTAATATCAGCATAGAGGCAACCCCTCGCCCCAATCCAACCAGCAAGTGTACGTCTTGTTGCAGAAGTATTTTCTCTTTTTTCCATCATTCTAAAACGGCACATGCTTCCTCCAGCAGTAGCAGTACTCCGCCAACTGAACACACAGAAATAAACCATAGCTCAAGCACTGCAAATTATGGAACCACCAATTAAAAAACACACGAAATTGAACTTTAAATTATAACTCGTTGATTTAAAAATAAATTATATAGACATGTTTTTAAGGTTATTTATATGCAAAGTTTTTATACAGAAGCCCAAGGAACCATCGACAAATTTAACGAACAGGTTAACGAGTTGCTTTTTCCTGACAAAGCTAAAATCGAGGCTAAAAACGCTTTAAACACTGCTTTATTAAAAGCATCTATAGAAAAAGATGAAGACTTATTGACTACATGTCGCGATACAGTAATAGAACTGCGCAACCATTATCAGCCACCAGAAAAGCGTAATCTAAACACTAAGCTTTTAATTTCCACCTTAGAGCAGTTGATACGAAAACGAAGAGAAGGACAATTAGAATTAGCTTCAGAAAAACGAGCAAGAGAAAAACGTGAAGCGGAAGAAAAAGCTAAACAAACCAGAATCGAAGCTGAGAGAAAAGCACGCGAGGCTGCTGAGTTAGCCGAAAAAACTAGAATCGAAGCTGAAAAAAAAGCCCAAGAAGAAAAAGAACGAGCTGAAAAAGCCAGAATTGAAGCTGAAAGAGAAAGGCTTCGAATTGAACAAGAAAGACGCGAAGCTGAGGAAAGAGCCGAAAGAGAGTCTTGGCGATTTAGCAACATCCTAGGGCAAATAAACACTAACGCAACAAACCCAATACTTGAAATAGCAAAAATTCGTACAGAAGCAAGTACTAATGCCAACACTACTTTACCGTCGTATGCCATTAGTAAAAATGAACTTCAAACAATTCTTGAGGCTTTAAAGGTAAACAGTTCTGTTCAGACTCTAAATTTGTCCAACATAGGCATTATTGGATTAGAGTTTCTGCTACTTACATTAGCTAATCTACGCCGCAATTTAACTTTTATACCAGATTTACAAAGCATTCCCAACCCCAGCATTGGTGTGCTATTAAAACAAATGCCGCCACCTCCCAACAACCCTGCACCCAATGTTGGCAAAATTTTGGAGCAAGTACCGCAGCCGCCAAAACCACCAGTTCGCATATTGCCGGACATTAGCTCTTCTTGGATAATTCGTGAGAAAGACATAAACATTATAAGAGAAATCAAGAAGGGTGGTTTTGGGAGTGTAAATTACGGAATCTGGGAAAATACGCCTATTGCAGTTAAGATTCCGCTTCCCCCTTTTTCCCTCACATCAGAAGCATCTAAAGCCTCCATTAATGAAGCTAAAGTCTTAGCCAGACTACATCATCCCAACATCGTCCGCTTGTATGGTATTTGCAAATTTTCAGATCATTACAATTTGGTTTTGGAGTACATGCCCAAAGGCTCTTTGTATCAAGTTTTACATAGTACAGAAACATTAACTTGGACTGTACGCTGGGAAATGGCTACTGAAATCAGTAGAGGAATGAGAAAATTACACGAAAGCAAACCGTGCATTGTGCACCGTGACTTTAAAAGCCACAACGTGCTTATAGATAAAGATAATCATGCAAAAATCAGCGATTTTGGCTCTGCAGCATTTCTAGATGAAAATTCAACAGAGAAGCCAGCCTGCACTTTAGCTTGGAAGGCTCCAGAATTGCTACAGGCAAGCACGCCCGCGCCCTACACCCCAAAATCGGATATTTATAGTTTAGGTGTAACCTTCTGTGAAATAGCATCACGCAACGATCCTTGGGTTATGAAAGCCCCAAAACAATCCGTAGCCGCCGAAGTGTGCAATGGTAGACGAGATAACATACCAGCCGATACACCACCATCTTATGCTGCTTTAATCAAGCGCTGTTGGGCTGATAGAGCAACTGAACGTCCCGATATCAGGGAGGTAGTACAAATTTTGGAAGATCATAAATCAGAAG
>Ga0172379_10006852_pt1 | contig 15055 bp, 6 predicted proteins | sample GrowelOW334metaG_FD_119756 | JGI IMG/M metagenome (GOLD analysis project Ga0172379, IMG submission 119756) | Groundwater microbial communities from an aquifer near a municipal landfill in Southern Ontario, Canada - Groundwater well OW334 metaG | ecosystem: Environmental > Aquatic > Deep...
CGAAACGGAAATATTTTCAGAAGCTTCCAAATAAACATCGTGAATGATTCCCGTGTAGTTAAACCAATCGCACTGTTGATATGGAACAATATCTTTGCGCGTTCCCCAAGCCGGATTATCAACTCGAACAACAATTGAATTACTTGTAGAACCGAAATTCAATTTTGCGCTAACATCAAAAACAAAAGGTGTGTAGCCGCCTTCGTGGTACCCGCAATACTGTCCGTTCACCCAAACATCGGCAACGTAATTAACGGAATAAAAAATCAACTTAATAAATTTTCCTTGAAGAGAATCGGCAGCGTTAAAATTATATCTGTACCAAACTCCATTTTGATAAAATTCGGGAGTTTTTGGTTTATCCAAAATGTACAATTCATTTTCAACTGAAGGAATTTGTTTGGTTTGCCAGCCGCTGTCGTTAAAATCTGGAAGTTGTTTTCCACCAGCTTCGGTTAAAAGATTTGCCAACCCGGCGGAGTCTCTTTTTGTTAGAGAAATATTATCGTCGGCAGAAACTCTTAATTTTTTCCATGTTCCGGCAAGATTAATTGTAGCCCGTTTCTGTTTTTCAAATGAAGGAACAGGAATTCCATTTTGAAAAGGAACTTCTACGCCATTCATCGATTTAAAACTTAGCGTCGCTTCAAGAGAAGCATTTGTTTGGGCAGAAATTTTTAATGAGAAAATTCCCAAAAGCAAAATTGTTGAAAGGATGATATTTGTACATTTATTTTTCATAATGGCTTCTTGATTTTTATTAGAGTTTAGAACAAGAATAGTACCATTAAATTTAGCTTCTTTTACGAGAAAAACCTCTTAAACTGTAATGGATTTTATAAAAGCGTTATTATTATAATAAAAAGTGATTTATTATAGTGATAAGGAAAACTTCTCCACCTTTAAAAACAATGGGGCGCAGATTTGTTATTATTCAATTAAGATTATCATAAAAAATCATAGGTGATCTTAATACATCCGCGTCCCATTGGTTAAATTTATTTCATTCCCAATTCTTTTGCCATACGGAAATAATTCGGCGGGGCGAGTCCAAGTTTTTTTGCCGCATCGGTATCTGAGTTTGAGTTATCTCTAACAAACATGAAATATTTTTCGCGCACTAAGAGTTCTAAATCGCGCAGAGGAAGAATATTCTCTCGATCAAAAGTGATACCGTTTTGTTCATCAATGTCTTCCGAGAAACCATATTTCCCTATAGCAAGTTTTGCATCTTTTAACGTAATGATCTTTTCATCATAAAAAAGGAGCCGTTGTACAACGTTTTTCAGTTCACGTACGTTGCCGGGCCAATCGTAATTAACCAACAGTTTCATTGCATCGTCTTCAAAAGTTGGTTTTTCGCGGATCATATCAATGCTCATTGTTGTCAGAAAATAATCGAGCAAAATCGGAATGTCGGTTGTTCTGTATTTCAGATCGGGAACGTGGATGGGTAAAACATTTAAGCGGTAATATAAATCTTCTCTAAAGCGTTTAGCTTTTACTTCTTCTTCAATATTTCTGTTTGTTGCTGCAAGGATACGGACATCCACTTTAATTTTTTCCGTCCGCCCGATTTTTTCTATCTCACCGTCTTGAATAACGCGAAGTAGTTTTACCTGTGCAGGAAGCGGCAACTCGGTTACTTCATCAAGAAAAATTGTTCCGTTGTGGGCAACTTCAAAAAGTCCGAGTTTCTTTTTATCGGCTCCGGTAAAAGCTCCTTTTTCATATCCGAATAATTCGCTTTCCACCAGATCGTGCGGCAAACTTCCGCAATTGATGATGACAAAATTTTCAAGTTTGCGCGCACTGTTGTAATGGATGTTGTATGCAACCAGCTCTTTCCCCGTACCGGAAGCGCCTCGGATGAGTACGTTAATTGTGCTTTGCGAGCATTTTGCTATCTGTTCTTTTAGTCGAAATATTTCGGGAGACTCTCCTACCATTCTTTTTTGTTCTAAAGTTTCTTCGGCATTGCGTACCAATTTTTGATTTACACGAAGTCGTTCAAGTTCTAATTTTCTTTTTTCGAAAGCGTTGAAAATGCTGATGATGAAATCAGTCGGCTGATAAATAAATTCCTCAATATCACCGGGATATTTTGTGCAATACCAGAAAGCCCCGGCTTTCATCAATTTATTTGCAAAGGCATAATCGGAAATATTGATGGTCATTTTTGTTACCACAATAATTTGCAATGCGGAATCAACTTCTTTAATTTTATGGATCAATTCCTCTCCCATTAATCCGCCGGCAATTTGAAAATCCATAATCACCAGATCGAACCGTTCGCTTTTTTCTTTAAGTAGTTCAAGCGCGCCTTTGCCGTCAGATACAATTTTCCCGATTTTTATCTGTTCGGAAAAAGGTTTTATAGTATTAATGACACGTCTTACATCAAATTCTTCATCTTCAATTAAGAGAACATTTATAATTCCTTCTAAAAACATTTTAACTCCTTAGTGTAGGTTGTTAGTTGCCGGTTGTTAGTAGTGTGATTTTTCATTTCTCATTTTCAGTTTTTAATTGATATAACAAACTTGCATCCGGCATCGGGTAGATTTTCAACTTCAAGAGACCAACCGCAGCGTTTAGAAATTTCATAAGCAATATAACATCCGTACCCGATGGTTGGTACATCGGAGTTTTTTGTAGAGATATTTTCATGGAAAAGATATTTTATTCCGTCTTCTTCTTCTCTTAAAAGTTCGGGAGATATTCCCTTTCCGTTATCGGAAATAGTTATTTGTGATTTCCCACTTTCATGATCGCACTTTGTTGCAATTGTAATTTGAAGATTATGTTCGCCGCCATGGTCAATGCTGTTTTGAATAAGCGGTTCAATAATTTCCCAGACAACAAATTCGTTTACAGGAACTTTGGGAAGCTTCTCATCGAGCGATAAATGGATGGTAAAAGCATTCGTCTTTTTTGCAATTCTTAAAAAAATATTTTTTACAAGAAAGTTAATTACTTCGTTGAGGTTTGTCTGGAACAACTGGTTGCGGATCGTCTGAATCGGCGGATCATACCATTTCATATCATAAATTACACGCGAGATAAAATTTGAATATTTTGCGACACGGTATTTTATTTCATCAATATTTTCAGAAGAAAGCTGACGCAAATCTTCTTTTATGAATCCCATAATTTTTTCGGCTTTATGGTGCGTGTGATAAATCCTTTTTGTAAAGACGAGTTCTTTCTGATAGTTAATTTGTTTCTTTAAATTTTCTTCATGCTCAACGAATAAAAGTTTTTGAGCTTCATCGCGTTCTTTTACGGTATATGAAGAAATAAAATACATCGCCAATAGACCGAGCAAAATTAGAGAAAGATAAATGACCGAGGTTTCGTCGTACCCGGAAATTATTTGATCGGTGATAAATGAAAAATCGGGGGAGTTTTTCATATAAAGAGCTCCCATTATTTCTCCCCGCAGTACAAACGGAACAAAAATATTGTACGACCTTTTATTAGTTAAAATAGTTTGAATCTGTTCGTTCGATTCAACTTGATTTTTTATTGGCATATAAAGCGCGATGGCTTTTTCATAAGATTTTTTTGTGACGGGAGCTGATAAATCTTCCCGCACTAAAAATGCATAGAGAACTTTCCCGTCATCTATGGCAACCACGCTATCGCCTTTATTTACAAGTATGCAAAGCTCTTCAATGTTGTGCTGAAGAATCTGCTGACTAAAAATAATATCGAATGACTGTGTAATTCTTCTCGACTCTTCTTCGCTTAATGCTTTTTTAGGATTTATCGTTTCCAGTAAAAGTTCGAGCGATGTTGTTGTTAAATTTGCAAGCCGTTCGGCGGAATCTTTTTGATACCATTCCTGCGTTGAACTTAAAAAATTGGTAATGGAAACTTTATTGATTATTGAAATAATTAATTGGAAAGCAAAAATGACAATAAACAATACGGTAAGGTGTTTAAACTCAAAATGGTATTCGCGGAACTTGTCTAATAATTTTTTCTGTGCCATATTTTTTTAGTCTGCTTTTTGAACAATAATTCCTGCCATACGAATTTTTTCATACGCAATTTTTACCGCCGTATCAACATTCACTTCCTTCTTTAATGCGGAATGAATTGCATTGGCAAGAATATCCGAAACGATCGTATATTTTTGAAAAAACGGGCGATGGATTCCCTGCTTCATTAAGTTCTTGAAAAAAAATAAATCGGGACTGTCTTCAAAAAACTTTTTATCTTCATATAAGTAATTCAGAACAGGCAAATATCCTCCTTCCCGGTACATCAATTTTTGTGATTCCTCGCTTGTAAAAAAATTGATAAATTTTATCGCTTCATTTACATTGGTTGAATATTTCGAGATCATCAAATTCCATCCGCCAAAAATTGAAGTCGGTTTTTCCTCCGCGAAATGCGGGGTTGGAGCCCGTTGTAAGTTTTTCAATATTCCGGCGTACTCGGGAGTTGTTCCTCTTTCTTTTAAACTGCTCCATGCACGAATAGAGAATCCCTCTTCTTTGAGAAAAAAATCACTGCTTTCATTTTCTTTAAGTTCAAGAACCTTTTCGGGCGATATTTTATCCGTATAAATCATTTTTACAAGTTGATTCAATACTTTCTTAAAACCGGTTTCATTCAAATAAAGCGTATCGTTTCTGTAAAAAGACCGGTGACTGTTAGCCAGCATCTCAAAAAAACTGCAGATCAATCCTTCATAATTGTCAGCTTGGAAAATATAAATAGGACTTTTATTTGCGGAAATTTTTTTTGATAAATCCGTCAAGTCAGTCCATGTAATCGATGAATCGATTTTCTTTTTAAGTTCGAAATAATTTGGGAGTTTCCGTAACACATCATCCCGGTAATATAAGTGTGCTATATCAATATAAAGAGGAAACGCCATCAACGAATCATTATAAACGCAAGTTTCAAGCGCATATTGAAGAAGCCGCTGCCTCTCTTTTGTTGAATAATACTGAGTAAGTGGAACAGCCCATTTAGCAAAACGCGGCACCCAAATTTGATCTACTGCAAAGACATCAATGCGGTCGCTTTTGTTGCGCAGATACCGGGCAAGCAATTCTTTTCTTTCATTTGTACTGAATTTGTCAAACGAAAGATTGATCGCTTCAACTCGAATTTGCCCTTCGTACTTTTTATTAAATGCATCAATAACTTTTTGATGCGCTTTGGAAATATTGTCAACATAATAAATTTTTTTTGCGGGTGAGTTGTTCGTCTCCAAACCTGATCCGGTTGGAAAAAGAAAGGTGATCAGAAGAAAGGCGGTGATTAAAACTCCGCTAAGGATTACAAAAAAAGTTTTTTCAAATTTCATTGCATAACAACTTAAACTAGTTTCAATTGTAGTAACTGTAAATTATAATAAATTTATTCCCCCTTCATCCATGCCGCCAAGATGCAGCAAAACCTATGGCAGAAAATTTTTCTGTTTCTGCCAGGTTTTTAACCACTCAAAATTTGGCGTAGTGTAAGGAACTCCGGTGATCCGCCCTCCGAAGCCGATAAAGCGGTAAACAAACATATTAACTTCGGTAACGGAGAGTTGTTTCAATGTTTGATCATACAGAGAAACTCCAAATTTTTGAGCAAACCGCGCAGTTCCCTCATTCACATTTTCATAAAGTCGTTTGGTAAAAAGTTCTTCTTTCACTTGATCTTTAGTTGCTTGAAAAGTTTGTTTAACAGAATCCTGCGCTTCTTTTTTTCCTAACAATTTAAAAATTGAATATCCTCCTTCAACTTTTAATGGACCATAAACTTCCCCTTCCTTCATGGACTCTGCAACCTTTCCGATCTCACCAAGTTGAAAAGTGTATTGCCATCCGAATTCACCTTTTTGAGATTGCGTTGATTTTCGCCGGTTATATTTCTCCGCCAAGATTTTAAAATCATTTCCTTCATTTATTTTTTTTAGAATTATCTGCACTGAATCCAAATTGTCGGAAAATATTTCAACAAGATTTACTTTAACGCCGGCAACCTGGTTCCCGGTTTTTTGCAGATAATATTGATACGCCTGATCGTCGGAGACACGGGATGAATCAACAAACACTCTCTTCATAAACTGCGATAAATAATTGTCCCGCCACATCTGCAAATCTTTTTTTACGTCGGGAAGATTTTGCAATCCTCTTTTTAAAGCTTCGCGGGTAATTAGTTCGTGTTGAACAAATTCATTCAGTTTTTTTTGCAGTAAGCCAACTATATTTTGTTTGGTTGCCCGTTTAACACTGAAATCTTCAACAAGTAAATAATAAAGGAAGTCATTCAACGTCGGCGGATCAGTTTCAAACAGTGCAATCGGTTTGGCAAGGAATTCATCGCCATAGGTTGATGCAATGTAGCCTAAATCAAATTCCGTAAAATGAAGATTTGCAGAATCGGCAGGATTAATTTGCCGCCTCTTTTGAAACGATTCAAGCATTTTATCAGGAAGACCAGTTACAACATTTGCATTAAACGGTACCTGTATGCCGGAAAGAAGTTTGTTTAAAAATTCTGTCCCAAACTGTTTGCTTCTTCTTGCCCGTATAATATTTTTAACATTACCAGCAAGGGAAGGAGCTTTGTCTGGCGTCCCGGTAATTTTATCAACAATCTTAAAAATAAACCAGCCGTTTTTGTTTTTCATCGGTTTGGAAAAAGTGGTTGGCTTCATTCTATAAAGAGAATCTTCCATCCATTCATCATCCATCTTTCCGAAAGTGATTGGAACAGGTTCTTTTTGCAAAGTATAATCGGGGCGCATTTTTAATAACGAATCGAACGCCACTCCTTTTTTTAATTGATTATAAATCTCATAACTTTCGGAAGAATCAACCGAACCGATAATCAAGACTTTCAAAGTGATCTGGGCTCTTGCTTTTGCACGAACGAGATCGATATCGGAAATTTTTATTTTGCTATCGACTTCTTGTTTGAATAACGCATCGCGGAGAAACATTTTTTCTATCGGTTTGAGTAAGTTTTGATAAAGTTTTAATGTGTCAAAGTGCATTTCTTTTGCTTCCAACGCCCATAATTTTTCTGCTATAAGTGAAGCGAGAAATTCTTTTTTAAGCGAATCGGCATCTTTATGCGTAACGCTTGGATGAGGCAAAAGTTCGTAACGGGTTTTAAATTCATCCGACGTAATAACCTCGGCGCCGATTTTTGCAACCGGTTCATCTCCGATTGATCCTTTGGATTTTTTTTGCGCTTCGCAGAAATGCATTAGTAAAAGAAATGTTAGAAAGAATAAGAGAATATTTTTCTTCATTACCGGTGAATCCTGTGCATGTTGTTTGTAAAGAATATTTTTTTTTAATGCAATATACGTTTCTGAAATTAATTTGGAGAGGTAAATTCCGATAGACAAGCTAAAATTATTTGAACATAACTGGATGTAGAAACTTGATCAGCCATCCGTTTTTCTTATCCTTTAGATTCACTTATTTTAACGGAACAAGAAATCAACTTCCGAGTATTTCCCGGTAGTTCAATTGAAAAGTAAAAGAATTTACAAAACAGAAATCATCTAAAATAATATGTTAACTCCACTTGAAGTTTTAAATAAACAATTCGGATTTAATGAATTCCGTTTTCACCAGCAGCAAATTATTGAATCGGTGTTGGCGAAAAAGGATACAGCCGTTTTAATGCCTACCGGCGGCGGTAAATCGCTCTGTTATCAAATTCCCGCGCTGCTTTTTGACGGACTGACAATCGTCATTTCTCCTTTAATTGCATTAATGAAAGATCAGGTTGACGGGCTGCGGCTTAACGGTGTGGCTGCTTCGTTTCTCAATTCCACTCTTTCTGCAAATGAGCAAGCGCAGGTGATGAACGATATTCGCAATCAACAAATAAAACTTCTCTTCATTGCGCCGGAAAAAATTTTCATCAACGAACAACAGTTCCTCAATTTTCTTAAGCCGTTAAATATTTCTTTGTTCGCCATAGACGAAGCGCATTGCATTTCTCAGTGGGGACACGATTTCCGCCCCGAATATTTGCAGTTAGCCGTTTTGAAAAAACATTTTCCCGCAGTTCCCATCATCGCATTAACTGCCACCGCCGATGAACTGACGCGAAAAGATATTCTTGAAAAGTTAAATCTACAATCACCCAAAACATTCATTTCCAGTTTTAACCGCGAGAACATTCATTACTACATCGAGCCGAAGAGAAATTGGTTGCCTTATTTGTTGAACTATTTAAAGAAGCATAAAGAAGATTCGGGTATTATCTATTGCCTTTCCCGCGCATCAACAGAATCGCTTGCCGACGATTTGACGGAGAATGGATTTTCGGCAAAACCGTATCACGCCGGATTAGAAAAACAGCAACGCGATCAACACCAAGAATTATTCATTAAAGACAAAGTGAAAATTATTGTCGCAACAATCGCTTTTGGTTTGGGAATTGATAAATCCAACGTCCGGTTTGTCTTTCATGTTGATCTGCCGAAAAATATTGAAAGCTACTATCAGGAAACCGGCAGAGCTGGGCGCGATGGAATTAAAAGCGACGCTATTTTATTCTACGGAAGAGGCGATCTTGTAAAACTTAAAAAGTTTTGTGAGATTGAAGATAATCCGGCGCAAAGTAAAATCATGCTGGACAAGCTGAACAAAATGGCGCGGTTGTGCGAAACGCAAACTTGCCGGCGAAAATTCATGATGAATTATTTTGGCGAAGAATATCCCAACTATTGCGGAAGCTGCGATGTCTGTTTAAGCAATTATGAAAAATTTGACGGAACGATCGTTGCACAAAAAGCTCTCTCTGCCGTAGCTCGCTTAGACCAAAGGTACGGTGTAAATTTTGTAATCGATTTTCTACGCGGTTCTAAATCGGAAAAGATTATGGATTGGCAAATGCAATTAAAAACTTACGGCGTTGGCGCCGATACCGGTAAAGACGAATGGCGGCAATATCTTAACGATCTGATCGTTATGGGTTATCTGCATCAAGAGGAAGGACAATATCCCGTTCTTAAATTAACGGAAAAGAGCAAAGCGGTTTTAAAAGGGGAAGAAAAAGTGATGCTGATAAAATCCGTTACACGAAAAGAAGTTGAACAAAAAGAACAACCTTATGAAGTTGAATTATTATCTCAATTAAAAATTCTTCGCAACCGGCTGGCGGATGAAGCGCGCGTTCCGGCGTATATTATTTTTTCAGATACAACATTGATAGAACTGGCGGCGTATCTTCCGCAAGATTTTTCCGGGTTGAAAAAAATATCCGGCTTCGGCGAAATTAAATTACAGAGATACGGAAAAGTATTTCTGGATGTTGTAATGAATTATTGCAGGAAAAATAATTTACAATCACGCATGATAAACAAAGCACCAAAGCGGCAAAGGAAATCCGGGTCTTCGCGTTCATCTGATAAACCCGATACAAAAATGGAAAGTTTTGAATTGTTCAAAAGTGGAAAGACGGTTGCCGAAATTGCATCTTTGCGCAATTTGACTTCATCAACAATAGAAAATCATTTAGCTTTTTATATCGAAGAAGGAAAAATTAAAGTGACTGAATTAGTCACCACAGAAAAAATAGAACAGATTGAAAAAGCGATTCAACTTCACGGAGATTTATCACTTGGCGTTTTAAAAAATGAATTGGGCGAAAATATTAGCTACGGGGAGATTAGAGCGGTGATTAATCATTTAAAACTTGGAGGATTTGAAAGATTGTAACCTAAAACACGATTCGTATATTTGTTAAAAAAAACTGTTGACAATCATGTAGCTTTTCCACAACTTTCTATTAAGTATATAAGATAATTTTGAAACTTAGCGGAGACTTTATGAAAAATTGGATTCTTTTAATTATTCTTTTTTCTATCGTTTACTGTTACAGTATTTATCCTCAACAGAAAACAGAAATCTTTGGCGGAGCGCCGCCTAATTTCAAACCTCAAATAACTTCAAGTATGGAAAAGGGGAAAGCAACTTTTTCAATGTCTCAACAAGTTGCTATAGACTCATTTGAAACCACAGTTTACACCTTTGGTGATTTGGTCGTCTTTTCGTATTTCAACGATACGCAAGTAAAGATTTATAAACAGGACGGTAGTTTAAGTTACGAACAAACTTTGCCTGCAGATACCATTTATAACGTACATCCGGGAGGCGGCATATACCGGATTGTAGCAAATAAATCGTTCACCATTCTTGTTGGCGATGCTATCAACAATTATGTAAATGGATATTTTGCTGTTGATGAATCCGGAAATGGCGTTTCTCTAAAACTCAATACCTGGATGATGACAGGGTTTCAATCTGCGCAAGATGAGTTTGTCATTTTTGCTTACGAAGACAATACCGGCTTTACGGTAAAAAATCTACAGACAAAGCAAATAATTTATGCCGGTACATTGGATAAGGGAAAATATTTTTCTTTCCGTAAAGCGGGTTTGCTTTCTTCAATTTATCACACGGCGCTACAAGTAAACGGAACGAAACCTATCTCGGCGCTTTCTTATACGGACCAAGATTACTATGTCCCTTCGGCAAACGGAACATTTACCGGAACAGAATTTTATGGCTATTCCGCTTATGAAGGTTCATGGCAAAACAGCATAACTATTACATCTTACGCTGATAACAACAAAGTTACTATCAAAAATATTGATGACGGAACGATTATCGATACGGTAACTTTAATGAGAGGGCAGGTTTATACTCACGGAATTTATACACCAACTTACTGGGCTGTTACTTCTCAAGGACCGGTTACGGCGGCAAACATCCCTTACGCCGGATGGGGCGGAAGTTATGCCTATATGACCCGTGCAATTGACGAAACGGGAACAGGCGCAGGAAAACTCTTTTACGTCCCCACTATTGCAAGTGACATTCGTGTTTTTTCTTTTGAAAATAATAATAATGTGAAAATTACTAAACTCGGATTAAATACAGATTACCCTTATCCCTCAACAACGGAAATCTATAACGGAACGTTGAATTATGGTGAAGTGTATAATTTCTTTTCTAATTACGGCAATTATGTTTATAAGATCGAGGGAAGTGGAAATGTTTCAGTACTACAGAGTAATAGTGGTGCCGGAGCAGATTTTATGCCGCTCAGTTACGCTGCGAAACTCCCTGACTTAACACTTTCAGTTGATGATATCCATTTTTCTGTTGCCGACAACGTATATGTCCCCGGTGATAAAATTACCGTTTCGGTTACTCTCCATAATACCGGCGCCGTAGATGCTCAAAACATTCCGGTAGTTGCTTATGATGGAGACCCGGATGCCGGGAATGCCGTTCCTATAGCAAATGATGTTTTAGCTTTAATTAAAACCGGTGAAACCGGACTCTTTACCTTCGATTATATTATTCCTATTCTTCCCGAATATCATAGTATTGTAATTAAAATTGATCCGAATAATTATCTTGTTGAATCGAACAAATCTAATAACAAAGCGCAGAGATTTTTACGATCAAATAAAGATTTGTTACCGCCGTTAGCTGTAAATGTAACCGCTCCTTCAGCATTAACTATTCAAGATGGAAGTTTATCCCCAAATCCTTTCACAGTTCGATACGACATTTTTAATACCGGCGGAGTTTCAGCAAGTAATGTGGTTATCTCGTTAGATTTGAAAAACGGACTCACCTTAGCAACCGGAACCTTGGTTGTTCCGCTTGGAAATATTTCTGCAAAAGGTTCTGCATCGGTATCTTATTCAATACATGCTAATCCTGATTCAACCGGATTTAATGTTTTTACTGCAACGATAACTTCTGATAATGCAGATACAAAAGTTGTTTATCGGGCAATCATTATTCCTGATAATGTTCCGCCTTTACCTCCTCAAAATTTCTCCGGTACTCCCGGAGGAAAAGGTTCGGCAAGTTTTTCATGGTCGAAAAATACGGAACCTGATTTGGGCGGATATCAGTTGTATTATTCACTCGATCTCTTGAATTGGCAAGGGACAGGCGCCGATCAAGGAAATTCTCCTTTATTAGTTATTGATAAAACGACTTATGTTATTACCGGGTTGCCGTTGCAAAATGATCAACCGACTACTTACTACTTCAAGTTGAAAGCTTTTGACCAATCGCTTAATTTAAGTAATGATTCTCCGGTATTAACTCTTCTGATAAATTCCCAGCTAACAAATATTGTTTTAACAAGTCCGGTAGGAGGAGAAAACTGGTTAGCCGGTTCTTTTCAAAATATTACCTGGACAAGCAGCGGTGTTACAAACGTAAAACTTGAATACACCACCAATAACGGAACAAGCTGGGATACAATTATTACAAGCACTCCGGCAAGCGCCGCCAGTTATCTTTGGAATATTCCAAATAAGCCGTCAACACACTGCAAAGTAAAAGTGTCGGACACTACCAATTTATCAGTGTTTAAGGAAAGCGACAGCACATTCACAATAACAAATCCTTTCTTTCAACTGGTAACGCTTCCATTTTCCGGATGGAATATGATATCGCTCTACAAAATACCGTCATCATTATTGCCGGGAGATGTATTCCCGCATCCGCCGGTATTGCAAGTAAAAACGGAACTACAGTCATTTGATCCATTCTTACCGGATTATCTAAATACACTAAAGAGCGTATCAATTCCGCAGGGATACCTGGTGAAAACAGATTCAGCAGGAAGTACATTCGGAATAACGGGAACATCATTCTATCCTATAGACGGAGTAAACTACCGTACCGGTTGGAACTTGATTGGATATTATTATTCTTATCCACAATCAGTAGAGTATGCACTGGGACAGATAATGAGCTCGGTAGAAGAAATAAAGACGCTGACAAAATATTACAATCCGCTTGGCATACCGGAAACAAACACGCTTACAATGCTTGAACCGGGGGAAGCATATTGGTTACGCTTAAATAATCAAGTAAATGGGTTTATCTTCCCGACCCCCAAAACAGTGATCCGGAAGAAAAACAAAACTGTTGGAGAACAACTCATGGCAGAGCTTCCATGGAAGCTGAAAGGATACACACAGAGTACGGTTGCAATTTTTACGGTAACCTCGGAAGGGAAACCGGCAAGCCAGGGAAGTGTAGCGGCAGCGTTTATCAACGGAGAATGCAGAGCTATTAGTGAAGTAAAACAAAACGGTGAAGGGACGGCTTTTGTAACCCTGGTAATAAACGGAGACAGAGAAGAAGAAGCAACATTCAAGATTTATGAAGCAGATAAGAAGGAAGTCTTCGGTTCAAATTTAAAGATAAATACAAAACCGGGAACGACCATACAGGGAATAGTAGAATTGCCGTTCAACTTAATAACGGGAGTTGAAGAACCGATACTTCCAAAAACAACGGAACTGCTGAATGCTTATCCAAATCCGTTTAATCCTGAGACAGTTATCCGCTGGCAGTTGGCTGCCGGAAATTATGTAAGTATAAAAGTATTTGATGTATTAGGAAACGAAGTTGCAACGCTGGTAGATGAATATCAAGAAGCGGGAGTACATCATGCAACATTTAGCGCGCAGAAATCGGAGCTTTCATCCGGCATCTATATTTACAGGATGCAAACGGGAAATTATATCTCGGTGAAAAAGTTGTTGTTGTTGAAGTAAGAAATATTTCGTGACTTGGCGGCAAGAAAAACAATCAGCCGCCAACTTGTCGGTCAAAGGTTGAGACGCAAAGAAAGTGAACAACATCATTCGTGATGTTTTATTTATACCGCATTATTCTTAGGGATAATGCGGTATAAAGATTGAGGCAAAGGAAAAGAGTTTAAGAAATAAGTTTTAATATAAGGGAACAAATATGAAAAAGCTGATACCATTAATTGGCTTAATAGTATTATTCGCGGCGGTTCTTTCTGCACAACCACAGTGGACTCCGGTAATATATCCGAACAGCACAACGCTTTACGGAAAAGTTTCTGTCAACGGAATACCTGCTCAATCCGGAGATAAAGTCGGTGTGTTTGTCGGTAACGAATGTCGTGGGGTTGCAGATGTTGTCAGCAATCTTGATGAAGGATATGTCACCTTGCTGATTCAAGGAGAAGTCCCTGAAGAGGCATCATTTAAAATTTGGAAAGCAAGTAAAAACGCAGTCTATTTTGCTTCCGCCAAAGTCACAACAAACCCCGGCGGAACAACTGGTACACCGCCAAATTATTTTTTAATCGAAAGTAAAATCCCAAATTGGAAACCTGTGATCTACACAAACAGCACAACCGTGTACGGAACAGCAACTATCAATTATAGTTTTGCAAAAACCGGGGATGTTGTCGGGGCGTTTGTAAACGGTGAATGCCGCGGTGTGCAAGAAGTAATCATGAATAACGACTCAGCGTATGTTTCGATGCTCATTCAAGGAGAATCAGTTGAAACGGTTTCGTTTATAATTTGGCAGGCAAGCAGTAACAAAGAATTGCTCGTTCCGAAACAACTTTCTTCAAATCCGGGACAAACAAATCCTTTTATCAACATCAATGCAATAGACGGATTAGTTGCGTTTTATCCATTTAAAAACAACACTGTTGACTATACTGGAAACGGTTATGATATTTTTGGCAGCGGGTTAAATTTAGTGCTCGATAGATTCGGCGATGCAAACGGTGCCGTTTCTTTCGACGGAAACACCAGTCAAGCGGAAGTTACTAATTCAACTTCACTCGATTTCCCCCAAAATGGTTTTACGATTTCAACATGGGTGAAATACAGCAACAACAATAACGCAGTAATTTTTGGAAAACATGTTAACGGATATTCTAACGGATATTTTTTAGCCGCCGTAAATAATCAGTTGCAATTTTATGTTTCGGGAACATCCATAACAGCGCCTGACCTTTCGAACGATAGCAAGTGGCATTTGGTCACCGGAGTTTACGATGGGAACAAAGCAAGGTTGTATGTGGATGGAGTACAAAAAGCTGTTGAATTGGTTGGGTATTCCGCGATGAGTTCAAATCCGGTGCGATTGGGTTATATGCAAACTCCCGGTTATCCTGAACGATACAACGGACTAATGGATGACGCAAGAATTTACAATGTTCCTCTTTCACAATCTGAAATTACCGATCTTGTAAATGAAAA
>Ga0172379_10006853_pt1 | contig 15054 bp, 12 predicted proteins | sample GrowelOW334metaG_FD_119756 | JGI IMG/M metagenome (GOLD analysis project Ga0172379, IMG submission 119756) | Groundwater microbial communities from an aquifer near a municipal landfill in Southern Ontario, Canada - Groundwater well OW334 metaG | ecosystem: Environmental > Aquatic > Deep...
TGCTAGAACTGCCAGAATGATAACTACTATTACAACTGCAATTAACCAACCGTAATCGTTTAGGAACTGGGGACACTCAACTGGTTGGCCATTAAGAGTGCAACTACCAGCCGCAAAAGTGATAAACGAAATTAGAACTAAAAAGAATGAAATACAAAATAATCTTTTGAAATCCATGCGAATATTATGCAATGGGGCTATATAAAGATTCTGGAATGAAATCTTAAATCTGAAAAAGAAAAAAAGAACTCCCTTAAACCATTTTAGTTCAAGGGAGGTTTGAAATTATTTTCAGTTATATTGTTCGGAAGTTTTTCCCAGCGTACTTTGCTTTTTTGCCAAGTTCTTCTTCTATTCGAAGTAATTGATTGTATTTTGCAAGTCTTTCACTTCTGCAAGGAGCACCAGTTTTTATTTCACCAGTTCGAAGTCCAACAACCAAATCAGCAATGAATGAATCTTCTGTTTCTCCACTTCTATGAGACACCATTACACCCCAACCAGCAGCTTGAGACATTTTACATGCATCAATTGATTCAGTAATAGAACCGATTTGGTTTACTTTCAATAAAAGAGCATTAACTGCTTTCTTTGCAATTCCTTCTTTGATTCTCTTTACATTAGTAACTAACAAATCATCTCCAACTATTTGAACATCTTTTCCGATTAATTTTGTTAGTTTTGTATATGAATCCCAATCATCTTGATCGAACGGGTCTTCGATTGAAACAATATCATAATTCTTTGCAAGGTCAGCATAGTACGCAACCATTTCTTCCCCAGTTTTCCAAGTAGCAGTTTTACTTTTGAAAGTTAAGTTATATGCTTTCTTGTCCGCATCAAAGAATTCACTAGCTGCAACATCCATTCCGATTCTTACTTTTCCTTTGTATCCCGCTTTTTCTATTGCTTGAGTAAGTAAGTCAAGTGCTTCTTTTGCATTTTGTACATTAGGGGCAAATCCACCTTCATCTCCAGCGTTAATTGCATTTTGCCCGTATTTTTCTTTAATTATTCCTCTAAGTGTGTGAAATGTTTCAGTACCGTATCTTAATCCTTCTGAAAAAGATGGAGCATCTACTGATAAAAGCATGAATTCTTGCATTGCAAGTTCATTTCCTGCGTGCTTTCCACCATTTATTACATTAAAACTTGGAACAGGCAAGATTACTTCTTTTACTCCAGCCAAATCTGCAACGTGCTGGTAAAGAGCAACTTTTTTAGCTTCTGCCCCAGCTTTGCAAACAGCCATTGAAACTGATAATATTGCATTAGCTCCAAAGTTTGCTTTGTTTTCTGTTCCATCCGCTTTAATCATTTTTTCATCAATTTCTTTTTGTTTAGTTGGATCCATTCCCATTACTAATGGGGCAATTTTTTTGTTAACATTTTCAACTGCTTTTAGAACTCCTTTACCCATGTATCTTTTTTTATCTCCATCTCTTAGTTCTAAAGCTTCGTAAATACCAGTACTTGCTCCACTAGGAACAGCCGCTCTAAATAAACCATTTTCAGTTATTACATCACATTCAACAGTTGGATTTCCTCTTGAATCCAAAATCTCTCTTGCTTTTACATTTAGTATTTTTGCCATAAAGTACACCTCAAAAATAATTTAACAAACTGACTAACTCGGGAAGCGAAGGGTTTTTATTGGATTTCTAAAGCCTTGTGAATTATTCAACTCTTAATCGCTTTCTGCTTTTGTAATTCCCATAGCTTTTTGCCTGCAAAACTTCTTTTACTTTATCGCTTTTTGCTTCTGAAGTTCCCATAGCTTTTTGTAAATCCCTTTTTTATTTGAAAGTTCTTCGTGTGTCCCAACCTCAACTATTCTCCCTTTTTCAAGGACTACAATCTTATCAGCTTGCATAATTGTACTTAACCTGTGTGCAATGATTATAGTAGTTTTTCCTTTCATCAGGTCAAATAATTCCTGTTGAATTGCCCTCTCTGTAGAAGAATCAAGTGAAGAGGTTGCTTCATCAAGAACAAGTATTTTTTTATCTGCCAGAACTGCTCTTGCAATACTGAGTCTTTGTTTTTCCCCGCCAGAGAGTTTTATCCCTCGTTCTCCAACAATAGTATTTTCTTTTTCAGGCAAATCCATTACAAAATCATACAGTTTTGCAATCTTAAGCGCCCTAAATACATTTTCCCTAGTTGCATTTGGAGAAGAAAATAACACATTATTGTAAATTGAATCGTTAAATAAAACACATTCTTGAGGAACAATGCTAAGTTCTTGTCTTAATGATTCTTGAGTCACACTTCTAACATCCTTTCCATCAACAAGAACTGCCCCATCTTTAACATCATATAATCTGTAAAGCAATTTCACAATTGTTGTTTTACCTGCGCCTGAATGACCAACAAGTGCAACTTTTTCTTTCGGTTTAACTTTCAAATTAAAATCCTTAATTACATCTTTTCGCCCATAAGTAAAAGTGACATTCTTGAACTCAATTTCGCCATGTTTTATTTGTAAATTATTTGCATTTTTAGCATCCGCTACTTCTTGACTTATTTTTTTGTACTCTACAATTCCCTGCATGTCACTCATTGCCTCGTAGGATCTTCTAATACCCCACATAAATTCATAAAGAGGCATAATTAGAGTAGAATAACTTGCATAAATGAAAACAAGAGAACCCACATTTATTTCGCCAAGTAAAGTTCTTGATAAAGTAAAATACATTAACCCAAGCGTACCCAAACCAAAGATTAAAACAAACCCCAAATCAACCCATGCGTAATAATTCCAAAACTCCAGTTGCTTTACAAGCGTTTTATTTGCAATTGAAGAGAAAATGCCCCCCATTCTTTTTTCTTTACCAAAATTCTTTATTGTTTCAATATTTGTAAAAGTATCACTAATAAATCCTTTTTCATAATCTTCAGCATTATTTCGTTCAACATTAACTTTCTGCTGTATGCCCAAAACATAAAGACTGAACAAGATATACACAATACATGCTAAAAGAACAATCAACGCGGAAGTCAAATCAAAAAAAGCAATTGCAACAAAACTAACAAGCACTTTTATTATTAATGGAGAACCTTGGAAAGTAATGAAATCTGTTAAACTTTCAATACTTTTTCCACTCCTATTCAATTTTGAGATTAAACTTCCTGTTCTGTGCGTTGAGTGAAAATTATGAGATAATCCAATCAAATGATCATAAATATCTTTTTTCACATCAAACATCATTTTGACTTCAAATGTATTTAGCCAAAGCATTCGGTAATATTTTGCAAACCCTTGAATAAGCATTGAAACAAAATATACTCCTGCCAAAAATAAAATCAATGAAATAAAAGCTTCTTTTAGCAGATTTCCAGCGAAAAATTCTCCCCCTGAATCAACAAGGAGTTTGAATAAATAGTTTTGACCAACTTCCATGAACGTTTGTGCAAAAATGCAAACAAGAACAACCACAAAATATGCCCAGTATGGTTTAGCAATCGTAAAATAGTACCGCAAGTTATCTGCGTAATTAACTTTTTCTTCTTCACCAGACATATACAAGTATTAGATTTAATAGATTATTAAGTTATCCAAAAAAGGAATTTTTGACGAATAAGGATACGACAAAATAAAGCCTTACAAAAACTATTATGCAATCAGTTTTTTTGCTTCTCTGACCATTTCAAGTTCTTCGTTTGTTTTAATCACGAGAATTTTTACTTTTGAATTAACTGCAGAAATCTCTTGTTCATTCTTTGAATTTTTTTCTTCATCGAGTTCAACACCTAAATACGCAAGTTCTTTACAAACTGCTCTTCGAACAATAGGAGATTTTTCTCCAATTCCCCCAGTAAAAACTAAAACATCAAGCCCATTTAGAACTGCCGCATAGGATCCAATGAATTTTACTAAGTGATAGCAAAATACTTCAATTGCTCGCTTTGCTCCTGCGTGAGTTTCAAGTTGACTTTCAAGAATACGCATATCCGAAGTAATTTCAGATAAACCAAGCAATCCTGACTTTTTGTTTAATACTTTTTCAACTTCACTAATAGACAAACTTTCTTTTGCCATCAAAAATGTTACTATTGCAGGATCGATTGTCCCGCTTCTTGTACCCATTAATGTTCCTTCAAGAGGAGTGAAACCCATTGTTGTATCCACACTTTTTCCATCCTTAATCGCACAAAGACTTGAACCATTTCCAAGATGGGCTGTTATTACTCGCGAATGATTGCTTGCAATTTTTTTTGCTTCACTATAAACAAACGCATGACTTGAACCATGGAATCCAAACTTTCGAATGTGATATTTTTTATAAAACTCATAAGGAATTCCATAAAGAAAAGCCTTTTGCGGAAGAGTTGCATGAAACGCAGTATCAAATATTGCAATTTGTTTTGCCCCGAGGACAAGTTCCATCATTACTTCAATCCCCAGTAAGTTAGGAGGATTATGCAAAGGTGCTAAAGAATTTAATTCTTGTAATTTTTCTAAATTTTCTTTTGTTACAATGAGAGGAGAACGAAATTCTTCTCCACCATGAACTACCCTGTGAACAACTACATCAATTTTTGCAAAATCAATTATATTTCCAAGCTTTGCTCTAACTTCATTAATTGCATCCTTATGCGTATGCATTACAAGATTTATTGCTTCTTTTTTTCCATCAATTTCCCATTTCATTCTTGAACGATCTGAATTAAGTTCCTCACAAAGACCAGAAACTACACAAGCTTCATTATGGAAATAACTGAATTTTAGAGAACTTGACCCCGAGTTAATTACTAAAAAGTGCATATTTATCAAAACCTTAATACTTAGTTTGAATTGGAATGGGTATTTATTGCTTACTCTTCGCCAAATCAAAAATCATTCAAAAGAAACTAATTGATTTAGTGGCTTTCTAATCTTTTCCCTTGGCTCATCAATTGAATACCCAATTGGAACAAACAAAATTGGTTCGTATTCTTTCGGAAGAGAAAGCAGTTCTTTTGCTTTATTCGGATCAAAAGCTCCAACCCAACAAGTTCCAAGACCAAGCTCTGTAGCTTGTAAAATTAAATGATCAAGTGCAATAGCCAAGTCAATATCGCAATAATTTTTTCCATCCATTCTTGCCCATGAATCTTTTTTTGTAGTACATGCACAAATAACTATCGGCGCAGTAACAAACCAATCACGAGAATATATTTGAAGCAATTCTTTTTCCCTCCCCTTAGTCTTAATAACAATTAATTTGAAAGGCTGGGCATTTTTTGCAGTAGGGGCAATTTGCGCAGCTTCAAGAATTTTTGAGAGTTTTTCTTCTTCAACAGCTTTGCTCGAATACTTTCTTACGCTGTACCTCTTTTTTGCAAGATCTAAAAAATCCATTTGTTTTTCAACCCTAATAAATCTTCTGCTTAAGACACATATTTATTTGCTCAACCTAATTTGGTTTAGTCCCCTGATAAAGTAAGGAATCCCTTTCTTTCACAAGCAAACTTCTCCTTGTTTTTAACTCTTTTAGTTCTTCATCAATAAAAATTCTTTCACTAGAAGTGGCTTTGGTCCTTCCTGCCATTAATTCATTAACACGCGCATTAATTCTTGAAATTGTTGATTCTAATTTTGTAACGGGAGTATTTTTTGCTTTCCGAGAAAATTCAAGCCCACTTCCCTTAAATACTTTTGATCTAAACCGAAGCTTGGAATTATCCATTTCTTTTGCTGTAGAAACCGCACGAACAATCCTATCTGTTCTTGGTTCAATCCCTGCCTCAATTAGGGCACGCAATTTTCTAAGAATAAAAGCAGGACGTAAAGGACGCCCTTTTTTTGGAAAAAATACTCTAACCTTTCTCCAATTCGGCAATTTTTCATCAAGAACCTTTGCTGCATGTTTATCTTCAAGCGGCCAAAGAACATTTTTCTTAATCCCTTCTTGTAACACTTTGAGCGGCTGCCACAATAATTGCTCGTAAGATTTTACTGGGATACTAGCTACCCCATATATCGCAGGATCAAGTTTAAATGATTCAAAAAAAGAAACTTTTCCCATAAGATCCATTCGGGCATAATTAGAGTTTGTGGCAAGTTTCATTGCTAACTTTCTATCAATGCTTCGCCCAATTAAAAAGTCAAACATTTTCTGCTGTCCTTCATTAAGTCCTTTATTTTCAGAAAAACGTTTAACCAGTTTCCTAAAATCCGCATCAGTAAGAGAAATTTTATAGACTAATCCTTCGGTTTGCCCCAAACTGGCAAGAACTCTTAATCGTTGAGCAACCTTTTGAGCCGGCCCCCTCCCCACAAGAGCATCCGCATGGGCTTCAGTTAATTTAAGTTCCTTTAAAGTAGTAACAATAACACTTCTTTTCTTTTCACGATTTTTTTGCGCACGCAAACCATTAAACTTTACAGGCATAAACAAAAGACTGCGGAATTTCTATTTATTCCTTTGCCCCTACTTAATCTCCTTCAAATCAAAAGGAGTTTCTTGGTAAACCAACAAACAAAAAAATCATTTAATCTCCTTCAAATCAAAAGGAGTTTCTTGGTAAACATAATAATTCAGCCAGTTACAGAATAATAAATTTGCATGCGCTCTCCAAGAAACAATTGGTTCTTTTGAAGGATCATTATTTGGATAATAATTTTTTGGAACCTTAATTGGCAAGGCTTTTGCAACATCCCTATCATACTCTTTCTTTAGGGTTCCAGAATCATACTCAGAGTGTCCAGTAATAAAAAATTGTTTACCATCTTTTCTACCAACCAAATAAACTCCCGATTCCTTGGATTCAGAAAGAATTTCAAGTTCACTGATTTTTGAAATATCCTCTCTTCGTACTTCAGTGTGTCTCGATTGAGGAACATTAAAGGTTTCATCAAATCCCCTCAAGAGTTTAATATGTTTTTTGTTAATTGTGTGTGAAAAAACCCCAAACATTTTTTCTTTCAAAGGATATTTTTTTACTCCATAATGATGATACAATCCTGCTTGTGCAGCCCAACAAATATGAAATGTTGAGAAGACATTGTGTTTACTCCAATCCATTATTTCTTCAAGCTCTTTCCAGTAATCCACTTGCTCAAACTCCAATTGTTCAACTGGAGCGCCAGTAATAATTAATCCATCAAATTTTTTATCTTTTATTTCATCAAAATGTTTGTAGAAGGAAATTAAATGATCCTTAGAAGTATTTTTTGATTCGTGATTTTTTGGGTGAATAAAAGTCAAGTTTGTTTGAAGCGGAGAGTTACCAAGTAATCTTAAAATTTGGGTTTCGGTTGTAATTTTATCAGGCATTAGGTTTAAAATTAATATTTCAAGCGGTCTAACATCCTGATGCATTGCACGAGAATGAGTCATTACAAAAATATTCTCTTCTTCAAGAACTTTTTTTGCAGGCAAATTATTGGGAATATTTATTGGCATAATCACTCACTTTTACAAATAACAATAAGATTACTTTTAAATATCCGATTTAACTACCGCTAGAGATGGTAGCAGTTACACAACGACCCGTTGAATAACTATAGTTATAATCTTTGAGACAAGAAAACCCGCTTGGGCAAGCAAGGTTAGTAGACCCCCCACAGTATATTGTTCCCGCAATACATGATCCCTTGTAAATTGGTTGAACTCCTTTACAATACGCCAAACATGGAGTAGGATAAGTATTACCATCATTCCCGCAAGTCGGAGTAAGTTCAGTAGTATTACAACTACTGCAAGTATTACTCCCGCTAGTTCCACCACTTGCTCCAGAATTTATGGACGCAATACACTTTCCGGTAGAATAAGAATAATTATAATCATGCTGACAAAAATAATTCACAGGACAACTCTTATTTGACACACCCCCACAATAACTTACTCCACTAATACAATTACCAATGTACCCTACTGAAGTTCCATGACAAGAAGCAAAACAAGGAGAGGAATAAGTATTACCATCAATTCCACACACGGACGCAGTACTTCCAGAAACAACTGAACACCCGCAAGTATTATTTGTACTTCCACTTGATGTTGTAGATGCAATACACTTTCCAGTAGAATAAGAATAATTATAATCATACTGACAAAAATAATTCACAGGACAACTCTTATTTGACACACCCCCACAATAATTCACATTGGCTATGCATGCTCCGGCATAAGCTATTTGCCCGCTTTTACAATAAGCAAAGCACGGGGAGGAATAAGTATTACCATCAATTCCACAAGTAGGGTTATTTTCGTTCGTCAAACAAGTACAAGTAGAAATTGTTCCTGCAGAATTATTTGTGTCCGTTGCATTATTGGTGTCCGTTGTAGTACTTGTAGTAGCAGAATTACAATCAGATGAACAAGTAGAACTACTCTCCCAACTTTCACAAACCGAATTACCACAATTCGAACATACTTGGTAACTTGTGACAACAATACTTCCAGTTGTACTTGTATACGAATATGGGATTACTGTTAATCCTGAACAACAACCAGCCGAAGTGGAATTTATCCCAGTCCCTTGAGTCAAACAATTAACGCATTCTCCTTTGTAAAGAAAACTTGCCCCCGCGGACTCAAGTTCACACAAATTAGAATAAGTTTTTTTTACAGCTAACTCCCTGCAAGAAGAATTAATACTCCCCGCGGTGGAAATCGCACAAGTGGCAGGAATAGTTTCTCCACACACAGCCCCATCTTCAGAAGAACACTCATCACTCGTAGAAACAACTACTGAGTTATTTCTATCATAAACATTGAAATCCGTTTGAGTATTTGTTGTATTACTATCAATCAGACTTGTATTTGAGTCAACAACAATAGTTCTAATGTTCTTGTCGAAATCATTATGGTCAATTACAATAATTCTGGTTCCGACATAAGAATCATTTGCATCAAAAACGGAAGAAATAATATTTACATCCTCCAGCCTATTTGAATCAACTAATGCCACTTCTTTTGCAAGAAGCACATCAATAGTTTCAATCTTTTTCTCAATATTCACTTTAAACTCTTCCTTGGACTCAACAGTAATAGGCACTTCTCGAGGAATAATGATTTTGTTCAACTCCTCATCATTAATCGGAACCCCGTTCTTTGTCCAGTTTACAGTATCAAAACTTGCTTGAGAAAAAAAGATTCGCCCCATTCTCGAATCAACTCCAGACAGTACTCCATCAGTACCACCAACCTTTTCATATACATCCATAGGCGCTCCTGGAGAAGGAGAAAAAGTAATTTTTGTGCCTTTGGGGGCATTAACAAATACCGTGGTTAATTTACTATCCAAAACATCCTCGGGCAAGACCATTGTGCTAGTCCCTTCTTGGAAAACTATTTTTACTTTGAGAAGTTTTGGAACCTCTTTAAAAGTTGCTTTATAATTCTCAAGCTGTTGATTTCTTTTTTCAATAAAAGATTGATTAATTACCATGAACGTAAAAACAAAAACCAAAACGATAAGGCAAATTACGAACACTACTAGGAAAAATTCCATTGTAAGCAGCTGCTTTCTTTGTTTGGATTGCATAAAAAAACCTTAATTCTGTTTTACTTCCTCTTTCTGTAAAGGGGCAGAAGAAACCACTCCTTCATTTGGTTTATTACTTACTTGTTTTTTTGTATTATTAAGCTTTAACATCTCACTCTCAAGGTCATTTAACTGAACATGATACTGCTCAAAGAGTCTTCTAAAAGTGGTTTCATCAATTTTTCGCATCATGTACTCATGTTCAAGACGCTTAAGTTTACCTGTAACCTCTGAAATCTTTTCCTCATAATTTGCTTTCTCTCCTGAAAGAACCATTAAACGCATAAAATAGATAGTTGCTCCAGTGATTAAAACAAAAAGAACCGAAACAAAAATTAGAATTGGCAAAATATTGGCAAAAGCTTCTTTTTGAAAGTCAAAAGGTTTATAGTTTACATTTACTTGCTCGATTGGAAAAGGCGTCCAATTAACAACTGAGGGAGTGGCAAAATTAGTTTTTTGAGGAGAAAAGGAATAAATCGTTGCCCCTTGGGGAAAAGATAATGTGAGAGAACTATTTTTTCCAAAACTGTTTGTGAAATCATTTGGCATAATTGAGAATACAAAATTCTTATCCTGCGCAGTGCTCAGTTTTGAAGAAACTCCAAAAAAATTCATTTGCAAATAATTCCTATCAGAAAAAAACTGACCATAACAGTTAATCCCTGAAGAAAACCCATTAAATGATTTTAAAACAAGTTCTTGAAACCCACTCGGGCAAGGAACTTCATCAGAAACAATATCCATTGTACCGACCGAAACATTATTCCCATTTCCTGAAGAAACATCCACATTAACAAACTCTGAAAGCAAACACTCTTTTGAATAATCAATCCCAAAAACCATTATTGTTTCAGTTGAAGAATCTTCTTTTAGCAAAAATGTTACTCCCGCATACCGGACAGAGTTTGCATCAAATGTGCAAGGTACTGCAAAAACTGAGGAAATGATAATTAAACTTGATAAAAACGTGAATAAGAGTCGATTATTTGGAAAAATCATTCTTATACAAGAAAAAAAGAAGTATAAAATTGTTATGTCTTGCCCAACAAAACTCAAAATACCTTAACTTATGCCTCTTTAGAAGTAAACACAGATTTGACAGAAGATATCTTTTTCAAAAAACCCAAAACTTGAAACAATATTGTACAAATCCCTAACAGAATAAGAAATACTTCTGCAATGTTAACAAAGGTACTTCCATTTTGAAGAGGAAGAAATGCGTCATGAATATTGAAAATAAAATGCAAAAAAGAAAGAATGAACGCCACATAAACTAACCTTTGCAATAATTTCCATGAAGAAAATCCAAATACTTGGATTACTTTGTTAACAGAAGTTATTGCTAAGATAAAAAGGATAATCAGTGCTGGAGCCGCAATAAAAATCCAAATACTCGTAAAAATTGGAGTCAAATTTAAATTATAAGAATAAATTAGAACCAAGAAAAAATGGATTGCGACAAAAACAAAGGAAAGCACCCCGATTCTTCTCCTATGTTTTATTAATGGTCCGCAAATATTCCCGACGCAAACAAACGTGGGGCCAATTAAGAGAGTAACACAAAGCAAAAAGAAGCCCGCTAAAGCAAAGTACCTAATCAAAATAGTTTGAGGAGGAAGAGGAAATAAAAAACTGTAAATCAAAAGCAAAGCTAGCACAAAAATTATTGCAAACCAAGTTTTTTTTCCAGCCATATAAATCATGCCCTAACTTTTAGTCATCCCACTCATCATCATATGGCCTAAATGGTCTTTGAGGTTGAGGTTGCGTAATAGTGCCAGAAGAATTCTGCAAAGAGTTTGTATCCAAAGCAGAACTATTTACAATAATTTCTTGACCTAGTGTTCCAACTAAATAAGTAGCGAGCAGTGCGTCCGCATAATTTGAATGCATATTTCCTCTCCCGCCCTTAGTATCATATCCATTAGTTGCGTCTGTTCCACAATAAGTTAAATATCCATTTCCGCCAGGGTGCACAACATAATCACTCAAATCATAAACTTTTCCATTAATAATCATCCAACAATTCCCAACAGAACTGTGCTTTGCAACTTCACTTGCGGTCAACGAAATCTTAGTCTGAGTAATTCCTGTAGCGGAATTATTATCAAGAATTGTTGCCCCCCCATTTGTGTCAAGGTATGGCAAATAATTTTTATTTGGAGCAAGATCCAAAGGATTAACACTAATTGTGCAACCAAAAAGCAAAACAAAAATAAAAAAGAACTGTAGAAAAATAATTATTTTCTTCATAACTTATCACTAAATTTCTGATACAAATTTGTAAGAATTAATATATAAAGAATACTTTTTTTCTAAAACTATTCCAAATGAGTTCCATCACAAAATGGTTTGTTCTGTGATTTACCACACCTGCACAAACAAACTCGGTTTCTTTTCTCGTACGCTTTTCCATCAGAAGATTTAATTTCAACTTTCCCTTTTACCCAAATTGCTCCCTGCCCTTCAGGCTCAGTAATTAAGCTAATTGATTCTTTATAATTTGGTTCAATTTCTTTTTTTGTTTTTGTATCAATAACAACAAGCCTTCCGGTAGGACAATTACAAGTTTTTTTTACCGCTTCTTCTTTTGATTTGGTACTTTCTGCACCTTCAACTAAATTCCAGACTCCTTCACCAACAGTACAAAACCCAGAGTGATTACAAAAAGAATCATTATCTAAAAGAGTTAATTTTTTTCCAACTGTTTTTTCAACATTACTTGCGAAATTTTCTTTACTTGCAGTTTCGGTTCCATCAAAATCAATTTTGTTATGCTCCCCACAGCAAAATGGAGGAGTCTTGGTTTGACCGCATCTGCAAAGCGCATAATTCTTTTGTGTTTCAATTACTTTTCCTTTTTTCCATCCAACAGCAGAACCATCATCAGTACACACCATTATTGCTTCATCAAGGGGCAACTCAGAAACTAAATAAGGCCCGTTTTTAGAAATTGTAATATTCTTTGAGGACTTCTTCGTTAAACTTTCTTTTGAATCCATAATTTAATTGAAATACAACTAAATTTAAACAAAGCCGTACCCAATTTTTAAAAAGAATTAATTTCCAGCAGGATTTAAGAACTTGCCCAAACCATATTCAGTCATGAGTCTAACTATCAAAAACCTTTCAATTAACATTGGGGATCGAGAGATACTAAACGAAGTTGATTTGGGTATTGCTGACGGCGCAAAAGTTGGTTTAATTGGTAGAAACGGAGTGGGAAAAACAACCGTTCTAAAAGCAATCTTAGGAAAACAAGAATACCATGGGGAAATTCAATTTAATGGAAAAGCCGCTTATTTCTCACAACATGTAGATTTAGATTTAACAAAAACTGTCAGACAAATATTGGGAGAAAGTACACAAATTCATCACCAAAATGCTTTTGAAAAAGAATTAGCAGAACTTGAAGTCCAACTCACATTACCCGAAGTATATGAAGATCACGATAGAGTAACTAAACTTACTGAAAGATATGTTGAATTACAAGGCGAACTTGAAAAACAACAAAATCTTAGACCCACAAGTAAAATTAAATCAGTTTTACAAACTCTTGAAATTAAAGATTCCTGGCTTGATCAAACAGTTGGATCTCTTTCCACAGGACAAAGAGCAATTGTTGCACTTGCACAAATATTATCTTCAACGGCAGATTTCTTACTCCTTGATGAACCAACAAACCACTTGGATTTTAAAAGATTAAATATTTTAGAAAATTATTTACGCGAGTTTAAAGGAACATTACTAATGGTAACACACGATAGATACTTTCTGAATACTGTTTGTGACAACATTTTAAAGATGGAAAACAGTAAATGGACTAAATACACTGGAAATTATTCGGCTTATTTAAAATCAAGTGAAGCAAATTTTGCCGCAGCAAAAGACGCATACGAAGTTGAACAAGAATACATTGCTAATGAAAAAGACAAAATTGCAAGAATTGGAAAAAGTCCATTAAAAGTAAAACAGGGAAAATACCGCGAGAAACTTTTAGAGAAAAGAGAGGTTCTTGAAAAACCCGAACTAGATAAAACTAAATTTAAAGCAATAATTGAATCAACTCCAATTCACACAAATCATATTTTAGAACTTGAAGATTTAACTATAGGATATGACAAGGATAAACCCCTATTATCCCATTTAAACATTAAAGTTGCCGTAGGGGAAAGAATTGTGATAATTGGAGAAAACGGAATCGGGAAAAGTACATTATTCAAAACAATTGAAGGAAGAGTAAAACCATTAGCAGGAAGAGTAATACTTGATTCGCAAGCAGAAGTAGGATACATTGATCAAGAATTAAAAGATTTAACAACTCACGGCACATTGTATGATGAAATATACAACATGCTTCATGATCATGCAAGAACAAGACAACACTTATCCCTAGGCGGATTTGTTGATGATGAAGAAGTATACAAACCAATCTCCCAATTGTCTCTTGGAGAAAAATCAAGACTCAACTTAATTAAAGTATTAACAAAAAAACCAAATTTGCTTTTGCTTGATGAACCAACAAACCACTTGGATTTGGATGCTTGTGAAATAATTGAAAATGAATTCTTGAATTACAAAGGAACGATAATTGCAGTGTCACACGACAAATATTTCATTGAAAAGATTGCTGAGAAAGTTCTAAAAGTACAGGAAGGAACATTAAAAGTAATAAAAAAAGATTAACCCCTCTGTCGCTTGACACCTCAAGCAAAAGGTTTAATACTCCTAAAACTTATCTATTCCAGAATGTCTGCTACTTCAAAACCAAAAAAGAATAATTCTTTGTCAAAAATACTAAAACCAATTGTTAACTCAAATACATTCAACTATGTAGTACTTTTTGTAATTATTTTTTCGGCAATACTTGTAGGGTTTGGACTTAACATAACTCCAACTTCAGTTTGGTATCCAGTTATTAGTTTTTTAGAATTACTAATTCTTATCTTTTTTGGCATTGAACTAATACTGCGAATTCTTGCAGAAGAAAACCCACTTAATTTTTTTAAAGACCCTTGGAACACATTCGATTTTATTATTGTCTTAATTTGTTTTATTCCATTTAAAGATAAAACGGTTTATGTTTTGCGATTAGTCCGCGTACTAAGAACATTCCGACTCTTCAGAGCATTTCCCAACCTTAAACCAGTAATTAGTGGCTTACTCAACAGTATTTCTTCAGTAATATTTGTTGCGCTCTTACTCACAATAGTACTTTACATTTACGCAGTAATTGGAGTTTCTCTTTTTGGCGCAGTCGACCCCACCCACTTTGGCTCGCTTTGGAAAGGATTATTCACTTTGTTTCAAATACTAACCCTCGAAAATTGGAACACAATTATGCTCCCATCAAATGCAGCTTATCCAATAGGTGGGCCACTTTATTTTATTTCATTCATAATAATTGGGACTATGATAATCATGAACCTTTTCTTAGGAATAATTATAGGAAACATGAGCAAATCCATGGATAAGTTAAATTCTCCAGAAAAAATGAAAAACTATTTAGATGAAGATGCAGTTCGAGAAAGAAAACTCGCAAACAAACTTACAAAAATTGAAAAAGAGCTGGAA
>Ga0172379_10006854_pt1 | contig 15050 bp, 15 predicted proteins | sample GrowelOW334metaG_FD_119756 | JGI IMG/M metagenome (GOLD analysis project Ga0172379, IMG submission 119756) | Groundwater microbial communities from an aquifer near a municipal landfill in Southern Ontario, Canada - Groundwater well OW334 metaG | ecosystem: Environmental > Aquatic > Deep...
AAAAAGTGCTATAATTAATATCTAGCCATTAAATTTATGCCCAATCGAACAGGTTTTGATTTTTCCGACCCAGCCGAAGATAATATCTTAATCGGTGAACGGCAGCCGCGTTCAGTAGAGGCGGTGGATGATTTATTGTCGTCTTTGACGCTTGATAAGGGTGATCCGTATTATGTTGATGTGCGGGGAGAGCTCTTATTGGGTACGCCATTGTCGGAGTTACGCGATATTTATGTGGACAAATTGGCTGACGAAGATATTGAACCGTTAAAAGCTAGGTTAGGTTTGGTAGTAAGTTGGTTAGAAGAAATAGTTGAAGATGTAGAATAATATTTATTCACGCTTAAACCGCCGCTGTAACGGCGGTTTTATTGTATCGGCATTGACAAATCCAGCCGTTAGTTGTAAGTTGGTGGGCAATACAAATAGAAAAAATCTCATAACCTTAACAAATCATGAGGCATGCAATGGCATCCTTAAGTCTTGTATCTCGACGCCGTGACCAGGTTGATATTATGTACTGGGCCATCAGGGCGTACCTTCTGTTTTCAATTTCAGTCCAGAGATTTACCCACGGCCGTTCCTTAGGCCAGATTTTCATCCAGGCGTTTCGTTGTCTGCTTACCAATTCGGGTAAGAAGCTATTTGATCAGGGCCGACGCAGCGGGAATTGGGAAGACTGGAGTGCTTTTCACCATTGGTTTGGCGAACGCATAGTGTGGCTTTCTTGGTTGTATTTTATACCTTGTATTACCGTGCTTTCAGCCCTGCCAATAGACATCAGGCAAATAGATCCAGCCCAAACCAAGCTATTGTTGGGTTTATGGTTCAGCCTGAGCTTGTTGGCTGGTATAACCATTGGTATAGCCGTGGCTGTGCTTAACTACCGTTGGACGTCTCTGATCTTTTTTGGAGCTTCCATTTGGCTGGGCAGCACGCTAGCCTTCGTTATTTGGGGTGTTGATTGGCAACACTTGGGTCGTCCTCTTTTCCTGATAGGCATGGGGATTACTTTGCTTGGCGTAGGAGGTTGGGCTTGGCTCGACAGGTGGTGCAATATTGACCGTTGGTGGGTGAGCCATGACAACAACCAGTCAGGGAGGCAATCATGACCATTGAAGCGTTCAAAGAATTGGGGGTGGCATACGGTGAATTGCTGGAGGTGAGTGAAACATTTGAAACCGGCGAACATTTTATTTTGTACTTTGCCGGTGAGTCCACCCCCTGCACCGTCCTTTTCGGGACCAAGCGTCATGCCGGTAGAGTGGAGAATGAAAGGCCGTTTGCCCTCTCAATAATTGAGGTGTCTCGACCCAAAACAAAAAAATGACAGTCTGTCTAAGCCCAGGCTGTGACTGCAATGACGTTCGTCGTTGCAGTCTTTTTTATTTACTGAATAATAGTTTCCTACTTGCCTAAATAAGAAGTAGGGGAAAAATTAAGTTTTGTTTTATATTTTATGATTCTAAGTTGGCCAGAATATCTATTAATTCAGGCAAGGTGTTAACGCGGACTAATTTTGCCCTTAATTCACTGGCGTTGTGGCGGCCCTTGGTGTACCAACCCAAATGCTTGCGTAATTCAATCAAGCCATACTCGCTTTTATGATCCAATGCCAGTTGAGCGTGCTGGAGCATTATTTGTTTAGTTTGCTCCCAACTGGGTGTATCATACGCGCCAGTGGTTAGATATTGTTTAATCTGGTTGAACAACCAAGGCTTACCCCAGGCGCCGCGCGCTATACCCAAGCCATCAGCCCCGGTGGTTGCCAAAATTTCTTTAGCCTTTTCCGGCGTGTAAATGCCGCCGTTAAAAAGCAGCTTGCCGGGCCACAGACGACGCACAGCTTGAAATATATCCAATTGCAAGTCGCCATCAAATGGTTGTTCATAAGAGCGGGCGTGGAGCATAATGGCGGCCACCGGCAGTGTCTTTATTTTTTCCACTAAGTTTATGGCAGTTACCACGTCCAGATTGCACTCATAACCATCAGTTTCGTCGTCATCATTTTCCACTTTATCGTTAGTTTTTGCACCTTGTTTGATGCTGGCGCGAAGTTTTAGTGAAACCGGTAAACTACTGGCTTCGCAAGCCGCCTGCACCAATTCTTGCACTAGCCCTAAGTTACGCATTAGTTTTACGCCGCCGCCGGATTTTACCACCTTGTAGGCTGGGCAGCCGAAATTAATATCTACGCCGGCAAAGCCCATTTCTTCCAGAATTTTTACGGCCTTAAAGAATACTTCCGGCTTGTGGCCAAATATTTGGCAAACCACCGGCTGCTCTTCGGGCGCGTAAGCCAGCATAAGACGAGTTTTTTTATTGGCGTAAACTAAAGCCTCACTAGAAGCGAATTCCGTGTAAATTACGTCAGCCCCGTGAATTTTACACAGTTGCCTGAAAGCCGTGTCAGTCACGCCGGCCATTGGCGCCAGGGCTAATATCGGTTTAGTAAGATTGGTCCAAAAATTTTTCACGAAGGCAGTCTACCAACCAGGGACTTTATTGACAAGGGTTGCAGCCTAGGGTAGGGTATTAAAAAACTAAACAGTTTAAAAAATCAAAGTAAAACAAAAAAATGAAAGTGAGTGTGACTATGAGTAGAGGATTGGTCATCGTGGCCTTTTTGGCAGTTCTGTTGATTCTGGTTTTAGTGGTATCTGGTTTGTTAATAGCTAAATACCCAGAACAGGCAGCGACTCTGTGCGCTGCTACAGCATTGATCGTATTCATTTATCTTGGTGTGTTGCGTTGGGCTTTGGGCAGGATAAGAGATCGTGCGGTACGGTAGCCCTATCAAGTATTGATAAAACAAACAAAATTTTAATATCAACGGAGGAGGTGAAACATGCTTGATTTCTTATTAACGTATAGGTGGGAGATATTCTGGGGGATGATTATTTTAGTAGCGGCAGTCGTAGGCTTCATGTTTTGGGGAATAATGTGGCCTATGCTCCAAGAGCACAGGCAGTCAGAAAAGGAAAGCGAAAAATTGCTACAAAATCATTAAATTCAAAAAATCGCAGCAATAGCCTGGTTGGATTTCCTTCCAGGTCTATTTTTTACCCTGAGGCCTTGACATTGTTTAATATTTAATGTAGGGTAAACAGAAAATCAAAAATCACGCCGTTATTTATCTGAGCCAAAACAGGCTCTGTGTTATAACAGCCCAATTAAAATCAAAAATCCCCCTTAGGAGGTGGGTAATATGTTCCTTCAAAAATCACTGTATGTTTTGGCAGCGATCTGCTGCTTGTTGTTCGTCGTGTCAGTCGGTGCGAATGCTCAAATCAGTTTTGCACTGTCTACTGACACACCAACTGATTCGCTTCAACCCGGAGACAATAACGTGGCCCTGATGAAAGTTCAGGTAATCACTGGTTCTGAAGGACTCAAGATGGACCATCTACAATTCTCGTTTGAATTTTACGGCGTGCCGTATCAAGCGAGAAGTGAGTTCTTTCGCAACCTTCAATTGATTTCATCTGATGGAACGATTTTGGGCTGGACAGTCTCTTTCCTTACGGAGTACCACGGTGTTTACTCGGCTTATTTTTTTGTTCTTGGCGGAATTGGATTTCTGCCGAATTCGGTAGATACATTCACCCTGAGAGCTGATGTTTCTCCTCAAGCTACTGGCACAGTCGGAATCGTGCTTAGCGGTTCAGGTACAGGGACTACCACTGGTAAGTATTATGATTCAGCTGTGCCGATTGTTCAGCGTCGTGTGATTGTTGGTAGTCTGGAACCGTTACTCACCACCCGTGTTTATGGTTGGGACCGAATTGCGGCTCCTGGTTCATATGTTAGGAATATTGGTGTCGAAGTTATGGCCACAGCCTTGATTGGCCCTTCGCCTCTACCAGTACCTATTCTCAATTTTCGTGCCGCTATGCTGAATTTCAACTATTATGGCGGTCACGTGCGTCCCGTCGGATTTGAAATAGCGTCTTGGGCACAAGGTGATGAGGAACCAGTAGTAGCACCGTATCAAGAATGCGTTAGAGTTGCTGTTGTCAAAAATAGTCCGATGTCAAGTTCCAATTGGTGGCTGGGTAATGTAAATTACGCCGTTGAACAAGATGCTGAACCAGGGACTACAGTTTCACTGTTTTGTGTTGGCGACATAAATGACAGTATGAGTACTGGTTTTGATATGCCAATGGTAACGGTGGGCCCCAAAGTTATGTGGAACGATCCAACTCGTGACGGGCGTCGCAGTATGGCTGACGCTATGCTTATTATGGATTATGCGACTCACGAAGCCAAATTTGCTTCTGATACTGCTTATTTGGAAGCGGAATTGACAGGATGCGGATATATAAGTTCCTATAATGTTCGATTATCACTGGAGAATCTGCTTGGACTACGCGATCGATTTCCAGTCCAGTTAGATTATAATACAGTACCATCAGAACCCAAGCCACCAATTGGTTTAACAACCACGGTTGGCGGAGGAGGAGTAAAATTATCCGTATCTAGTAATACTGTTGTGCAGAATGGAGATATTGAATTTGATATTCCTGCGGGCGCAACGGTTGAACTTTCTCCGGCACTGTCACATGGCTTGGCGCGTGTTGTGCAGAATGGCAATAAAGCAAAATTGGTTTTTGCCTCGGGTAGTGGGCACCTTACCGGCGGTCAGTCTTTAGTAACTATCAAGGGTGTTTCGTCTGTTAGCGACGTCAAGATAAGTGGCACAGCTAATGAGAATGTGCCGATTGTCATCTCGTCGGTCACAGCAGTTGAGGAAGGGGTTAGCTCTATCCCAGTCGAGTTCTCACTGGGGCAAAACTATCCCAATCCTTTCAACCCTACAACAGCCATCAGCTACCAGTTACCGGCAGTCAGCTTTGTTCGATTGACGGTATATGACATGCTTGGTCGCGAAGCGGCGACGTTGGTAAATGAGACGAAGGCGGCTGGTATATACAACGCAGCTTTTGACGCCTCAGGCTTGGCCAGTGGTGTTTATGTTTATCAGTTGCAAGCCGGTTCGTTCATACAAACAAAAAAAATGGTCCTAATGAAATAACGGACCAGTCAAGCAGCTTCGGCAGGCTGGCGCCTGGTGCCAGATGATACCGCAAGTTGCGATTCATAACGGAGTGAGTTCTCGCCAATCGAGTTCTCCTCCGTTTTTTTATTTTTTAATTTGTACCTGGGTTCATTGGGCGCGGATACAGCCAGAGCAACACTCCGGTAAAGATGAAGCCAATTATTCCTTCCACTACGGTTTGAGTCGTTTTGGCGTGGCTGCCCAGGGCAACAAAATCAACTTTCCAAATAATAGCCACGCTGAAAAAGCTGGCTAGGGCGGCGGCTAAGATGATCACCCTCAGTACGTCAATGTTTTTAAGCGGGTCGCGCGCCACTGTAATCAAAATCAAGGCCAGTATCACGGCCACTAAAGCTATAAGCGAGTCGTGATAAGGAGTATAAAGTCGGCCGTCGTAAAAGGGAAAAATCGTTAAACCCCACCAGTGAGCTACGGCACCTATCAAATAATAAACCGCGCCTAAGTTTAGGGTAAGCTTAAGCAATTTAAGGCGATTAATGTTCATAGCCTTATCTTATAGGCTTAACTACCGGCCCCAGTTCGGTATCATCCACGGTAAAACCATGGTCTTTAATAGCCGATCTGAATTCATCCGCCTGGGCCCAATCTTTGGCTTGACGGGCTTGTTCACGCTTATTAACCATCTCCATCACGGCTGGTGGAATTGATAAGGGTTGTATGTCCTTTAGACCCAAACCCAACACCTGATCAAATTTTAATAGGCTGTGTTTTTTTACACCCTCAGATTCATGTCCCTTGATTAACCCCCACATGACAGCTAGGGCCTGGGGCATGTTTAAATCATCGTTTATGGCTTCGGTAAATTCTTTTTCCGCTGTTTCTGAACCATGGGACGATTCGGTTGTTATCATGGCGATTTTGTCACGCAAATTTTGCCAGGTTTTTTGAGAACTCTCCAAAGCGGGCAGAGAAAAATTCAAGGGCTTGCGGTAATGCGTGCCCAGACAGAAATAACGGTAGGCGAGCGGGGATATGCCTTCTTGTTTTAGCCAATCAAGGGTCAGAAAATTACCCTCGGATTTACCCATGCGTTTTTCGTCCACCACCAAAAATTCTCCGTGCAGCCAGTATTTAGCCAAAGGTTTGCCGGTAGCGGCCTGGCTTTGGGCTATTTCGTTGGGATGATGAACGGTAACGTGGTCAATGCCTCCACAGTGAATATCAAAAGTTTCACCCAGATATTTCATACTCATAGCCGAGCATTCTATGTGCCAACCGGGGAAGCCCACACCCCAAGGGCTGGGCCATTCCATTTGCCGCTTAGAACCGGCGGGGGAAAATTTCCACAAAGCAAAATCTGTCGGATGAAGTTTTTCCGGATTAGCTTCCACGCGGGCGCCAGCCTTTTGGCCCTTAAGAGCAAGCTTACCCAGGCGGCCGTAGTCTTTAAGTTTGGAAGTATCAAAATAGACACCGTCCGAAGTTTTATAAGAGAAGCCATTGGCTTCTATTTTTTTTATTAGTTCAATTTGTTCGGGGATGTGATCAGTGGCTTTGCACCAAATATCAGGCTCAAGGATATTTAACTCTTTAATATTTTGTTTGAAAATTTGAGTATAATAATCAGCCACTTCCCAAACGGTCTTATGTTCACGAGCGGCGCCTTTTTCCATTTTATCTTCACCTTCGTCAGCATCACTCGTCAGATGTCCGACATCGGTGACGTTCATAACGTGGTTGACTTGGTAGTTATTGGTCACCAAAGTGCGTTTAAGCAAATCTTCAAAAATATAGGTACGCAAGTTTCCCAAATGCGGCGTGGCGTAAACAGTGGGGCCGCAAGTATAGAGACCGACTTTGGCCTGCTCTAGGGGCTTAAATTCCTGTTTGGTTCGCGTCAGTGTATTGTAAAATTTAAGCGACATGGAGTTTATCAACTAAGGCGACTTGAGTAATGCGTGTCTAGCTCGCGCAAATGATTAGTGCGGTCTTGATGTACTCGGTTAGGATCTTTGTCTAGCTCGTGTAGCATAGTGCTAAAGTGCTCGCCGGAAAGATAGTGGGGAAAAATTACGTAATCCGCGCCAGCGGCGTAAAGTTCTCTGGTATCGTGCCAACTGGTGGCCGTAACGTAAACCGGAATATTTAGTTGGTGCTTTTTAATGTCGTTTAGCAGGGCTAGGTTGTCGTCAATGTCTGGTACGGTGGAAATTACCATGCTGGCCTTTGGCAGTTGCGACAGGTTGTGGATTTCCAAGTCGCTCATATCGCCATACAAACAGTTTTTGCCTTCGGTCATCAGGCGTTTTATGGTGTTAGGATTAAAGTCTATTATCAGTGTTTGTTTACCAAGTTTGGTCAGAGTAGAGGCGATTTTTTCCCCTAAACGGTGATAACCGAACAATACCACGTGACCGGATAGTGCTTTGGCGCTGGTCAGATTTTCGTCTTCTACATTGACGTGTTTTTCAAAAATATTGAGGTAAGGCGCACAACGGCGATAGATTTTTTCACCGTAGGTGATTAAATAAGAAGAAATCGTAATAGTGACAATACCGACTAAAGTAACCAGCGAGACATCGGCTGCCGACACATGGCCCAGTTTGAAGCCCAAAGCCATCAGTATGAGTGAGAATTCACTAACTTGCCCCATAGTCAGTCCGACCAGCAAGCCAGTGCGTTTTTGGTATCCCAAGAGCCCCATGATTATCATGACGATCAGAGGATTACCAATAAGCACGAATAGTGACAAAACAATGACCGGCGTTTGTGGTAGGGCGGAAAAAGTCAGCTGGCTGCCCAAGGTTACAAAGAAAATCGTGACAAAAAAATCACGCAGGCTTCGCACCCGACCAACTATTTCCATTTGGTAGGGCAGCGAGGCTAGAGCTAAGCCGGCTAAGAAGGAACCAATCTCAATGGAAAATCCTAAAGCCACCGCGGCTAGCGCTAGGACGAAACACCAGGCTAAACTGGCTAACATCAGCATTTCGGCTGATTTAGCCAGAGCGGTGAATAGGCTGGGTAATAAATAACGACTGGCCAAGTAAGTAAAACCCATCAGCCCCAAGCCTTTTAGGATTATAAGAGCTAGTGATCCCAAGGCCGGCAAACTTGAGCCGTTAGTGGAGAAACCTGACAATATTATTAAGGCCACTATGGCGATAAAATCTTGCACCAACAATATACCCAAAGTCAGTCGACCATAGAGTGAATCCAAAGATTGCTGCTCGGATAAAAGTTTTATTACGATGATCGTGCTGGCGAAAGTGAGAGCTAGGGCTATGTAGGCCGCTGGCAGGCTGGCTATTCCCAACGCGCGGGTGATCACATAGCCGATAGCGGCGGTGAAAATTACCTGGCCCAAGCCAAGCACCAAGGCTGTTCGCCCCAGGCTGCGCAGGCGTTCAATATTCAATTCGAGTCCGACCAAAAAAAGCACCAGAGCGATACCCAGAGTAGAAAGTGTGTGAACAAAATCAGGATCAGAAATAAAGCCTAAAAGTCCGGGGCCTAATATAAAGCCGGCCGCTATGTAGGCTAGTATCAAAGGCTGTTTGAGTAGGCGGGCTATTATACCAAGACCTGCCGCCGCCACCACGATAGCGCTTAGGTCAAGAAAGAGTCTTTCCATAGGGATTAGTATAGCATAAATTAGCCAAATTTTACTGGTACATAATTAAATAATATGGTATAATAATAACGTATTATGCCTGATTTACCCAAATTACCAGAGGTTGAGCGTTTGCCAGGAGTTGGCAGCGAACATAAAGAACAGCTTGAATTGTCGCCTCTAGATCAGGGTCGGCCTACTAAGCCGGAAGATATTTCCTTACCCCAAGAAGTTTATGGCCCCGCTACTGGCGTAGCGGCTGCTCCAGCGCGCCAGATTCCAGCCTTACAACAGGCAGTAGAATCAGTTTTAGAAGAGAATTTGTCTAGTTTATTCCGCGAGCTGACGCCAGCCCAACAAATTGAATTTAAGAATCAAGGTGAGGTTGTAGCCGGCCGAATTGCTAAATTATTACAACAAGCCAAAGTTAAAGTGGGGCAAATTTTACGTCTGATACGCGAGTGGTTGGGCAGCCTGCCTGGTATTAATAAATATTTTATCGAGCAGGAGGCTAAAATAAAAGCCGATAAAATTATTAAGCTGCATTAATCGTCAATAATAAAGTGCCGTTTCTTTTTCAGTTTTCTCCTCTCACCAACGTAGATCAAATTCCGGGCGCTATCACCCAGGAATTGCCTGAGAATTCCATGGCTAATTGGATTACCGCCTTGGTGATTTTTGGCGTGGTGGTTATTTTGTTAGTTGGTCGTTGGTGGTGGCGTCGTTTAACGGCTCTGCAAGCCAGTTTAGGCATGACCATCATGCTGGTTACCGTGCCGCGTGAAGGTGGTTCGCCAGATGACAAGCAGCCAGAAAAACTGACGCCGCAGAAAATTCAGGAACAAATCGGCGTGGCCGAGGTTTTATGGTCGGTAGTTGGCGGTTTGCGCGCGCCACGTAACTTTGGAAAAATTTTAGCTTGGCTGCGTGGCCGTCAAGATCACATGGCCTTAGAGCTAGTAGCTCAAGACGGAGTAATTTCTTTTTATCTGGCTGTGCCAGTCAAGCTGAAGAATTTTTTGGAACAACAGATACACGCTCACTACACGCACGCCGTTTTAGAAGAAGTCTCTGATTATAATATTTTTTCAGCTCGCGGCGTGACTGTGGGAGCTAGTTTGCGTTTTAGTCGTTCCTGGGGATTCCCCATAAAAACTTATAAGCAATTTGAAACCGATCCGCTTAACGCTATAACCAACGCTTTGTCCAAAGTGCCGGCTGGTGATGCGGCCGCCGTGCAGTTGGTTATACGTTCAGCGCCCAAAAGTTGGCGGCAAAGAGGCGTCAGGTTAGCATCGGCCATGGAGCAAGGTAAATCACTAGATGAGGCCGCCGGTTCAGGCTTAGCTTTAAAGGCTGTGCAATCTTTAGGTGGTTTTTTACCCTCCACGCCAACTCACCACGAATCTAAAAATAAGTCAGAACCGCGTAAGCTGTCGCCTTTAGAAGAGGAGATGGTGAAGGGTATTGAGCAAAAAGCTTCCAAAGCCGGCTTGGAAGTGGCTATTCGCTTGGTGGCCTCGGCAGCCACGCATCAGACAGCTGATGCGTATTTGCAGGATTTGGTAAATGCTTTTTCTCAATTTAATGTTTATCAGTACGGTAATGGTTTTAAATACCATAAAGTCAAGCGTTTACCTGGTTTTTTAAGCGCCTTCGTGCATCGTATTTTTGTAGAACGTAAGCGATTGGTTCTTAACTCTGAAGAATTAGCTTCGCTTTATCATTTTCCTTTGCCCACCACCGAGACGGCAAATATCCGCTGGCTGACGGCTCGGCAAGCTCAGCCGCCGCTCAACGTGCCGGCTGAGGGCGTGATAGTTGGGGAGAGTGATTACCGTGGATCTAAAAAGACTGTTCGTTTTGCTCGAGAAGATAGAGCGCGTCATTGTTATATTATTGGTAAATCCGGCACCGGCAAATCAGTCTTGATGGAGAATATGGTGGTGCAGGACATTATAAATGGTGATGGTATTTGTATAATCGATCCGCACGGCGATGTAGCCGAAGCAATTTTAGCTCGCGTACCGGCTCGACGGGCGGACGATGTTATTTATTTTAATCCGGCCGATACCGAGAGGCCGCAGGGTTTAAATTTGTTGGAGTACGATCCCCACTATCCGGAACAAAAAACTTTTGTCATCAACGAGATGATAAAAATTCTGGATAAGTTGTATGATTTAAAGCAAACCGGCGGCCCGATGTTTGAGCAATATATGCGCAACGCCATGTTGCTGATTATGGACGACCCGGATTCGGGCGCTACTTTGATGGAAATATCAAAAGTCCTGTCGGATCCAGATTATCGGCGCTACAAGCTTACTAAAACACAAAATCCAGTAGTCCACGACTTTTGGGTTAAGGAGGCGCAAAAAGCTGGCGGCGAGGCCTCGTTAGCTAACATGGTGCCTTATATCACCTCTAAATTGAATCAATTCGTAGCCAACGATATCATGCGGCCGATTATCGGCCAACAAAAGAGCGCTTTCAATTTGCGTCAGGTGATGGATGAAAGAAAAATACTAATTGTGAATTTGAGCAAAGGGCGACTGGGTGATCTTAATGCTTATTTGATAGGTTTGGTTATGGTGGGTAAGATTTTGATGGCGGCTTTATCGCGCACCGATGTACCACCCGATCAGCGCCATGATTTTTATTTGTATATTGATGAATTCCAAAATTTTATCACCGATTCAATCGCCACCATTTTATCCGAGGCGCGTAAGTACCGTTTGAATTTGACGGTGGCCCATCAATATATAAATCAATTGGTTAACGGTCAGGACACTAAGATTCGCGACGCCGTATTTGGCAATGTTGGCACTTTGGTATCTTTTCGTGTCGGCGTGGAGGACGCGGAATTTTTAGCCAAAGAATTCGCCCCAGTCTTTAATGCTTATGATCTCATAAACATAGAGCTAAGGCAGGCTTACGTTAAGTTGTTGATAAATAACACGCCTTCCCGGCCATTTAATATTCATACCCTGGCGCCGGCTACCGGTAATTTGGATTTAGCCAACAGATTCCGCGAATTATCTCGCCTTAAATACGGCCGTCCCAGGGCCGAGGTGGAAGCTGATATAATAGAACGCACTAAAACAGCCGCCAGTTCGCCAACTGCGCCAGTGCCGCCATTGACGCCGGCTGCCGCCCCGATAGCCTCTCGGCCAAGCGCGCCAACTAAACCGACTAATTCCGGTATAGTGATTTAAGCTTGATCAGTTTACTGTAGCGGTTAAGATGTTAATATGACCGTTGGTTTTTTAATTTTATTTTTATTAGTAGGTAGCTTTGCCTGGGGAGCCGTGTCAGCCGCACCTTGGGTGCCGTTAAGGAAAAGGGATATATCAAGATTATTGTCCATAGCCGAACTTAAGCCCGGTGAGTTGATTTATGATTTAGGCTGTGGCGACGCGCGCGTCATAGTGGCGGCCGCCCAAGCTTACTCCGTGCGGGCTGTAGGCTTTGAAATAGCTTTGCTGCCTTATTGTTTAGCTAAGCTAAGAGTTTGGTTTTCTGGTACTGGAAATTTAGTTAAAGTTCGTTATCAGAGTTTTTGGTCAATCCCGTTAGGTGAGGCCGAGGTGGTTTTTTCTTACCTAACGCCGGCTGTTATGGGAAGGTTAGAAACTAAGTTGGACAAACAGCTAAAGCCTGGCGCCAAATTCATATCTTACGCTTTTAAATTACCCCGGCGAGCGCCCACCCAGCGTAGCCAACCAACCAATAATGATCTGCCAATTTATCTGTACACTTAAATTGTTCGGCTGTTTGAAGCTGTGGATATAAACAGTTTGACCTGTGTCTCCAGGCGGCTTATAATGATAAACAACTAAAACATAAAGCCCTAAAGCCAAAACAAAAGGCTTTACGACACAAAAGGAAACCAATTATGCCAGACAAATTACTTCTAGTGCGCAATTTAGTGGAGTCAGCGCGCAATAGTTTAGAAACCGCTAATCAGTTGTTGCAGGGATTGGGCGTGCCCGAGCCGCATGTGCCAGGCGTAAAAGCTCCAGCTGCCGCCGTGCAACGCACGGAACAGGGCGCGGTTATCATTGAAGGTGTTTTTGACGGGCAGAACATGGTTGGTCCAGACGGTAAGCTTTACAGCGTGCCGGCGAATTACGCTTCCAAGTCAAAATTAGTCGAAGGTGATTTACTCAAGCTTACCATCAGTCCGGATGGTTCTTTTATTTACAAACAAATCGGTCCAGTGGAAAGAGAAAGAATTGTGGGGGTTTTAGCCCGCGATGAGCAGACTGATGATTTTCGGGTTTTAGCCAAAGGCAGATTTTACAAAGTATTATTAGCCAGCGTGACGTATTTTAAATCAGGCATGGGTGATGAAGTGGTGGTGTTAGTGCCTAAGGGTACGCCATCAACCTGGGCCGCGGTTGAGAATATTATTAAGAAAGGTAGTAGTGAGGCCGGTAGTTCAGGTGTTGATCCAGTGGAACTTAAACCTGAGAGCCAGACAGAAAGCGTAGCGACTGCACCCCGTCCTCGCGGCCGACCGCGCAAAACAGCCGCCCCAGCTACTAGTGAGGCCCCGGTCGTAGAAATGTAGGCTAATCTTAGCCAATAATACATATAGAGCACTTGGTTTGAGTAGTAATTTAAGGGTTTTATTAACCCCGGGTCTAGTTTGGTAGATCCGGGGTTTGCTTTTGTATCAACGGATAGCTACAATGGTTTATGCTATGACGCAAACTTTATATCGCAAATACCGCCCTCAGTTTTTTAGTGAAGTGGCGGGTCAGAACCACATTAAAGTTACTTTAGAAAATGAGATTAAGCTGGACCGTCTAACCCACGCTTATTTATTTTGCGGCACTCGCGGTGTCGGTAAAACCACAGTAGCTCGTTTATTAGCCAAGGCGGTTAATTGCGAGCGGCGTCAAGCCGGTCAAGCCGAGCCGTGTAATAAGTGCGAATCTTGCCAGGCTATCAACGCCGGGCACTCTTTAGATTTGATTGAAATTGATGCCGCCTCCAATCGTCGTATTGATGACGTCAGAGAGCTGCGAGATCATATACCTCATGGTCCGGTTAAGGCGCGTTATAAGGTAGTGATTGTGGACGAGGTTCACATGCTTACCACCGAAGCCTTCAACGCTTTATTGAAAATTCTTGAAGAGCCGCCAGCGCATGTGATTTTTATTTTAGCCACTACGGAAGTGCATAAATTACCCGATACCATCATTTCCCGCTGTCAGCGTTTTGATTTTCGTCGCTTGAATATCGCGGATTTGGTGCGTCGCCTGGAAATAGTAAGTCAAGCCGAGAAAATTGAGGTTGCCAGTGAAGTGTTGGCTGAGGTAGCTAGACTAGCCAACGGTTCGTCTCGCGACGCCGAAAGTTATTTAGGCAAACTTTTAAGTTTGGGTGAAAAGAAAATATCAGCCGATCAGGCGCATTTGGTTTTACCGCATTCCGATATCAAGCAAGCTTTGGCTTTTGTGCGGCATTTAGTTTTACGCCAAGCCAGTGAAGCTGTAAGTTTGTTGAATAATTTTTTGGAGGAAGGCGGAGAATTGGGTTATTTCTATAAACAAGTTTTGGAATTAATGCGCCAGTTGTTGCTTTTGAAATTGCACGGCTTGGCGACTGAAAAAAATAATAGTTTGGTCAGTGACGAAGTGACTCACGATTTGGCAACTTTGGTGCAGGAACTTACCCAGAGCCGTTTGCAGGCTATGTTGCAAACTTGGTTAGACTTAGATGGCGCCTGGCAACAGAGTGAAGTTTATCAACTACCCTTAGAGTTGGCGGCCGTGGCTATTTGTCAGACCGATTCAACAACTCAAACCGGAACGCCAACTTCAAGCTCCAAGGAATCAGCGGCTAAGCCGCCTTCAAATATCAAGGTTGAGCCTTCAACCCCTGAAACAACTGTTAGTAGTTCTAGTAAAGTAGCTAGTAAGGCGCAAAACCAGATTAGTTTAGATGAAATAGTTAAACGGTGGCCGGAAGTAGTGGCCAAGTTACGAGATTTTAACCACTCGCTGTCTTTTATATTGTCTATTGCCAAGCCGGCTAAAATTGAAAACAATACTTTGGTTATTAATTTCCAGTATAAGCTTCATCAGGAGAGGATACAGGACGCCAAGGTTCGTCAGATAGTGCAGCAAGCCTTGGCTGAAGTGCTAGCGGTGGAAATGGGAGTTCGTGGAGTCATGGAAGAAACCGCGACTCCGGTGGGGGGCGATCTTTTATCCAGTGTTCTATCTACTTTTAGCGGCCGAGTGGTTGAGTAAGCTAGTCTTGATAGTAGATTAAAGTTAGGATATAATAGTCAGCGTGCTGACGGCTCCTTATCAGAGCTGGGAGATCGTCTAATGGTAGGACGCCGCGCTCTGGACGCGGTAATCATGGTTCGAATCCATGTCTCCCAGCTTTGCTAAGGAATAAATT
>Ga0172379_10006855_pt1 | contig 15049 bp, 6 predicted proteins | sample GrowelOW334metaG_FD_119756 | JGI IMG/M metagenome (GOLD analysis project Ga0172379, IMG submission 119756) | Groundwater microbial communities from an aquifer near a municipal landfill in Southern Ontario, Canada - Groundwater well OW334 metaG | ecosystem: Environmental > Aquatic > Deep...
TCACACAACCGTCCTCTTTAACCACAGGTCGCGGAATTTGAATGATCGCCACTCTAAAAGGATATTCCCCATTTTCCATACCGCGAAGTTGAACCCCCAAATCCGTATAAAACGTATCACGAGGCCGAGCCTTCACATCACCATTCGTACATGCCCGAGTCCTAAAAATAGGAAGTTGTTCATAATTCTCCTTCGGAATTCCAGAAGCGGAATGACAAAGACCACAGCTCTCCTTTGGCGTAATCACCGCCATATGAGTATGGGTCAATCCGCGAACCGCAGTGTCGGTCCCCTGCTCGTTATCCTTTGCCAATTCTCGTTTAACCCGCTCCACAAGGGCCCGCGTGGTATTCACCGGCCCCGTAGCATTCAAATTGGAATAAACGCCAACATTGGATGGGACACGATTAACAGCCTCTTCCGGAGTTTCATAAGTAAATCCCATTTTTTCAACCGCCCCCTTCCAATCTCGGCTCATCTCTACATAACGTCCTGAGACCATTTCAACCGACTGAATCAAATGATCCATGGATCGCACCAATGCCAACAAACGTTCATTTTCCGAAGAAAAAGATAATTTTCCTTGAAAACCCTGAAAAGCTGCCAAAATTTCTTTTAAAATTTGCAAATTTGAATCTGAGAATACAATGGGCTCAGTTCCTTTCCCCGCCAATGCGCAAGTCAAAAGCTGCTCACGCAAAGGAATTTCAATTTTTTGAATCAATTGTTCGCACCGAGCAAAAACACCATCCAAAGCCCTATCGCAACCGTTCACTCCGGCAACCATCAAAACTCCACTCAACCGACCCAAGGCATGAATCAAAACCTTTGAAAAATTCAAGGGAAAAGACTCCTCTTGAGAAACTTCGCGTGATTGAGTTGACTTCAAACCAAACTCCCCGGATTCGGGAAATCCGCTCTGGCATGAAAGTCCTCCTAAAACATCACGACCCAATGTACGAAAAGCACAACTCAAAGCTTCCTTAATCATAAATTTTAAAATAAAAAAAACTAGGAGTATAGACTTAACATACCCAAAAAAGATGTGTCAACAAAAAAATATCTCAAATAAATGCACGAGAGAATATTCCGTCATCCTCTGTCAACAAAAATTTAAATGTCGAGATTCCTCACACTCTTAGCATGGGTCTGAATGAATTTTTTGCGAGGCAATACATCCGAGCCCATCAAGGTCTCAAAAACCTTGTTTGCGCGTTCGGCATCCTCCACATTCACCCTCAACATGATGCGGGTATCCGGATTCATGGTGGTTTCCCATAATTGTTCAGGATTCATTTCTCCCAAACCTTTATAACGTTGAATATTAACCTTCATCGCCTTATCAAACGTCTTAAGAATCTCCTCTTTTTGCTCCTCGTGATACGCGTATTCCATCTTTTTGCCTTGGGACAGCTTAAACAACGGCGGTTGCGCGATGTAAATATGTCCGTGCTCGATCAACGGATGGAAATAACGATAAAATAAAGTTAAAAGAAGCGTTCGAATGTGCGCTCCATCCACGTCGGCATCGGTCATGATCACAATTTTGTGATAACGCAATTTGGTGAGGTCAAAAAACTCACCGATCCCCACGCCAATCGCAATGATAAGGGACTTGATTTCATTGTTGCCCAAAATACGATCCATGCGGGAATGTTCCACATTTAAAATTTTTCCACGAAGGGGAAGAATGGCTTGTGTCTCACGATTTCTACCTTGCTTGGCCGATCCGCCGGCCGAATCTCCCTCAACGATATAAAGTTCGGAATCTTCAGGGTCTCGAGACGAACAATCCGCCAATTTTCCGGGAAGCGTCATACCCTCAAGCGCGCCTTTGCGGATCACGGTATCGCGCGCCGCACGAGCGGCCAAACGAGCACGAGCCGCCAATGAACATTTGGCAAAAATTTCTTTGGCTCCGGTCGGATTTTCCTCTAAATATTCTTGTAAAAAGTCTCCAAACACACTCTCCACCGCAGTGCGAATCTCGGGATTTCCGAGTTTACTCTTGGTCTGTCCTTCAAATTGAGGATCCGGCAATTTCACCGAAATCACAACCGTCAACCCTTCCCACACATCTTCGGATAAAAGATTGAGATCTTTCTCCTTTAAAAACGCATTGTTGCGAGCGTATTGATTGATCACGCGCGTCAACGCGGATTTAAACCCGGTGAGATGCATACCCCCTTCCGGAGTATGAATGGTATTGGCAAACGTAAAAATATGCTCCTGAAAACCCTGGGTGTATTGAATCGCGACCTCGATATTTCCTTCTTTCGGGCTTTTTTCCACATAAATCACCTCTCCGATCACTTCCTTCCCTTTATTCAAATGACGAACGTAAGACTTGATTCCTCCTTCAAAATGAAAACGATAGCGATTGAGCTCTTCTCCGCGTTCATCGATCAAGGAAATCGTCACTCCTTTAGTAAGGTAAGCTTGTTGGCGCAATCGGTTCAAAATCGTTTGAAAATTGTATTCCGTCGTAGTTTCAAAAACAGTGGGATCCGCCCAAAATGTAATCTTAGTTCCGTTATGAGTGGACGTCCCCGTCACTTTCACGTCCGCCTTGGCCACCCCATGATCGTAACATTGATAATACGTCTTATTATCGCGGTAAACCTCGGCATCCAATCGCATGGAAAGCGCGTTCACCACCGAAACTCCGACGCCATGAAGCCCTCCGGAAACCTTATACCCGCCTCCGCCAAATTTCCCCCCGGCGTGAAGCACGGTGAGAACGGTTTCGAGTGCGGATTTGCCCGTTTTGGAGTGTTTGTCCACCGGAATTCCACGACCATCATCGTCCACACTCACAGAATTATCCTTATGAATGGTCACAATAATATTTTTACACCAACCCGCCATGGCCTCATCAATCGCGTTATCGACCACTTCCCAAACCAAGTGATGAAGCCCGGTCACATCCGTGGATCCGATGTACATTCCAGGACGACGACGAACGGCTTCCAAGCCTTCCAAAACCTGAATTTGATCCGCGGAATAGGCAGCAGGAGCAGTAGTAGATGAAGAAGTTGAAGAAGAATTCATAAAAAAATTTCAATAAAAAAAGTCCTAAATTGCCGGGCGCAACTTTAGCACAAATAAAGATTGCGACGCAATATTTATTCTCCCCCTGCATTTTCCCCTCATACTACATCCCCAATACTTCATACTTATCCTCCACCGCCTCCTTCAACTCTCCCATCACAGTAACTTCAACCTCAAATGTTTCACCATTCACCTCCCCGGTCACATCAAAAATCGCGCCATCATCCCCGTCATACGAAAACGTCACCGACACGGTTTCTTTTTTCACACTCATCGGCACAACAACCTTAAATTGGTTTTCATCCAAATTCATAATCGTAATAAAAGCCTCGGCAAAATCAAAACCGGCTTGCGTCTCCAAACTGCTTCGCACCAATCGCACCGCCAATTCCTCCACCGGAGAAAGAGAAATATCCGTAACCCCCGTGGGCTCTGTCGAGAGATCGTCCCCAACCTCTTCCCCCGTCTCCCCCATGGTTGAAATCGCATTCACCACAAGATCCAATTTAAGCCCGGTTGAGAACGTTTCTCCTTGTACACTCAAATCGTAAACAATATCCGTTTCTCGATCATAATTTCCTCCAAAATCAATCTCTCCCACTTTCCCTCCTTCAATCTTAAACAATCGATAATCCGTGTCTCCCATCGGCATCAACGCCGTATACTTCACCCCGGCCTGATTGAATCGTTTTTGAGCCGCAGTCAACGCCTCATCCAGAGTCATGGCCGGAGCCTCATTGGACGTACTTGCATCCGCCAATCCCTGGATATAACTCGCGAGAGCATCCATATCCGTTTCTTTTTGAAGATAAGCCGCAAATTTTTCTTCCAGCGTGCCATCTCCCAACTTGTAATCCGGCGAATCCAAAAATCGAAACATAGCATCCATTTCAATCAATTTTTCCGAAAAATACTGATTCACTGCCGCAATCTGCGTAATCCCGTTCAATAAAGTTTGAGCATCTTCCAATAACAAATCTGCGAGCGCAACCCCGGTATCCACCCCGATCGTGCCGGCATCAACGTAAGAAACCAATTTGGAAAGCATTCGAATCTTATCTTGAACAAACGCTTGTCGTTCCTCATTTAAATCGTATTCCTCGGCCGTGAGCGTCAAAATTCGATCTTCCAACTCACTCAAAACCGTATACAAATCCGCATCATAAAATGTGGGCTCGCGAACCAATAAATTTTGTAAAACTTGACGCTCTTCGGTCAAAAACTGAACCTGATCGCGCAAATCCGTTCCCGCGCTATCCATCAAACTTTTCCACTCGATGTTGTACGCGTACAACGCTTCTTTGGCATTCCTCAAATCTCCGTCATCCAAAAGATCGTACACTTCATTCAACCGATCTCGTAAAAAATGCAACGAAAGATCCAATTTTTGCGAAACATCGGTGATCACCCCCAACTGCAACTCACGAAACAATTCTTTCACCGGATAAAAATCACTTCCAAAATTAACAGTATGGAACACTTGATCCAATATATAAAACTCGGAAAATTGCGTCACATCCATTGAAAACCCCTGGAATCGTTGAAGTCGTTCCACCGCACCCACCGGATCCCCGGCCAAAATCAAATACAGCGATTGATACAGCACCTCCAGTTTTTCACGATCTTGGACTTCTTTTAAATGAGTTTTATCCAACGTAAACGCATCGCGAATCTTGAGGTACGCGTCATGCCATCGATACCCAAACGTATCCGGACTGGCTCCGGCCTCGCCTTCCCGTCGTAAAAAAGATACAAAATTCGTATACGCCTTGGCTAAACGATCGCGATCCGCGACAAGCTGAAGGGTCCACTCGTCTTCAAAATCGGTTTCCGCCACATAAATAAAAGGAAATTCCTTGGTGAGTTTGGTGTAGCGAAGTTGAGCCAATACCGGCTGAATCCCGGATTCATTAATGGAAACTTGATGCAACTCGGTGAGAAGATAATCGTTCAAAACCGCAGGAGCGATGGCTCCGGTGAAATCCTCAGGCGCGTCTTCCAAAAAGGAAACGCGTGTCTCATGATAAGCGGACAAAATAAACGCCTCCCCTTCTGCGTAACGAATGTAGGTTGACGCTTCTTCCGGCTCAATGCGAAGACGATCGGTTTCAATCGCAAGATTTGAAGTTCCTTGAAGAGTGGAAATCCAAACCGAACCCGTCTTCAAACGAAAAAGAAACTCCATGGGATAAACCGACGTATCCACGGATTCAACAATCACTTCCGTATTGGGAAAAAATCGAATCAAATCCGTAGAACGAAAATAAATCACAAATTCACTCTGATCTCCGGTCCGAAACATCATGCCTGAAGACAAAATCGTAGGATCCTCAAACGGCAACCAAGCCGATGAATCGATGACCTGATCCGTAATCAAATCCACCGCAGGAACAACCATTTCCACCGTGCCTTCCGGCACATAAGAAACAAGCGGGACATCCTCTTCATATGAGGTTGGAGAACTCCCTTCCCACACCCCGGAAAATACAAACGCCGCCCCTGCGAGCACCACCAAAAAAATCACCAGCGGAAGCCTCAATCGAAAAGAAAACAGCGAGGATGCGGGTGCGGGATTATCCAAAGGAGGTGGGATAAGGTTAATTCTATCCATATATTATACAGGTTTTAAGGTTAAAAGGAAAGAGAAAGGGAAAGCAACTGGAATTCGCTTAGAGACAACTCGCGGAACTCTCATGGGCTTGGTGCGGCGCTATAATTTTTCTTAGCGCCGCCCATGAGAGCGAGCGCGTAAACATTTTCTGATCGCTGGAATCAGAAAAATATCGGTGCCGAAAAGCGGATTCCGGCTGCGAGTCTTGATTTAAAATGACAAACTCAGTAAGCAGTTACAAAAGAAAAACGAATTGTCACTCGACATTCGTGATTTTTTTCCCTTGTTTTCGCTTTCTCTTGCGTTACAATGGCCACGCCTAAAAAATGGCTTATGGACCCCATTTTAAGCCTTTCTCATTCTTTAATCCTAACCCAATGAACCTCTTTTCTCGTCTCATGCGACGTGGCGCGCCCTTCATTCTCGCCGCTCTTTTAATGACTGTTTTTCTCCCAGCCCCGATCTCTTCCGCAAGCACTCCTTTTAAAGATCTCGGGACCACGTATGCCGAAACCATCCAATATCTCCAAGACAAAGGGGTTGTTCAAGGATATTCCGGCTTTCTTTTCTCCCCTGAAAAATCAATCACCCGCGCCGAATTCATTAAAATTTTATTAAAAAATTATGGATTCGATCCCGACACCGTCACCCAATATTCCAATCATTACATCGATGTTCCAAGAAGTATGTGGTTTGCTCCCTATATTGAACGCGCGTTCGAATTGGGCATTTTAGACGATAAACAAGCCATTTACCCCAATGAACCCATCACCCGAGTCGAAGCCGCCAAACACGTTCTTTCCTTACTTGGCGTCTCTCTTCCTCGAGTCCTCAACGAAAACGAATGGACCCTTTCTTATAAAGACGTGAGTTACGACGCTTGGTTTGCACCCATCGTGCTTTACGCCCAAAATTACGGACTTCTCGGACCTCTTGATCCTGCAAGCACCGACTATTTCTCTCCCGTCCAAAGAATGTCACGCGGAGAAGCCACTCAATTGGTTTACAACACGGACGTTTATCTTTACGGAAACCAAATCATAGACAGCACCGTCGAAACCGAAAATGGCCCGATTTACACAACCACCTACAGCACGGTCACCAACGGATCCGTCACTTATGACATCCCCAATTTCGATATCTTTTTAGATGTATGGACTCAAATTCACGAAAATTTCTATGGACACGACAACCTCGACGATGAAGCGTTGATGTACCAAGCTCTCGAAGGATTAATGGAAGCACTGGGCGATCCGTACAGTGTGTTCATGGATCCCCCGGCCAGCACCGAATTGGACAATGTTTTAACCGGAACCCTTTCCGGCATTGGAGCCACGCTCTTTGAAACCGACGAAGGCGTCATTATTCAAAATTTCCTCCAAGATTCTCCGGGGGAAGCCGCGGGGTTGAAAGTCAATGATATAATCACGGCCGTGGATGGCGTAGACGTCACAGGGATGAGCGCCTCGGATTTGGGAGAAATCATCCGAGGAGACTCGGGGACAACCGTCCAAATCACAGTCAAAAGAACAGGAACCACCGCTCCCCTGACTTACACGTACACCGTAACCCGAGAAGTCCTCAATTTCAGCTATATTTCAGGAGAAATCATAAAAAACGATATTCTCTACATTGACATCAATCTTTTTGATGATCTGAGTTTCATCGACTTCACGCAAACCGTGACGGATTTAATAGAAGAAGACCCCAATTATACGGGAATGATCGTCGATCTGCGCGACAATGGCGGAGGCTATCTCAACTCCGTGCATTCCGTAATCGGACATTTTATCCCATATGGACAAGCCGCCTTTTTTGTTGAATACGGCGAAAATGCAAGTTCCTTATACCTCTCCACTGGAAACGGTGAATTCGCCAAACTTCCTTTGGTGATTTTGATCAATGAAAACACCGCGTCCGCCGCGGAAATCATGGCCATCGCGCTCAAGGAAAAAGCCGATGCCATTTTGGTCGGAAAAACCACCTATGGAAAAGGCACGGTCCAATCCCTAACAAGCTACGCAGACGGGTCTTCTCTTAAACTCACGATCGCGGAATGGCGCAGTCCGGAATTTCACAGCATCAACAACATTGGACTTTCCCCCCATTATGATGTCTCTATCACGGATGAAAATATTGCCATGGGCCAAGACCCTCAACTCAATAAAGCAATCGAAATAATGAAACGTGAAATTGAAAAAAACCGTGATGCCGAAGAGTACACATGGGATCTGCTCCAAGATTAAAAAAAACAAAACCGAATTTTCAATAACTTTCAAAAAGGGCCCCATCCAAAGGGGCTCTTTTTTGAAATTGCGTTCAAATCCATTCCAGAATAAGCTTCTTTCGGCAATTCGCTTCACTCACAAAAAAATGGACCTTCAAACCTCCTTAATCTTAGCCCTCGGCATTGGCATCGGATTTTTCGCACAAACCGTATTTGGTTTTGCCGCGACCTTGATTGCCTTCCCGATTTTAATGATTGTTTTGAGCCTGCAAGAATCCATTGCTTTAACATCCATTTTCCTACTTTTATTCAGCGGTATTTTGGTTTACCAAAACCGAAAACTGATGAATAAAAAAATTGTTCTGGAAATGGGAATTGGAGGCATAATTGGGCTCGTGATCGGCGTCCAAATTCTCAAACTCGGTAATCCTGAAATCCTCAATAAATTACTGGGCGTTTTCATCGTGCTTTATGCCTCTTACTCCTTCATCAAAAAACGCGAAATCAAAATCTTCAACAACTTGGGCTTTTTATTTTCCTTCCTGGGCGGATTCTTTTCCGGTTTATTTTCGTCCGGAGGCCCGCTTTTCATCACCTATATTTATAATAAAATTGAAAAAGCGAACGTCGTACGAGCCACGCTCATCGGAATATTGGGCATCATCAATGTATTACGAGTCCCACTCCTTATTCAAAGCGGAATGTTGAACCGTGAAACAATGATTCAAGCCATAGTCCTTCTTCCCATTTTCCTCATTTCACTCTATCTCGGCAACAAATTTTACAAAAAAATGGACGAAAAAATATTCAAGCAACTATTCATCGTTCTGTTGTTGATTATGGGAATTTCGCTGATTGTGAAATAAAATTATTTTGCCATCATCACCTCATCCTTATCGCGTTGCTTCAGCAATTGCTCCGGATTGGTGGTCACGATTTTATCTTCACTGTACGACGCGATGATCTGAATGGCCACATGTTGTAAACCGGCGAAAAAGAGACCTTGGCCCACACCACTGTTCAACAACATATAGCGTTCACCTTGCGTCAAATTGAATACCCCGGTCAACACCTCCATGGCCGCCGGCGATTGTTTTAACAAAAGTTGCAACGAAGAATTGCTCACAATCGGTTTCCCGAATGAATTTTTCATAAAATCTTCCACATCCTGTGTGATGGTGGAAACCCCAAGATAATATTTGCGAGCGCGTTTGACGAGCCCGAACAAAAACTTGGCCGAATCCTCATGTTGCATCATGATCCAGGCTTCATCAATAACAAGAATGCGACGTTTCAATTGACTGCGCACACGATTCCACAAATAATTCAAAATAATATACATGGCGATCGGGCGAAGAGAATCTTCCAAATCACGAATCGAAAACACGACCAACTTGCTGTCGAGTTCGACATTGGTGGCTTGATTGAAAATCCCGCCAAACGTTCCGGTGGTGTATTTTTGAATCCGTTGAGCCAGCTCGGTTGCGCCCTCCATCGAGGACAACACGCTATAAAAATCATTCATGGTCGGCGGTTCAAAATGCGCGGGATCCGGCGTGTCCATCGTAATGCCTTTGGTCGCATACGTATCGAGCAACGCTTTATCGATGAGCGCCTCTTCCGAAGCCGTCATTTGACCGAACATCAATTTCATCAAACCCGTGAGGTCGATGACCGCGGAACGGAGCAAGTCCCCGGGTTTCATTTCATCCTGATCGAGCGGCTTGGGTAAATCAAACGGATTGATACGACGGTCGGAGTTGAGCGATACGCGAAGATACGACCCGCCCACGGTTTGCGAAAGCGCTTCGTATTCATTTTCAGGATCGATCACAATCACATCCGTGCCCATCATCAAACTGCGTAAAATCTCAAGTTTCACGGCGTAAGACTTTCCGGCCCCGGATTTGGCAAACACCACGGCATTGGCATTTTCAAGGGAAAATCGATCAAAAATAATCAAACTGTCGTTGTGGCGATTGAGGCCGTACAAAATGCCTTTGTTAGAAGTGAGTTCGGAAGAAATAAACGGAAAAGTCGAGGAAAGCGGAGACGTGTTCATATTGTGCGCCACTTCCAATTCATCGAGCGCCAAAGGAAGGGAAGAATTGAACGCATGATTCATACGAAGATCCGCGCGACGCGTGAGCACCAATTTTCCTCCGAGCAAACTCTCGATTTGTTTAGTGATACGTTCGAGTTTTTTCTCATCTTCGTGATACACCGTAAAATAAAGTGCAAATTGAAAAAATTTCTCCTGGCCTCGTTGCAAATCGGTACGAAGCTCTTCCGCATCCTCAAGTGCGGTTTCCAAAGCCGGATCACGAACCTGACCTTTATCTCGAGACATGTGAATGCTGGATTGAAATTTCGCCACCTGCGATTTGAGCGTTTTCATGATTTTCTCCGAAGAAATCGGATAAATGAATTGCGCGATGTCCATGGTCACATCAAAGTTGACCACAGGAGAAAGCCAATTGGTATCAATATAACGAGGGTAAGAAAACACAAAGAAACTCTTGGCAAAAACACCATCCATCAATACATGATTGAACGCAATTTCCGTGGAAGACGGCGCAATCAAATCTCGAATCGTGGACATGCCTTGTTGAAAAATCTTTTCCGCTTCAATGACTTTTTTCTTATCTTCAAGGGAAAGTTTGGTGAAATCCGCATGGCCATCCTCGTCTTTGGGAAGGTTCTCAAGAGAAGCGGCGGCATGATTGGAAGCCGCCAAGCCCGTGCCGGAGACTCCGGACGTCCCCTCTTTTTGCGCTTTTAAAGACTGACCTTTAGCGCGATTCGCCTCAGTTCGGGCTTTCCAATCAGCCTTGAATTTAGCAAAAAATCCTAATTTTACCGGCTTGATTGGCTTGGCCGCAGGGGCCATTGCAACAGCCGTCTCCGTGGCTTGTGGAGCCACAGAACCGACATTCGACACTGCGGTCGTTGTTGGAGTTTGATTTGTGTTTTGGACGGTTTCAGTCATGGGGTTCCCGGGTTTTAAATCTTATAATTATAGCAAAAAAGCCGGGAGAATTCAATGCGAAACCCAATTCCCTCACTCAAAACCTACCGAGCTCCTCCTTTTTGAGTCGCTTTGCTAGCCTTCCATTTCTCAATCGCATCCAAATAAGCCAAAATCTCTGGAGTCAATTGATCGGCAGTCACAATACCATCTCTATACTTAAATTTCTTGGGATCAGGTTCAAGAATAAAGCCCCTACCCTTACCCCGTCGTCGTCTTACAACAAGCCTTCCTGTCTCAGGATCACGCCCAACATCTTTTGCAGCCTTCATTGCATTCCCGGATCCATGATCTAATTGCAAAGCCAATTGTTCACATTGAGAAGCATCTAGCGTTTCATTCCCTGCTCCCTCTCCGTCCTCAATTATCTTTTTTGATGAAACAGCGGCAATTCCCATAGAAACCGTCAAAGCAGGAAAATTTTTCCCATTCAAAACAATATCTTCCGTTGTCCCCAAAACTTTTTCTTTCGGAATAACAAATGGAACACTCATGGCATCGCGAATTCTTCGCACCACCACTGTTGCCCCGTTCAAGTCCGTATTTTGCATAAAAACAATGGCCTCATCTCCTCCAGCCGCACAAAGAATATCTTCCCGACGAATCACTTCTCGAAGCCGTCTAAAAAATTCATCAATAATAGCATCCCCTGCAACCTGTCCATATCGATCATTTGGGCTCTTAAAATGATCTAAATCAATAAAAAGTTGGGAACAAGGTAACCCGTTACGTTGAGCAAAACTCAATGCAACCAATCGCATGGAATTAAAGGTTCTCCGATTCAATGCATCATGTATTCCCCATTTTTCATGGTAAACCTCTGTTCGTGCTGCAGATAAAACTCCTTGCATCGCATTGCGAAACTCTTCACAAACAACATCCCATGCCAAAACTTCAAAAGCGTCATTACCAGAAGCAAAAGCAACGGTCTGAGAAAGCCTTCTAACAACACCCATAAACCGATTTCTAAACCCTGGGAGGAATTGTTCTAAAGAATCAAGTGAAATAGCGATTTGTTTATCACTTCCAACGACAGCACATGAGAGTTCCGTAAGTCGTCCCAATCGTTTTTTTTGCTCATCCGCGGAAAGGATTCTCGCGTCCCTATCAGACAAAGGAACGTTTCCTGATAATAATAAAGGGAATAACAATGCTTTTGCTCCCTTTTCTCCGTCTATCTTTCCACGGAAAAATAGAATCACTTCGTCAACAAATTCGCTAAATCCTTCAACTGTAGTAATGGCCGGTATCCTTTCTTCTGAAACAAAAAGCGGCACCTCATCAGGTGTAACATCATTCCACACCACTCTCCCCTCCCCGAACAAAAAGGCAGACTTTATAAACCCTCGACCATCTTGAAATTGTGTAAAAATCATATTTTTTTATAAATTCATCCTATCCTCCTTGACCCCCAAAGGTTAAAATTTAATCACTTTTCGTAATTTTTGTCAACCCCTCCTCACTTCCCCTACCACTCCCCTCTAATTTTGTGCTAAAGTTACGCAGTAAAAATTTCCTCTACTTCTTATTGATTCCTTATTATGCCTAAGAAAAACGACGGTCAGAATCCTAACGATTCAACCCCCAACAAGCAACCTCAAAAACCGAAAAAAGACTTGACGCAAAAACCCGAGGAAAAGAAAGCAAAAAAAGCGCCAGTTGAAGCGACGCCCGAACCATCAAAAGAGGCTGAAAAAGCCGCAGAAACCCCGGTGATAATCGAGACCTCAACCGCCCCCTCCCCCCTCCCCGAAATCGGAGGAGACGGCAAAACCCCAACCCCCACCCTATTCACCGCCTTGGCCGCCAACGAACGCCTGCGCTCGATTTCCGATGAAATGGAAACCTGCTACCTCGATTACGCCATGAGCGTCATCGTATCCCGCGCCTTACCCGATGTGCGCGACGGATTGAAACCCGTGCATCGCCGCATCCTTTACGTGATGCAAGAAACCGGCCTCCGCTCCACGGCCAAATACCGCAAATCCGCCAACGTGGTCGGAGATGTTTTAGGTAAATACCATCCTCATGGCGATACCGCGGTGTACGATTCCATGGTTCGTATGGCCCAAAGCTTTTCGCTCCGATACCCACTCGTGGACGGACAAGGAAACTTTGGTTCCATCGACGGAGACAGCGCCGCCGCCTACCGTTACACCGAGGCCAAAATGACCAAAATCGCGGAAGAAATGCTTGCAGACATTGATAAAGAAACCGTGGACTGGACCGAAAACTACGACGGCACGCGAAAAGAACCCACCGTGCTCCCCACTAAAATTCCTCAACTCCTTCTCAACGGGACCATGGGAATTGCCGTGGGTATGGCCACCAACATCCCACCTCATAACCTTGGAGAACTCGTGGACGGACTCGTGGCTCTCATCGACAACCCGGAAATCACGATCGAAGAGCTCATGGCCTATATCAAAGGTCCGGATTTCCCGACCGCAGGCCTTATTTATGACAACGAAGCCATCAAAAACATGTACGTGAACGGACGAGGTGGCATTGTAATGCGCGCCCGCGCCGAAATCGAAGAGCTCAAAAACGGAAAATCCATCATTCGAGTGGATGAAATCCCCTATCAAGTCAACAAAGCCACTCTTATTGAAAAAATGGCGGACTTGGTTCGTGACAAAAAACTCATGGGCATTTCCGACCTCCGCGATGAATCCAGCCGCGACGAAATTCGCATCATCATTGAACTCAAACGAGACGCTTATCCTAAAAAAGTCCTCAATCGTTTGTACCAACTCACCCAAATGCAAACGAATTTTAACATGAACATGATCGCGCTCGTGGACGGACTCCAACCGCGCCTTCTCAACCTGAAAGAAGTGCTCAAATACTTCCTCAAACATCGTAAAAAAGTCATCACGCGCCGCACCGAATATGAACTCAAAATCGCCAAAGCCCGCGCCCACATTCTCGAAGGTCTCAAAACCGCGCTCGATAACATCGATGCCGTAATCGAAACCATTAAAAAATCCGCCACCAAAGAAGAAGCGAGTCTCTCTTTACAGAAAAAATTCAAACTCTCCGAGCTTCAAGCCGAAGCCATTCTTGAGATGCGCCTCCAAACCCTGGCCGGACTCGAACATCAAAAAATCGAAGACGAATATAAGGAAAAAATCGCTCTCATCGCCGAATTGGAAGGCATTTTATTGGATGCCGGAAAAATCGAAACCATTATGAAAAAAGAACTCGCGGAAATGAAAGAAAAATACGGAGATCCGCGTCGCACCGAAATTGTGCCTCATGCCGTGGGAGAAATTTCCGCCAAAGACACGATCCCGAACGAGCCCATGCTCGTGATCCTCACCGAGGAAAACTACGTCAAACGTGTCACGCCTTCTTCTTTCCGCACCCAAAGACGCGGAGGCAAAGGTATTATTGGTATGTCCACCAAAGAAGAAGATGAAATTGCCATTTTGCGCTACGCCAACAACCACGACGAACTTTTGTACTTCACCAATCGAGGTCGTGTGTTCAAATTGCCGGTGTACGAAATCCCGCAAACATCCCGCACCGCCAAAGGCCAAGCCATCGTCAATCTCCTGCAATTGGAAAAAGACGAACGAGTGACCGCCATCTTGGGTATGGATGAAAAATTCTCCGGGAAATACCTATTTATGGGGACTTCAAAAGGCACGGTCAAAAAAACCGCAGTGGAAGAATTTAAAAATGTACGCAAAAGCGGACTCATTGCCATCAAGTTACGCCCGGACGACGAACTCGAATGGGTCAAAGAGACTTCAGGCAACGATCGCGTGGTCATTGTGACCCAAGGCGCTCAATGCATTCAATTCGATGAAAACGATGTGCGCCCCCTCGGACGCGCCTCTATGGGAGTTCGCGGAATTCGCCTCAAAGGCACAACCGACATTGTCATTCAAATGGACATCATCCAAAAAGAAGGCGCTGACCTTTTGATTGTCACGGAAAACGGATTAGGAAAACGCACCCCGCTCATCAGCTACCGCTTCCAATCTCGTGGAGGATCGGGAATCAAAACCGCCAACCTCACCCCGAAAACCGGTAAAATCGTTGGAGCTCGTATCCTTGCAGAAGACATCGAAGGCGATCTCGTGATTGTATCCAAAGCCGGACAAATCATCCGACTCCCCTTGGA
>Ga0172379_10006856_pt1 | contig 15047 bp, 20 predicted proteins | sample GrowelOW334metaG_FD_119756 | JGI IMG/M metagenome (GOLD analysis project Ga0172379, IMG submission 119756) | Groundwater microbial communities from an aquifer near a municipal landfill in Southern Ontario, Canada - Groundwater well OW334 metaG | ecosystem: Environmental > Aquatic > Deep...
GAACGCCGGCACGCGCGAACGCGGTATGGCCCTGTTTAAAGAAATGGGCTTCCCGTTTCAATCTCAAAAATAATTTATGGCAACAGAGAACCAAATCGCCAAATCAAGGCGTACACCAAAGTTCAGCACGCGGCACGTCAATCGTTGTTGGCGCTGCGGCAGAAGGCACGGATATTTAAGGGATTTTGCCCTTTGCCGCATCTGCTTTAGGGAGTTGGCCAACAGGGGAGAAATGCCGGGTATTAAAAAATCCAGCTGGTAAAAAAAGTTATGATTACAGATCCACTTAGCGATTTTCTGACGCGTATCAGAAATGCACAAGCCGCCGGACACGAGTCCGTTGATTTGCCGTCTTCAAAGATTAAGTTCTCTTTGGCTAAAATTTTGCAGGAAGAGGGTTATCTATCTGACGCGCAAGTTAAGCAAGAGGGAGTTAAAGCGACTCTTTCCGTGCGTCTTAAGTATAACGGCAAGCAGCCGGCAATAAGAAGCATAAAGCGCATCTCTACTCCGGGACGCAGAGTCTATCGTCAATACGATACGATGCCCCGAGTTTTGAGCGATATGGGTATTGCCGTAATCTCAACTTCGACCGGTTTGATGACAAATAAGCAGGCTCGCTAGAGACATCTTGGAGGCGAAGTTATTTGCGAAGTTTATTAATAGTCTCGCAAACTGATCATAAAGCAAGTTAAGCTAATCAAAAATATGTCGCGTATAGGTAAAAAAACAATGGACATACCTTCCGGAGTGGAGATGAACATCCAAGATGGAGAGGTTACGGTAAAAGGCCCGAAAGGCGTGCTCAAGATACCCTTGCCCGCACATATTTCGGTTGTACTTGCAGATGATAAAAAATCGGCAAATGTTAAAGTTGAGGACGAAGAAGACATCAAGCAGCGCGCCTTGTGGGGTTTGATTCGCCAGCTCGTAGCGAATTCGGTTGCCGGTGTACAAAAACCTTTTGAAAAATCTTTGGAATTTGTCGGCGTAGGTTTTCGCATCGCATTGGAAGGTAAGACGCTGAAGATGGAAGTGGGTTTTTCTCACTCGGTAAGAGTTGATTTGCCGGAAGGTATTCAAGCTACGGTTGAAAAGCAAATACTTACCGTATCTGGTATAGACAAGCAGCAAGTCGGCGAATTTGCAGCCCGCATCCGCCGTATTAAGCCGCCGGAACCATACAAAGGTAAAGGTATTAAATATACGACCGAAGTTATTCGTCGCAAAGCCGGCAAGGCCGCCACTAAGAGCTAAAAAGTTTTATGAATAAAGCCAAAGCAAAACAAGCGCAAAAGACACGCCGCATACGCCGCGTTCGCGCCAAGATCAAAGGCACTGCAGAGCGCCCAAGATTAACAGTTAAGCGCACTCTGCATCATCTTTATGCGCAAGTGATTGATGATGTTGCCGGTAAAACATTGGTGGCCGTTTCGGACACGGAGCTTAAGCTTACGGGCAAAAAGCCGTTGGAGGTCGCCGAAGCTGTAGGTAAAACCATCGCTGAAAAAGCAGTTGCCAAAAGCGTTAAAAGCGTTGTTTTTGATCGACGCGACAGGCAGTACCACGGACGCGTTAAGGCTGTGGCTGACGGCGCCAGACAAGGCGGTTTGGAATTTTAGTAAACACGAAATATGACTGAAGAGATTCAAAACAACGTAGATGAGAAAGTTGAACAGGTTGTAAGCGATAATGTTGTCGCCGAAAATACGCCTGCAGCTGTTGAGGGCGAAAATGTCGCCATCGAAGCCGAAACTTCTCCAGCTGCTGCACCTGCACCGGTGAATGAAACGCCGCAAAAAGAAGCGTCCAATAAACGTTTTGTTAGAGGCGGACGTCCTCCTGCTCGCGGTGGGCGCGGAGGCGGTGGGCGCGGAGGGAGACGCCCCGGTTCCGATGTTCCGATGGAATCGGAGTATGAAGAAAAGAATATCGAAGTTGCTCGCGTTACCCGCGTTACCAAAGGCGGCAAACGCATGCGTTTTCGTGTACTTTCAGTTATCGGTAATCACAAGGGTCGCGTCGGTTATGGTTTGGCTAAGGGTGCCGATGTTGCAGCTGCAACATCCAAGGCAACAACCAAGGCTCGTAAATCTCTCATTACCGTTCCGCTTGTAAATGAGACGATCCCGCACGCAGTGAATGCTAAGTTTGCGGCAGCTAAAGTGTTACTTAAACCGGCCCCTAAAGGTACCGGAGTCAAAGCCGGCGGACCGGTCCGTTCAGTTTTGGAGCTTGCAGGCGTTCCTAATGTATCGGCCAAAATTTTGGGTTCGAATAATAAAGTAAACAATGTAAAGGCCATCTTTTCTGCACTCAAAGCATTAAGGGCTCCGGTCAAGATATTGACTGATGCCGAGCAAGAAGCGGCTGCCGCGGAGGTAAATAAACCGACGGCCGTCTAATAAAAAAGAGTATGACTATTCAGATGCATAACATTAAACCGGCAAAAGGATCCACGACCCGCAAATTGAGAATCGGTCGAGGCAACGCATCCGGTCACGGTACAACTGCCGGCAAAGGCACAAAGGGCCAACGCGCCAGATCCGGCGGCCGCAACAAGCTCAAGCTCAAAGGCATCAGAGCCATGTTGTTGAGTTTCCCGAAAAATCGGGGCTTTAAATCGCTTTACGTGAAAGCTGAGACAGTAACGCTTGAAAAACTCACCAAAGAGTTCGCGCAACCTGTCACGATAACTCTAGCTGCTTTGAAAAAGGCTGAGTTGGTCGGCAAGAGGGCATTGAGTGCAAAAATAATCGGCAAAGGAGAGATTAAAGTTGCATATATATTGCAAGGGGTTGCGGCTACAAAGTCAGCTTCTGAAGCCGTAGAGAAAGCAGGAGGGAAAGTCAATGTAGAATTAACAATTAAGAATTAACAATTAAGAATTTTGGTACTTGTCTCATACATGCGCTATTCGTACATTCGAACAAATTCGTAATTCGTAGGCAGGCGTGTTAACTTATTGAGCAAATATGTGGGATAAAATATTAAACTCTTGGAAGGTCAAAGACGTACGCAATGGTTTATTGTTTGTACTGGCTGTGATGATCATTTTTAGAGTGGCGGCTCACATCCCTTTGCCGGGAATCGATTTGGTGGCCTTGAGACGGTTTTTTGAGGCTAATCAGGTCTTGGGCATGTTGAGTCTGTTTTCCGGAGGCACGATCAGTAACTTTTCGGTTATAGCACTCGGTGTCGCGCCATACATTACAGCGAGTATTATCTTTCAGCTTCTGACAATGATCGTTCCGAAGCTTGAAGAAATTCAAAAAGAGGGAGAATCCGGTCAGCAGCGCATCAACCAGTGGACGCGTATCTTGACTGTACCTCTTTCTATTTTGCAGGCCTTGGCATTGATCTCCATGTTGCGTCAATCGCAAATGCAGATTTTGACTCAGACTGATATATTCCACATCGTTGCATTGGTTTGTACCGTGACTGCCGGTACAATGTTTTTAATGTGGCTGGGAGAACTTATTTCTGAGAAAAAAGTCGGCAATGGTATCTCGCTGTTAATCTTCGCTGGCATTTTGGCCAGCCTACCGCAATCGGCATCGCGATTTTTGGCTGCTTACGATCAATCTCAGTGGCTGTACATAGTGATCTATCTCGCCATAGCGATATTCACAATCGTAGCTGTTGTTTTTGTAAATGAGGCCGAGCGAAACATTCCGGTTCAATATGCACGCCAGGTACGCGGCCAAGGTACTCTTTCCGGCGGAGTCGCCACGCACTTACCGCTCAAGCTTATAATGGCCGGCGTAATCCCAATTATCTTTGCAATTTCGATGCTGCTCATCCCATCGCTTTTGGCGCAGTTTTTTGTGCAGGCGCGTACGGAATGGTTGCAAATGGCGGCGCAGTGGATTTTGGCAACAATGCAAATCGCCTGGGTTTACGGGCTGCTATATTTCTTTTTGGTTTTTGCATTCACATACTTTTACACTGCGGTTATTTTTCATCCGGATAAGATAGCTGAAAATTTGCAAAAGCAAGGAGGATTTATCCCTGGTATTCGCCCGGGTAAGCCGACCAGTGAGTATCTTGGCTTGGTAATAAATCGCCTTAATTTGTTCGGTGCAACTTTTTTGGGAGCGATAGCAGTGTTGCCTCAGTTGGCCAGAGGAGCTGGCGGATCGCAATTACTGGCTATCGGCGGTACTTCGCTTTTGATTGTTGTCTCGGTTGTTATCGAATCAGTCAAACAAGTCGAAGCACAGGTTACAATGAGACAGTACGACGATTACTAAAAAAGAGTCCATAAAGTCTATAAAGTCCTTAAAGTCCATAAAGTCAGGAACATCTGACATTATAAAAGACTTTAAGGACTTTTGAGTTTACAGACTTTATAGACTCTTGACGCGTGTTTGAGGTATGATGTGGCAGTTGTGAACGAAATAGGACAAAAGCTAAACAAAGAGTACAACGTACGACGTACAACGTACGACGTCAAACCGTTGTGGAAATGGTCTTATTTGATTTATTTAACTATTCAGTGACTGATAGTCGCATTGGTTTATCATCTCTTGTCGAGTAACGGATTCATCGTATCGTCGGCCGTTTATTGGTTGGTTGCGGGTATGGGCATGTTAGCGATTGCTTTGATGACTTTGGGCATGCTAAAGAAAAATATTTCTTACATTTGGTGGGAAGCGTTGCTTATCGGTTTTGTTTTTTGTGGCATCTGGATGCTTTGTCTTGCCGTCTTACCAATTTGGGCGGCTGTAATCGTCGCCGGCCTTGCAACACTCTTGCCTTACTTGTCGCCGAGGGTTTTGCTGCATGATTTTTCTTTTTTAATCGGTACGATCGGAATGGGTCTTTTTATAGCAATCAGATTTCCGTTCAGCGTTTTGCTTATAGGCTCGATCGGAGTAGTCATTTATGAATATTTGCGCCAAAATCAAATTCAGATGGCCACTTTGATTTCCGAGGCTTATAAAGTCGGGTTGCCGCCGGGCATTCTGTTGCCCGCATCAATGAGCGGATGGTTTAAAAGCATTGATGAAGTTTGGAAAGCGGGGGAGGGCATGATCGTGGGTTTATTGCCACTTATTCTTTTGCCTGCCATCAGCCTGCGAGTGTTGCATTACGGTTGGCCGATTTTTGTTGCCATGTTCGCGCTGATTGCTCTTGGCGGTGCGGTTTGGGGGCAGGATTCAAAATTGTCTTTGCGGAGTTGGTTTTTTTTGTCAATTGCGGTAGTATTTTATGCCTTAACAGGTCTAGTTAATTTATGAGAAGTAAGCATCTAAAAGGGGTTGTTTTTGGCCCTCAGGGCAGCGGTAAAGGCACGCAGGGCGTATTGATGGCTGAGAGATTAAACATACCTATAATCGGCGCAGGAGACCTTTTTAGGGCCGAAATGGCAGAAAAATCAACGTTAGGGCAGTTGGTCACGCAATATGTCAATCAGGGTCTTTTGGTCCCGGACGAGTTGGTTAATGCTTTGATGACGCGCCAGCTCAAACGGCACGATTTGTCGCGAGGTTTTATTTTGGATGGATACCCGCGCAATGTTGAACAGGCAACTTCTTTGGATCGTCTTTTGACCATTAATCTAGTTATACAAATAAAGATTAGCGATGCGGAGGTGGTAAAACGTTTAAGCGGGCGCCTGCAATGCGTCAAATGCAAAAGTGTTTATCACGAAACGGAGGCGCCGCCGGTTAAAAAAGGCATTTGTTCGCTTTGCGGTGAAAAGTTAATGCGCCGCGAAGACGATAAGGAAGATGTTATCAAACAGCGCTTAAAAGCTTATCATTACATGACAGCGCCGCTTGCAAGTTTTTATCGCCAAAAGGGAGTTCTGCTTGTTATAAACGGGGAACAGCCGATTCAATATGTTTTTGAAGATATTATGAGCAAAATAGCTAAGCTGGGATTTGTTGTATGATCACCATAAAAACGCCCGAAGAAATCGAGAAGATGAAACGCGGCGGAAAAATTCTTTCCGAGGTTTTGTCGCGCGTTGCCAAGGCTTGCGTAGCTGGAGCGAGCACGGAGGAGTTGGATCGCATCGCAAAAGAGGGGATAGAGTCCGCGGGCGGAAAACCGTCATTTTTGCATTACCAAATTTCTCCCGATGATCCGCAGTATCCGTCCGCCGTTTGCATTTCCATCAATGATGAAGTTGTGCACGGTCTTGCAACTCCAAACCGCATAATTAAAGACGGCGATCTGGTTGGACTCGACATTGGCATGTGGTTCCCCGTAAAGAATCCCTCGGATCCCACGGGGGGCGCCGAGGGTCTTGCGACTGATATGGCTGCTACGGTTTGCGTTGGCGATGTTTCATCCGAAGCTCGCAAACTGTCCGAAGCGACGCGGGAGTCGCTTAAACGCGGTTTATCCGTCGTTAAAGACGGAATTTGGGTGCATGAAATCGGAAAAACAATCGAAGAATATTTAAAGCCGATGAAATATGGCATAGTCAAAGATCTTTGCGGTCACGGAGTCGGCCACGCCGTGCACGAAGACCCGCCGATTCCAAACTATCATGAACGCCGCGCAAAACCGGTCAAACTCAAAACCGGAATGTGCATTGCTATCGAGCCGATGATTACCTTGGGCACTTGGCGCGTCAAGCAAAAAGACGACGGCTGGACTTTCGTCACCGCCGACGGTTCTATCGCCGCGCACTGGGAGGTGACCATCGCCGTCACCAAAAGCGGTTTTGAGTTGCTGACGCCGTGGCCGCAGGTTGAGTAACTGGTAAGGTGAGAGGTCAGAAGTTTAGCCTGTCATTTCGACCGGAGCGTAGCGGAGTGGAGAAATCCCTTAAACTTATAACACACTTGACTATGAATTATAAAATAATTCGATCAATTTGTTACTTCACTAAAAATCCTGACGACAGGATAGTGGAGGAACTTGAAAGAATAAAATTTTTGTTCATAGAAAAGGGCTTTGAAGTTCAAACTCTCAGAATTTGCGTCAATGGGTTTAAGTTTAAAGACATTGCGGAAAAAATTACAGACAAAGAAATATTATTAGGTGCCGGTTCAATGTCTTTTCAAGAAGTATCGGAACAGTTGGATGATTTTTTTCAGATACCAAATCTGTCATTTAACTTGGATTTGTCAGATGCGGTCATAAGCTCCGAACATGTCGACTTGCTGTTTAAAATAATTCGCAATAAACCTGAACAAACTTTTAATTTTGCTTACGTTTTCAATAACGCGCATTCAAGTCCGTATTTTCCCTCGGCAAACTACAATCAAGACGGCTTTTCGATCGGTCTTCAGCCAACGAATTTGTCCGCAAGCTGTACATCTTTGGATGAGTGGTTTGCCCAAATGTCAGAGACTTGGGAGGAAGTGTGTTCAGCCTTGAAAGAAGAGAAAGATTTTTTGGGCATTGATTCTTCTATCGCGCCTTTGTTTGAAGTAGAAAGCAGCTTGATCAATTTTGTGCAAAGGTTAGGCATGTCATTCAATGAATCAATATTGACCGATAGTTATCTTAGGATCACAAAGTTCATAAAAGAAAATAATCCAAAACTTATCGGATTATGCGGGTTAATGTTGCCGTGCCTTGAGGATTTTGAGCTGGCTGATGAATACGAACAAGGGAATTTTTCAGTGGAGAGGAATTTATTTTTATCACTTCACTCCGGTTTGGGAATCGATACTTATCCAATCGCCGTCGATGAAAGTTTGATTAAGGTCCTAAACGTCTTAAAGACGGTGCAGGGTTTGTCCAACAAGTACAAAAAGCCGTTGTCAGTCAGGTTTGTATCCGACGGTAAAGCCAAAATTGGAGAAAAGACGGATTTTAAGAATCAGTATTTAAAGGATGTTGTCGTTAGGCGTTTGAGTTAAATTTATGGCGAAAGTTAGCCCAGTTTTTTAAGGTCACAATTTGTGACCTTAAATCTAAGGTACCAATTTGGCACCTTAAACAAATAACTATGACAGAGCAAAATCAAATTCTTGTGCCAGTGGAGCGTATCGAAGGACGCATTTATCTAATTAGAGGCAAAAAAGTGTTGCTCGATCGAGATTTGGCTGAACTCTATGATGTTTCAACAAAAACGTTGAACCAAGCAGTTAAGCGCAATATAAAACGCTTCCCGGAAGATTTTATGTTTCAATTAAACAAGGAAGAATTAGAGCTATACTTAGCTCAAAACTTGAGGTCACAAATTGTGACCTCAAGTTGGGGTGGTGCAAGGTATCTTCCGATTGCCTTTACCGAACAAGGCGTAGCCATGCTTTCCAGTGTCCTTCACAGCTAACGTGCTATTATGGTGAACATCCAGATTATGAGGACTTTCACCAAGCTGCGTGAGATGATTGCCTCGCACGAAGAATTGAGGATGAAACTCGAGGCGATGGAAAAACGTTACGACGAACAATTCAGCATCGTTTTCGATGCTCTGCGCAAGATGCTGGATGAAGATGAGAAACCAAACTCTCAAATCGGATTCAGAATAGGGTAGATAATTCTTAATTCATAATTCTTAATTCTTAATTCATAATTTCGCTATGCGCTTATTAGGCATTGACTACGGGTCAAAAAAAATCGGCGTGGCCATGGGCGACACGGAAACGTACATTGCGAGTCCGTGGACGATTATTGAGAATAACGGCCACGGCGAAGTCATCAAACAGATAAAATTTATCTGCGAACGTGAAGGCGTCGAAAGAGTTGTGCTTGGCATTCCAAAAATGTTGCGCGACACTTCGGGAGAGAACGAGCAGATCAGGTCTATCAGACGTTTTGCGGATGACTTGCGTAAAGAAAATATTCCGGTCGACGAAGCGGACGAAATGATGACCAGCGTGCAGGCGCAATATTATTTGCATCAAACCGGTTCCAAGGCGCAAGATGATGATGTGGCAGCATCGATAATGCTGCAGAGCCACTTGGACAGACTAGAAACTGGAAACTAGAAACTGGAAAGAGCGATTCAGTTACTTGCAAACTCTTTCTAGTTTCCAGTTTCTAGTTGATTATGTATCTCCGTGATGAAGTCATCGTATTAAAAAAATCTCCCTACCGTGAGCTTGATCGCCAGTACGTGATGTATGGCCGCAAACACGGGTTGCTTTTGGCTGTGGCGCGCGGATGCGTTAACATCAACTCCAAACAAGCCGGACGTCTGGAGCCTCTTTCCGTCGCCGACGTCATGATCGCAAAAGGACGCAATCTTGATCATCTTGCGGTGGCGTCCCACGTACCGCGTACAACGTCCCACGTACCGCGTACAACGTCGCTTGGAGCGTTTGTTGTTTGTGGGGCATTTGCGGATTTGTGTCTAAAACTCATAAGACCCGGCGTGGCGGACGAACGGCTTTTTAATCTTTGGATAGAATTGCTCGACAGTCTGTCCGGTTTGCCGCAAGAGCTTTCGGCCGTTCGGGCACAGCTGCTTTTTGCAGCCGCGAGTCTCAAACTCATGGACACCTTGGGTTATGGTCCGTCTCTTCGCGCTTGCCTCTCTTGCCACAAACCACCGGGTCCGACGGACGCCTGGTATGCGCCGACTTCCAACGGTCTTGTTTGCGCTGACTGTATTTCGAGCTGGCATGAGCACGCGATTTCGGCCAAAGCTCACTCGTTGGCATTGTTGAGATTCATGCGCAGTTCGCCGCTCTCGGACGTCCTCCGCGTCGGCTTGAACGTTGATGTTGCGCAAAATGCAATTCGTCTCATTAAAGAAGTTTGGCAACATGCGCCGCTTGATCGAGAGCCGCATGGCATGGAGACGATAGAGAGGATGCTTGCCTGATGACGATGTGATATTATGAATTTATATGGAAAAGCAAAAATTATTTAAAATCGTTGGTACGATATTGTTTATTTTGGCTACAACATTGGCCGTGATGTTGGTATATAATCAGATTCGGTCCTTTGAGGAGATTGCGAATCTTAATCTAAAATTAACAGACCTTGAGGCAAAGGCTGTTAAAGATCAGCAACAGCTTCAGCCTCGAGCCACACTGCCGGAAAAAAATACCACAGAACAAGAAAATAAAGCTAATCCACTGAAGATAAAAAACGACGTCAGGTTTGATCTTCTGCAGAATCAGTTGAATAGCTTATATGTTCAAGTCAAAATTGAACCAGACTGGGTTGAACGTGAGTTCTATGGTTTAGAAATAATGGATGTTAAGCTGCCACCATTTCCACAGATCGCCCAAGAGACAAACATCGGCCTGGAACTGGCCTATCAGGATTCGTTGGATGTTCCAAGTCGAGGCATAGCATCCATGAAGATCGATTATCAAGAGGTGGCGGCAACAACGACCAGTGATTGTCTCTCGAATGCTGTACAGAATAAGATAAACAGCTACATCTATTGTGAGGTAAAAGGAATCGAAGGTGGTATGGAGTCAGTCTCGAATACCGATTACTTCGAGATAATAAGGAATACGAATGGCCGAAAGATGCACTATACGTTTTATTTCATCAGCGGCACGTTAGAGAGGTATTGTGAAGAAAAAGGCACATGCGAAGGTAATCAGTTGGTACAACAATATTTTGAGCAGAATATCCAGAAGATCATGCAAAGCGTTAGATTCGCTCCTTATCCACCGCAGGAGTAATGATCGGTTGAATTTTATTCGGGGCTGGTAGCAACGGTTTGACGAACGGGTATTTTTAAGGAAGAATAGTCTTTGTATGCATCAACTTATCTCGCAATTCCATTCGCTCGTCGGTCAATCCGCAACAATCAAAGGTTGGGCTTATAATGTCCGATCTTCCGGTAAGATAGCCTTTCTCCAAATTCGCGACGGATCGGGTTTTGTGCAGGCGGTTATTATTCAAAATCAAGTCGACGAAATAACTTGGGGCCGCGCGCTCGATGTCACGCTCGAATCGTCCGTGAGCATCACGGGTATGGTGACCAAGCATCCAAAACATGACGACGTTTACGAGCTGCAGGTCACGGCTTTGGAAATAATTCAAAAAGCCGAGGAATATCCCATCGGCAAAAAAGAACACGGACCGGATTTTTTGCTCGATAACCGTCACCTGTGGTTGCGTGCTCAATCGCAATGGGCGATACAGCGCGTGCGCAACGCAATCATCTACGCAACTTACGATTGGTTTCGCGACAACGATTTTATAAAAATCGATTCGCCGATTTTAACGCCAAACGCCTGCGAAGGAACGACGGAGCTTTTTGAGATTGATTATTTTGAAGAACGTAAAGCCTACTTATCACAGTCCGGACAGTTATATATCGAAGCTGCCATTGCATCCGTCGGTCGTTGTTTTGATTTCGGCCCCGTGTTTCGCGCAGAAAAGTCGAAAACGCGCAGACATCTCACGGAATTCTGGATGATGGACGCGGAAATGGCATTCGTTGAACACGAGGGCAATTTGCAAATTCAAGAACAGCTCGTTTCGTTCATCGTCAAACGCGTGCTCGAAACTTGCGCGGCAGAACTCAAAATTCTTGAGCGTGATGTTGAGCCTCTCAAAAAAGTTGTGGCGCCTTTTTATCGTTTGACTCACGCCGAGGCGATTAAGATCTTGCGCGAAAAGGGGAGTGATATCGGCGATATGGACGATCTTGGAGCGGATGATGAGACGATGCTTACGCAGCTGTACGATAAGCCGATATTCATCGAAAAATATCCTTCGGCAGTAAAAGCTTTTTACATGAAGCGCGATCCGTCCGACCCAACCAGAGTTTTGAACGCGGATTTATTGGCACCCGAAGGTTACGGCGAAGTCATCGGCGGCAGTCAGCGCGAGGATGATTACGATGCGCTGATCGCCCGTGTCCGTGAACATAATTTGCCGGAAAAAGATTTTCAGTGGTATCTGGATTTGCGCAAATACGGCTCCGTGCCGCATTCGGGTTTCGGCTACGGCCTCGAACGTCTCGTCGCCTGGATCTGCGGTTTGCACCACGTGCGTGAAACAATCCCGTTCCCGAGATTGATGAACAGGTTGGAACCGTAAACTCAATTAAAAATTAACAATTTACGATGGATGATTTGAAAGGGGTTGGATATCCCAGTTTCCATCTTTGAGATAGAAATTCGGATGTCTGGAGAATTTAGTAAGATTTAATTCTCCATTGGCCATGGCCTAAAATTATGTGGTCATAGCAAGTTTGCGTCTAAGCCTTAACTTTTCCACGGCTTTCAAGTCAAGCGCAAGAATCAAGGAACGATCAGGTTGAGCTGCTTATCGATAAGTCGCGAGGGTGACTGTTCGAAGTAGAATTGTGCTGTACACTCCAGTACTCCAAGGCGCATTTCCGGTTTGATGTACATCTTAATCGATGTGAGCAGGCGTTCCCACTCGCCCTTGCTCCAAGCCAGTCCGAATAAGAAGTAAATCAGAACGGTGCTTCCCTCGTTGCGGTACTTGAAGATCTTGGGTCGGCTGCCGTTGAAGCGCCAGTCCATGACAACCTCGCGGCCATCAGCCAGTAAACCGTCCGCAAAGCTTAGAATGCTTCTGCCGCGGTTAACGTGAATGCCGGTGGCTCTATGTACTTCGGCACTGGGGTTGACCATGTATGAGCCATGGCAAGCCTCGTCGCTGATGCGGATAGAATACTCATATTGCGCCAATCCTTCTCTGTGAATGACCAACATCTCGCACCTCCTTTGTTGTTAGCGAGAATATAGAAATGTAGCATAAGTTAGCCATTTTGTCAATGCTTTTGCTATGAGGTTGGTATCTTTTTGGCTTAAACTCCATGTTTGTTGAGAGTCGATAGCTGCGACGAAGCCGGGTGGATTTGGTATAATCGAGTTGTATGAAGTTTGAGCAGATGGCGAATCAGCTAAATTCACCAAAGACGGAGCCGATCAAATCTAAGAAAAAGCCGATTAGGAAGCGTCCTTTTAGTATAACCCACGAAACGTATGTTGCTGCCAACGGGGTAAGGAACGAGGAGGCTTGGAAGCACGAGACTTATTTGGCGGGCAAAGGATCAGAAAACCTGGTTTCATTTTTTGAAGATGAAAAGCATAAAAATATCGTTTATAAGGTTCATTATTTAAGCGGTAAGTCTGTCTTGAAAGCATATCTTTCCCGCAGTGGTGAGAGATATGCCAATGCTTTGTTAGAGTTAAAAAAATCACAGAAGGACAGGCAGGAGAAACTTGGTTTGTTGCGAGAGCATTTTGGTCATAAAACCGTTCCGGCAGAACAATCAATGATTAGAGAAATGCCGATCAGCAAAGAGCTTGTCAAATCTTTATCCAAAGATGATTTCACGGCTGATGAGCTGTCAAGATTGCCAGAAACAACGCCCGTGACGGTGGTCGCGCAAAGGAAAGTTGATATGAATTCTTTTGAAGACGTCGAAGAGATTGTCGCATTTTATCCGGAGGCGAAACTTCTTGAAAAACATACAGACGAAGAGGCGGCTGATATTTACGACGAAGGGCACCGTGTTTTTTTGGCCAATAAAATAGATAAAGATACAGATCAAAAACGACTAGCCTTAAGGCTGTATCCGGATCTTGAGCGAATAATGCTAGCCATGAAAGACAATCCCGAATTGAAGATGGCGTTGCATGATTGGGTTTCCAAAGCGGTTACGTTTACGAAAGAGCAAAAAATTCTTTTGGATTTAATGGGTAATGAAAATTTAGTATTTGTCAAAAAAGGAAAGGATTGGCGGCCAATTATGCTGGATATTCTGATTCCTTTTGAAATTAATTTAAACAGCTTGGAAGAATTAGCTGAAGACAGTATGTTCGGACGTGACTTTGATAAAAAAACGAAAACATCTTTTTTGGCTGGGTTTAATGCAGTAAGATTGATTAACGCATTGGCTGCCCTTTTGGATATAGATGATAGGGTAGAAGTACCGGTGTTTTTGGATGTTCAATCAGAAATTTGTGCGCAGGGTTTCATTAACATGAAGTCGGTGATAGAAAAACGAAGATCGCGCGAAGCCGCTTGACGCGCAACCTTTGACTCGCAGGCAACCGTCTGGTGAAATACAGGCGGTTCTTTTTACTTATGACGATTCTTATCAACCTCTAACCGGGGTGGGGAATGGAGTGCGGATGGCGCAACCAAGGTTTACTAGTTAAACGCGCGTAGGACTGACCTCGAGCTACAACAGCAGATTGGAGAGATCCGATAACGGAGTCGTGCCCAAGGTAGTACCGGCTGATGAACAGACGTCTCTGGCCAAAAAGAAACTCAAGAAATCAAAGCCTCCTCAAATTGCCAAGAGGGACATGAAGTTCTGTCCTCCTAACAATGAGATGCTTTGGTCAAGTGCTGACAAAGTGGTTGATGACTGGCTCGCCGGAAATGCTCAACCGCAGGAACGCGGCAAAAATCAGCGAACACCATCCCAGCAGCCCGTGGAGCTTGCGGATGCGGCGCGTCTGCCGAATGTGCGCGACGCGATCGCTGAAGGACTGAAGGCGCATGTAAAGACGATGCTGGACGGGCCATTCATGAAGCGCGTGCGCATACACCGTATGTTGGAGAGCATGGCCGCCCAACTGCTGGTTCAGCTTGTTCGTCTGGAGCCGTTTCAGGCACCATCCGAAAAAGTACTGCGTCAGCAGGCGATTGAGTACTGCAGGGCTCTGCCGAACTTCGAGTGCATGGATTTCGAGGAACTGCTCCCCAAATACTGTGCGATCTGCCTGCAGTATGATGATGGCAGCCAGGTTGTCGAGTACGTCTATCTGGCCTTGCAGCGCGAAGTGGAGCGTCTGCGGCGCGGGCGTTTTATGCAACCGGCACTGCTTCGCAGCCGGTTAGACGCCGCCGCCAAGGCAGTCTTTCAGGATGTGGCAAACCATATCCTTGAGGGCGCGCGTGCCGGAATCAAGGTCGGCGAGAAGCATGAGGACGGCACGATTACCGTCAAGCAACACTGGCAAACTATCGCCAGCGGCAATTGCGATGCTTTTCTTGTCATTCTGCAGGACGAGGACGACGCGCAGTCTCCGGTCAGTGTTTTGGACATCAGAACGACCAGGCGGCCGAACGGTACCACGGCCGCTCAGCACGCGCGCGCCAAGAAGCCTCCGATCTACCATTTTCGTCCTCCCTGCTTGAGGTCGTCGTAGCCCTAGCCGCTTATGCACTCGCAC
>Ga0172379_10006857_pt1 | contig 15044 bp, 21 predicted proteins | sample GrowelOW334metaG_FD_119756 | JGI IMG/M metagenome (GOLD analysis project Ga0172379, IMG submission 119756) | Groundwater microbial communities from an aquifer near a municipal landfill in Southern Ontario, Canada - Groundwater well OW334 metaG | ecosystem: Environmental > Aquatic > Deep...
TAAAAACCGCCTCGGCTGTTTGCCGGGGCGGTAGCTGTAATTAATTCTTTATCCTTTTAATTCATCACAAGATCGCCCAAGCAAAAATAACGCGTAGTTAGCGCGAGAGACGGTATTTTGCATGTGACAAAGTTTGTGTATAAACATTGTTATTTAATAATAAAAGTTATTTAGAGTTTGTCAATAAATAATCTAAATACTCAAAATTGTACCATATGGTACAATTTTGAGTATTTTTAAAGTATAGATACTAAATTATTTTTTATTCTTAAAATATTCGGAACGACTGATAAGAGTTTTAGGATTAGATATGTGATCTAAAAATACTAAACCCTCCAAGTGATCGTATTCATGTTGAATAACTCTAGCTAATAATCCTTTAGTTTTTAATTTAAAATTATCCCCTTTTTCACTTGTAGCACTCACCTCCAAACTCTCTGAACGTAAAACCTCACCAAACAAAGCAGCGGGCTGACCAACACTTCCACAACCCTCATAACCAGAGATCTTTTTCTTAGAAAGATTTTTTATTTTAGGATTTATAAAAACCCGAACTGGATCTAGGTCTTTTGGTTTTCTAGTTGGGGTTTGTCTAATTTCTGTGACAAAAATTCTTAAATTCTTACCTATTTGTGGAGCGGCCATACCAATCAGCCCATGGTGGCGCATGGAGTCTACCAGATCCTTAATAGTTTTTTGAACTATTTTAGATTTAATATTTTTAACAATTTTGGATTTCCGACGGATTATCGGATTGCCTATTTGGGTGGTATTGCGAATTATCATTTAGTCTCAAAATTGTACCATATGGTACAATTTTGAGTATTGCACTTAAACAAATAATAAAAACCGCCCGGAAGGGGCGGTTTTTTATTACTAAAGACTATTGAGTGGTGGTGGTGGTGGAAACCGGAACAACCCGATTAAACAACATCATCATCTGCTGACGATAATCATCAAAATCTCGACTCATCATAATCTTGTTATAGCCACCGCGAGAAGCATAACCTCCGTCCATAACTTGGCCGAAGAACAAACCGGTCTTGAAACCAGCGAAGAAAACAATCATTAAAACTATAATCCCCACCAAAATCCGGATTACGGAGTGATGATTAATTCCCCTACAACCCGATCCGCAGCTACCAAAGCTATTTTTCTGCTCACAGCAAGAGTTATGACCAGAACAGGACTGACACTCACATTTATTATTTTCCATATGTTTTTTAATTATAAGACCTTTTGTGGCTTATGCCACTACCAATAATAGATTTAATGCTAATTATTTGTTAATAAGCTTATTAAACCAGCCAAAGAGACTGAAGATATTTTCTTTGGTAGTTAGATAGGTATTTATCTTTGCTAACTCAGTTTCTAGGTTTTGGATTTGAACATTAAGCTCAACTCTATCTACTTCGCTTACCACTTTATTAATAGCTATTTTTAACTTGGCAATATTTTGAGTGGTGGTAGCTAGCTCGCTACGAATAACTCCAAGATTTTTATAATCACTACCAAAGAAGAATTTTCTGACAGATCCCCTGTCTCCCACTTTCTTTATGGCAGAGATAGTGGTGGTAGCAGAATCATTTTGAGATTTAGCAATTTCTCGCACTTCTTTGCCAACGCCGCCTTCGCGGTCGGCAACCTGAAGAAGATACTGCACAAAATTAGCTACGGCGCTACGATGATTTTCGGATATTTTGTTATCCTCATCGTCGTCGTCTTTAGTGGAGGAGGCGCGATTATCTTTTTCTCTATCTTTATCCTCATCGTCAGCTTCACGAATAGTTGAGGTGGAGTTACGATTGGTATCTTTTTCTTCATCATCCCGATCGTTGTCTCGGATAGATGAGGTGGATTGGTTATCCTCACTCTTATCGTTATCGTACGGCTTCTGAGCCTGAGCTACGCTAAATATAGATGCCAAAGCTAATAAAGCGGCGGCTAAAAACAGATATTTGTATTTCATATTTATAAGTCGAGTATTTTTATACTCTAAACTTAAGCCGTAGAAGGCTAGCAATGGTTACAACTAATTATTTAAACGCGTCTTTGGCAGTTTGATTAAAAAGCAGATACCAAAAAAGTAAGGTGTAAAGAGCGAGAGAAATAAGACTTAAATATTTTCCGTCTATGACCGATAAAATTGCGGAAATTACACCCATCGCGGAAATTACAATATACAAAGTTTTAGTCCATTTTTTACCCTTCCAAAGTCCCCGGGCGACAAAGAAATAACCAAAACCAACGACTATACAAATAATTCCTAGCACACCAAAAAATATGGGACCTAAGGCTTCGGCTTGAGGAACAAAGCGAGCTAAAAATCTCCCCACTTGATCCCCTAAAAATATAAACCAAATGCCGCTTAACCAAGCGAGACCGGTAAAGAAATAATTAAGAACCGACAAAAGCTTGATGGGCCAAGGGATAAACTTAGCCGTTACTGGTTGATTGTCCATATAAAAACTATAACAAAACTAATAATACGGGGGACTGAGGGGGTTTGGTGCAGTGGTTAATTTTTAGGATAAATTATTTTAGATATCTTTTTAAATTTAGAAAAACTCGGATTTCTTTTTTCGTCTAAAATTGGTTCTAATTTTTTATAACTCGTTTCCCATATTTCCAAAATTTTGTAGTTTTCATCCAAAACTACCAAAATTGCAAAATCAAATTTGTGTTCGGAAAATCTTCCTATTCTTCCTTTTTTGTGATCAACTCTCCTGGATTTTATTTGGTAGCGTTTCCTATTTTTATCTAAAGCATCATAACCGGCAACTTGTGGATTTTCATTAAGTTCCCAGCCCAACACATCACAAGCTGACAGCTCCCCTATTTCTCCGGTAATTCCTAATTTTCTGCCAGTAATATTTTCATACTCAACTGCATTTCTACATATCGAATTTATTAATTTCTCATTTTTCATGGGTAAATTTATTTTAAAACCTTTTGTGGTTTATACCACTACTAATAATACGAGAGGCGGAGGAGAATTGGTGCAAGAATTAATTTATAAACGAGAAGACTCCTCAATTGCTCTTCTTTCCACAACGGATCTATCTGGGTGAGAAAAGAAATTTATACAAACTGTCCTTTTATGATTTTTTTGTTCAAAAGCTGCTCTTATATATGGACTAAACCCGCGATTTGTTAAATCTAATACAGGCATACTTTTTCTAAATTTATCTTGAACAGATTTGAGACTATCAAAAAAACTATACAAAGATTTTCTGTGTTTGCTGGTTAATACATCATTACCACGAAAAAATGTTATATCACTCAAACCATACGAGCCAAAAATGTAAAAAGCATTGGCCTTAGGTATATTACTATTCCAGATTGGACTTGATTGTTTTTTTCCAGAATATTTTATTTCTAAGGGAATAACTTTCTTTTTTGTAAAAATTAAAAAGTCAGGAAACTCCTGAGAACCTCTTGGCTGATAAATATAACAAGAATTTAAGGTGTTTGCTGGAAGATTAATAAAATCTTCACCTAATTTATCATTGAGATGATTATTTATAGATTTCCAAACAGCCTCATCCAAATCTTCTCTATTAATACGATTAAGACTTAAATCCCTACGTAAAAAAAGTTCAATTCTGTCCTCAAAATCACTTCCTTTCTTTGAACCTAAATAATTTGGTTTGTCTGCTCTAAGTGATTTAAAAAGTTTATCTAGCATATTTATTGGTATATTCAGAAACTACATCCGCCTTACCAAAACCATAGACCACGGTATTTCTTTTTGCAAGACTAAAGAAATCCATGTTCCAGAGTCTTTTATATATATTGGAGTTTTTGGGCTTAAAAAGTATCCATTGTTTATTTTTTTCACATTTTTTTTCGTCTTTCTCTCTACGAGAATAATCTTCATAACCTTGACGGGGAACAGCAAAATCCCAATTTTTCTTAAAAACTTTTAATGCCTCTGGGGTGTTGTTATATTGATACATCTCAAAGTCAGGATGATTTATTGGTGGTGGTATCAATATCCGTTTATTTATAAAATTAACTTCATCATCTGTCCAAATTTGAAATACTGATCTTAGAGAAAAACTTTTATTGTCTGGAGTATAAAACGCTTCTTCTGGTAATTGAATATTTTTAATTAATGAAAATCTTTTATTTAGTTTTGAATGAACTGAATATTTTTGAAATTGGTTGGGTACTATAAAAGCAATAACACTGGCCATTTCGGCAGAGTGATTAAAAAAATTAATCGCCAAATTAGATCTATTTCCAAAAGGTGGATTACCAACAACGACCGAATTATTCCTATTATAAATATTAGGCCTCCAACTAAGAAAATCTGCCTTAATTATTTCCTTTGCTGCTGGAACTAAATCTATACCAATTCTTCTATTTTCAGGAAGTAAATTATAAAAAGAACCATTACCAGCTGAGGGTTCAATAAAATACCTACTCTGTACCCTTGGTAAGGTTTTTAATAATATCTGAAAACAGTTATTGGCTATGTTTGGGCGAGTATAAAATTGATCTAACTCCATTAATTTAATTATAAATGATAAAAATAGATAAGTCTGCAAAAAGAGGTAAAAAAACCTTATTTTGGTTAAGTTTTTTTATCCCCTTGTGTAAACCCTCTTTAGACCTTTTGTTTTTGACTACTCAACGCTCTGGTTTGATAGATGTGTATATCAGGAAATCAGGATCCGAACCCTCCCTAAAATTTTGATTTTTGTAAATACGGTTTATCTCTCTGAAAGGTGATTTGAAGTTTTTATACCACTTCACGCCCTTGAATTTACACACGACTATTGGCTTATTGTCTTCGCTGTCATGCTCCCTGACATATTCTATCCATTCAAACGGAACCAAACCAACGGGAATATTTTCATCGCTTGGCATTAAAATAAACTGGACTCCATATTCTGGAATTACCGTATATAGCTCGGCACCCTGCTTATAATATGATCGGTTTATGCTATCTGTTCGCAATGGATGATATTTTGAAACATCCGCCAAAATCACGCTCGCATAAATTTTTAGTTTTCTTATCTCTTCTGTAATTTTAACCTCATGTTCATATTTATCTTTAGCTGATAATTGTTTTGTTAATCTATAAATCCAAAATGCAACAAAGGAGCTAACAACAATACTAATTATCACTAACAGTTCGCTCCAAAAATTAAGTGTGTAATTTATTTCCATAATGCTTTTAAAAGCTTGTCGCTCTTTACCCGTTTTGAGTTTGTAAGATTTTTATTTGCCATAAATTACCAACAAAATTTGGGTGGTTCGCCGATTAGATCTTCTAGATACTTATTCACCTCGTCTATTCCCCCAATTTTATCAACTAAACCCTTTTCTAAGGCCATCTCCCCTAGCATACTAGAACCGTCCGCCAAGGCGCGGACTTTTTCTACACTAAGACCCCGATTTTCGGCAACCATTTTAATAAAACCTTCTTGGATAATATTTAAATCCCGAAAAATCAAAGCTTTTTCTTCGGCGGTGATGGGCTTATTTGAATCGAACATATCTTTATATTTACCAACGGATAATTGATTGAAAGTAATTCCATCCCGTTCATTTTTAACAGATTGATCGGTATTAGAAATAGTAACGCCAATACTGCCCACATCGGAAAACTTGGAAGCGAAAATAATTTCGGCACCAGTTGCCGCCATGTAAGCGGCGGAATCTCCACCCGAACGAATGAGGGCTACGGTGGGCTTGGAAGAAGTTTTTAAAGCATTAGCCACTTCTTCTCCGGCAACCGGCATTCCCCCACCAGAATCTATTTCTAAAACAATGGCTTGGATGGCGTCGTCTTTGTTAGCCTCCTGAATACTCCAGACAATGTCTTCAGAAGCGGTGGTGTCCTTCTCGGGACTTCTTAATGAAGTGTAAGTATCTAGAAATCCATGAAGACTTAAGTTGTAAACATTACAGTCATCTTCAATAGCTGCTTCTTTATTAAGTAAGCTTTTAACATCCTCACTAGAACCGGTTAAATTTGAAATTAAGGTATAAGAGAAAAAAACAAACAAAAGAAGGCTAAAAAATATAACAATGAGACGGGAATCCTCCGGAAAGGCTTCACTCCCAATATTGCGTAACTTCTCGAATATCTCCTTCATTTCCCCAAGTGTAGCACTTTATAGAGTAAGGTAAATTGATGTGCTAGGGCTTTCGTTTTTAGGGTTTTTATTGTAATTTAGTAGATGTCAAAACCGACACCTGGAGAGGTGCGTGAGTGGTTGAAACGGCAGTCCTGGAAAGACTGTGTGCCCGAAAGGGTACCGAGAGTTCGAATCTCTCCCTCTCCGCAATAACACAAAAAGGCGACCCATGTGCGGTCGCTTTTTTGTTTTGTTACTTGCGTTGAGAGGGAGAGATTCGAAGACCGGAGGCTGACGAGCCGAGGTCGGGCTGTCGGCTTTTTTAGTAGAAAAAGACCGATAGCCGAATCTCTCCCAATTTTTGTGACTGACAAAAACTTTAGTCGGAGCCGAATCTCTCCCTCTCTAATTTCTGACGAGCCGGTGCCCAGACCAAAACTGAGCGACTGGCGAGGTTTTGAGTCGCGGGCGAATCTCTCCCCGCTAAGTTATATAATATAAATATGAGAACGTTCGCCTTTGTGGACGCATCTAACCTCTTTTATGGTGGTGAAAAAAGTTTAGGTTGGAAAATAGATTATAAAAAACTTTTTGAATACCTACAGGGGAAATATGAAATTGATAAAATTTTATATTTTGGTGGAGTTGAAATTTATGATTTTGAATATAGTTATCTGGAAAATGAAACCGTTCCCATTGAAAAATTAGAAAAGTATTTACTTAATAAACTAGAAGAACAAAAAGATAGGCTAAGCGAAGCCCAAATTTTACTTATTGGTCGACACCTACAAAGAGTCAGATTTTATTTAAAGTTAGAACAATTTGGATATCAACTATTCTTAAAGCCGGTAAAACTTTATGAACAAGAGGATGGTTCCACAAAAAGAAAGGCTAATTGTGATGTAGATATGGCTTTTTATTTAATGAAAGAGCAAGAAAGATTTGATCGAGTTTTAGTGTTATCTGGAGATGGAGATTTTCTACCGGTTTTAAAATATCTTAAAGAAATTGGAAAAGAGGTGATTATTCTTGGCAGGGGCAACCGAACAGCCAAAGAAATAAAAAGGTTTGCCGGAAGCAACTTTAGAGATTTTGAATATTTAGAAACAAAAATAAGCTACCAAGAAAAATAACGAACGGCACCCACGAAGGATGCCGTTCACGTTTAGTAAGGAGATTATAGCATATACACCAGTAAGGTCAATTACTACCCTCCGCCAAATAAAAATCCCCGCATATGCGGGGATTTATTTTGCTATCTTAGCAGTAGCCTCCAAAACATCTTGGAGACGACCATGAATGGGAAAATCGGGACCTAATAACTCTTTCCAATTTTCCACAATTACTTTATATCCGGGAAAAGAATGGTGAATACCAAACACCACCTTAAGTCCCTTGTTTTGGGTTAAGTGAAAAGCCCACTCCGCTTGTTCGCCATATACCTCACAGGCATATGGACCCTCGAGAGGTGTTTCACTGGTTTCTTCTTTGTCTTCCGGCCCAAGCCAAAAAACTAAACAACCAGCCACCGCAGAAATTTCCATGTAGTGACGCTTCCATTCCACATTACTACTATATGGTGGATCAATCCCCTTTACTGCCAAGCGCTGGTAACGTTTAACCTGACTAAAATGGCAAGGCAAAATGAATAAGGCTTTTTTAAACTTTTTGGATAAAAAAGTAATAGCCTTCTTTCGCCAATCCCCACCACCCAAGGCCGGGCCACCTAAAAAAATAGGCATCTGACCCCGAAACGGAACTTTGCTTCTGGGTAAGATTAAACGACGTCTAACTTTTGTGGTCATAAGACCTCCTAAAAAATAATTAGTGATTTATCAATTAACTAAGAGCAGTAAATACCAAAAATAATTTAGGGTCAAACGTGAAAACCCGTGCCATATGGCACGGGTTTCTGGATAATTACTGACCAGCTTCCAACACCGCCTGGAAAACCAGCGGAGCAACGATCGTGGCATCACTTTCGATGACGTGCATCGGAGTGTTCACTGTGAGTTTGTCCCAAGTGATTTTCTCGTTCGGCGTCGCGCCGGAATACGAACCGAAAGAGGTCACACTGTCGGAGATCTGACAGAAATAACCCCACGGCCGAACATCCCGTTCCAGATCGTACTTAATGGAAGGGACAACGCAAATCGGGAAATCCCCTGCCAAGCCGCCGCCGATTTGGAAAAATCCCAAACCGGGACCGTCTTTAGCGAGCTCCGGATACACATCGTAGAGCCACATCATGTAGCGAATACCGCCCTTCACCACATCCGGATTTACTTTTCCTTTATAGCAATAACTGGCAAAAATATTACCCAAGGTGGAATCCTCCCAGCCACCGACGATAATCGGCAGATTCTTTTTGTAGGCTTCCAACAACCAGCATTCGGCCGGATCACCATCGTAGAATTTTTCAATTCCCGGAGTGGCAAGAAGTTTGTAGAAATATTCGTGCGGTAAAAAAGCACTTCCTTCTCGATCTGCTTTTTTCCATTCCTCAAAGATCAGTGGTTCGACTTTGCGGAAAGCTTCGTTTTCCGGAATGGACATATCGGTAACCCGACGATGGCCGGCTTCCAAAATTGCATTATCATCTTCTTTCCGAAAATAACGATAGTCCGGAAAGTTTTTGTAATGTGTGTGCGCTACCAAGCGGAAAATAGATTCTTCCAGATTGGCGCCGGTGCAAGAGATGGCGTGAATTTTTCCTTCCCGGATCATTGGGGCGAGAGTTTTGCCTAAACGAGCACTGCTCATAGCCCCAGCCAGAGAAACCAACATCTTGCCACCTTGTTCAAGATGAGCAATATAATCCCGCGTGGCCCGAGCTAGAGAGCCGGCATTGTAGTGGTGAAAGTTATTTTCGATAAACGCGAGAGTTGGACCCATATAAACCTCCAAATAAGTGATTAGAAAACAGTTATTTAGTTAACAAACGACTGGCAAGATTAAACTCTAAAATGGGCTCTTGGTCAATTTTTAAGCAATAAAAAACCGACGAATAAATCGTCGGTTTCGGCAGGCATACGATGTTCCCTCCAAAGGGGTTAGTTCTAAACACCTGCGCAATTAACTGATCTTTTTTAACTTTACCGTGAGATCTCCACCGGCACAGCGGCCACAAGAGCCCATCTCCAGATATTCTCCGGAACGAATCTCAAAGGGCACACCAGCCTTTTCGAACATAAACCGTGCTCCGGTCTCACCTAATTCGTAAACCAGACAGTCACAGTCCTTGCCCGCGCAAACTGCGTAGATCACAGAATCCGGTTTATCAAAACGTTCTTTAAGGACGTCCGGATTGAAAGCCAGAACGCCGGTAGAGGTTTTATGAAGGACTCCAAAAAGTTGTTCTTTTGTGGAGCGTTCTTGTAGGTTTTCTAATTTCATAAGAAACTCTTTCGGAAGTTAATGGATAAGTTGGTAATTTATGCTGCTTTGACTTTAACAGCTTCCGGAATAATTGTCAACAGCTGGTCTTTTATCTCTCTCCCATACTTAACCACAATATCTTGATAATCTGGATCTGTTGGATCTAGCCCTTCCCTATCTAAAGAAATTAATACATCTGCTTTATAACCACCTTCTTTACCTGGATTAGTAGTTACATCTAAAGTCACAATAAAAACTTGGTTTTTTTCTGGGTCTGGTTTGCATTCAATAAGTGCATCTATACCATGGAAACGATCTAAGTGAGAACCAATTGCGGTATTGAAACGATAAGCGGCTTCGGAAGCAACTTCTTTTAACTCTTCATCTGATCGCAAATAATTTAATAAATCGTGGGGAAAAAATTCCTTAGGATTTTCTGGATTGCCGGGTCGCTGGTGATTACGCACATATCGCATGGCCTCGTTGAACTTTACATAATCATTAGGACCAGGAAAACCTTCTATTGGGTTTTCTGGTTTACGCATATCACCAAATATTTCGCGCTCTACAATTCCTCCAAACATAGGAAAATATTAATTTGAAAACTAATTAATTACCAGCCACCACTTGAACCACCACCCCCAGACCGGCCACCACCAAATCCACCAAAACCTCCCCCGCCCGAACTTCGACCAGAACCGTGATGACTGCCGATCATTAACCACCAAGGCATAGCCCCACCCGCCTTATGTGTCTTATAAGAACGGGAGAGATAGAAATCAATTACAAAACCCAATGGAATTAAAATCGCGAGTGCCACAATGCCGGTGTAAAGAAAACCAGCGAATAAGCCAATTAAACCTCCGGTTACTCCACCAAGTACTCCGCCCGCCCACCAAGAAGGCGTACGAGCTAAAAATAAAGCGAGAGTCCGCAAGATTATAAACACAACAAAAAATAACCAACCTAAATCCATATTAAAATTTCCACTTCCAGAATCTGTGGGTTCGGCCACATATTCTCCGCGAGTGGCGGACATCATGGCGCGAGTGCCTTCTACTATGCCGGTATTGTAATCATTATTTTTAAAACTTGGCGTAATAATATTGCGAATAATTTGAGAGCTTAAAGCATCCGTTAAGGCGCCCTCTAAACCGTAACCAACTTCAATTCGCAATTTACGGTCGTCGCGGGAAACTAAAAGTAGAGCGCCATTGTCTTTACCCGTTTGGCCAATACCCCACTCTTCAAAAAGTTTAACTGCAAAATTATCTATACTATCTCCGCCTAAATCTGGAACGGTGACGACGGTAATTTGGGTACTAGTTTCTTTTTCAAAACTCAGAAGTTCGGATTCTAAAGTGGTGCGAGATTCTGCAGAAAGAAGACCAGCATAATCATTAACCAGCCCCGAGGGAGTCCCGGGGCTAGTGTAGGCAAAACTTAAAACAGGCGCGAAAAGGAAACCTAAAATAATTCCCTTAACGAGCGACATATTAGAACTTAACTTCAGGGGCCTTTTCTGCGCCAGTCGTAGCTTCGAAATAAGTACGCTCCGCAAAACTAAAGATGGAAGCTAAAACATTATTTGGAAAAGTTTTTACAGAAGAGTTAAAAACTTTTACGGAATCGTTGTAGCGAGCACGTTCTACGCTCACCCGATTTTCTGCGCCTTCCAATTGACTCATCAAAGTAGTTACCGCTTCTGCTGAACGAAGTTGAGGATAATTTTCCATGACTACTAACAAACGACTTAAGGCAGATTCCACTTCACCAGCCGCCACCGCCTTTTCGTTCGCCGAAGCTGCACCAGAATATTTGGAACGAGCATCTGCTAATTTACCAAACACTTCCTGCTCTTGAGTCATGATTCCCTTTACGGATTCCACTAAGTTAGGAATTAAATCAAAACGACGTTGGTACTGAGTTTCTACCTGAGCCCACTGACCGTCGATGGCTTCGTTTTGAGCCACGAAAGAGTTGTAGCCACTCCAGCCATAAATAACGACTACCGCTACCACCGCTAAAGCTATCCACCAAGATTTATTCATATGGGTCTATTCTAACAAAAAAAGCCGTTTTCATAAATGAATGAAAACGGCTTTGAAAATGCTATTTTGCAACAAAATTCAGCTGGTGAAATTTCTTGATGAGTTCTTCCACTTCTCTCGCCATCTTCTTGTCTGGCGGATTGTTGAAAAACTTTCTAGCTTCTTCTTCCAGTTTTGCTGCGGTCACCGGAAAAGATCCGATGATTCGGACGATTTCCTGCTCCGAACCGGAAAGATAGGTAGCGTTCAAGTGATAATTTTCGAACGCCTGCCAAGCCATCGGGAAAGCGTCTTTGACAACTTCCGCAATTGCGTTGGCATAAACCCGGATTTCATATTGCGCGTGGGAATCCATCCGCAAACCGAGAAAGTGGAACAGATTATGCAAATCGATTTTCCAATAGGCCTCGGTATAAGTGGAAAGAGGTAGATCCTTGCGGGCCTGCTCCCGAGCCACTCCGGAATTGACGCGTTCCTCATAGATATCCCGCGCTGCGTGCTGCAGCTGCGCTTCGGCTTCGGACAACTTTGTACCGAGTTCTTCCGATAAATAATCGCCGCTACCCTGCTTGTTATCTGTAGCCTGAGAACGCCACTGCTTCGGATCGGTCTTTTGTGCGGAATCGATGGCGACTGAATAACGCGTGGAATATTCGTTGACACTCGCAGTGCGGTGACGAATCCATTGGCGCCAGGCATCCATCGGCACCCGAACCCGGAACACCATCTCACACATTTCGAATGGCGTGGTATGGCGATGGCGCATCAGGTAATTAATGAGCGCTTGATCTTCGCTGACTTTTTTGGTGCCGGCGCCATAAGAAACGCGCGCGGCCTGAGCAATGGACTCGTCGCTGCCCATATATTCCACAAGCATGACATGCCCATCATCCAAACAACTGATCGGCTTATATAGCCACATCTCCGCTCCTGGAGTAGTTCTTCGCAAAGTCTCCGAAATCGGGGGGAGCTGAATTCCGCTGTTGGCATTTAATACCATAAAACCTCCTTAAATTAGAAAATAATTATGTATTGGAACGTTAAAAAACTAACCCCAAACTAAACCGAAACTGGGATTTTGTAAAGAAAAACCCCGATATGAAATCGGGGTAATAAATCAGCCTCTCTTGAAATAAAAAAACAATAGAACAGCGGCCACCGGAACCACAAAGATATGGGTCAGGGCAATTAGTGGCGAAAAAATCAAAAGACTGGCAACTAAGAGAGTTTTACGAAAACGACTAGGTAAAGCGTTCCACATAACAACCTCCATAATGGTAAAAGACTAATTCCAAACTAAAACGAACCCGAACTATTAGCAAGTTCGGGTTCGTAATAAGTTTTTATTTAGTAACCCATTCCCCCGCCATGACTGTGGTCATGAGCCGGTTCATCCTTCTTAGGAATTTCGGAAACTGCAGCACCAATCATTAAATAATTAGAAGCTACCGAAATTGCATTAGTTAAAGCAGTCTTCGTAACTTTTAGAGGATCAATAATACCCGCTAATTTCAAATCATCTAATTCGTTTTTAACCGCATTAAAGCCACGCCAAATTTCTCCAGCTTTTCTATTTCTTAATTCTTGAATTACCTTACTTGGCGATTCACCACTATTTAAAGCGATGGCAGTAATCGGAGCTTCTAAGGCACGCTTCAAAATTGCCGCTACACCACTCTTAGAATTTTCCCAACCCTTTTCTACTTCCATTAAAGCATTAAACAAGGCGACGCCTCCGCCCGGAACAATACCCTCTTCCATCGCGGCGCGAGTGGCAGCCACTGCATCTTCTACGCGCTGTTTTAATTCTTTCTGGGCAGATTCAGTTGGGGCACCAACTTTAATTACCGCGACCCCACCCGACAATTTACCCAAACGCTCTTGGAGTTTTTCTTTATCATAATCGGAATCCGTATCTTTAATTTGATTCCGTAATTGCGCTACGCGTTTTTCTATTTCTTTTTTATCACCCTTACCACCCACAAAAGTAGTGGAATCTTTGGTGGAAACTACGCGGTGCACGTGACCTAATTCTTCCAAAGTTACGGTTTCTATTTTCTTACCGAGTTCATCGGAAATAAATTGAGCACCAGTGACGACCGCCAAATCCTGCAACATTTCTTTTTTGCGATCGCCAAAGCCCGGGGCCTTAATAGCTAAGACATTAAAGACTCCGCGCAATTTATTAAGTACCAAAGTAGTTAAAGCTTCACCATCTAAATCTTCCGCCACAATTACTAATTCTTTGCGACCACTTTGCACCATCTTTTCTAAAATCGGCAAAAGCTCTTGAATAGAAGAGATCTTTTTATCAGTTACCAACACATATGGATCCTCTAAGGCAGATTCCATACGCTCCTGATTGGTCACCATATACTGCGAGATAAAACCACGATCAAACTGCATACCTTCTACTAATTCGTAGGAATTAGCCAAGGTGTTGGAATCATCAATCGTGACTACGCCCTCCCGACCAATTTTGGCCATCACTTCCGCAATTAATTTTCCAATTTGTGGATCCTTGGCGGACAAAGTTGCTACCTCTTCTACCTTCTTATTGTCGTTAATTAATTCGCGCTGATTTTCTAAAGCTTTGATAACCGCCTCCGAACCACGCTTTAATTCTTCCGCGAGTTGAATAACATTAAAACCTTTTTCTTTAATAACTTTTTCACCTTCATCAATCATGGCGTGCGCTAAGACTACGGAGGTGGTAGTACCATCGCCAACGTTGTCGTTAGTTTTATCCGCAGCTTGTTTAATAAATTCTGCGCCGAGATTTTCGTATTTACCTTCTAATTCAATTTCTTTAGCTACCGTTACACCGTCAAAGGTAACTTGCGGTGCACCATAAGACTTTTCGATAACTACAGCGCGACCCCGTGGACCAAGGGTCATTTTGACGGCCTCCGCCAAAATATCGATACCCTTCTTCATAGCGGCTCGCGCTTCGTCGTTAAATAGAACTTGTTTTGCCATTTTATTTTTTAAATTATTTTTTTAGAGAATTCCCAAAATGTCATGCTCTTCGACCAAACAAAATTTCTTACCAGCTTCTTCAAATTTTCCATCTTCGGACCAAGGCTCTTTAAAAAGAACTAAATCGCCAACTTTAACCGACATCGGCAAACGGGAACCAGCATCGTTTAATCTACCCGGACCAATTGCCACCACTGTACCGCGAGATTGTTTTTTGCGATCCGCATTATCCGGTAAAACAATTCCGGACGAAGTGACCTTTTCTTCGCTCACCTGTTCTATGAGCACATTATTAGAAAGGGGTTGTAGTTTCATATTGTTTATTTTAGCACTGAATATACTCAAGTGCTAATAAAATATATTCCAGCCACCAAAGGCCAGTCAAGACCCTAAAAGGCTCTAAAAAGTGATATACTCCGAGTTATGGATCTAAGGGCTTTATACCCCAAAGACAGCTTGGTAGGTCAGGCTTTAGCCCTTGCGGAGCAAGCCCATCAGGGGGTCATGCGGGACAGTGGAGAGCCCTATATAAACCACCCAATAA
>Ga0172379_10006858_pt1 | contig 15044 bp, 18 predicted proteins | sample GrowelOW334metaG_FD_119756 | JGI IMG/M metagenome (GOLD analysis project Ga0172379, IMG submission 119756) | Groundwater microbial communities from an aquifer near a municipal landfill in Southern Ontario, Canada - Groundwater well OW334 metaG | ecosystem: Environmental > Aquatic > Deep...
AAACCGGTGGAAGACGCTCTCGCCGAATTGAACGGCGTAAAAAACGGCGATGATTTGGAAAAAATAAAAGCCGCGACCGAAAAACTTTCGCAAGAAGCGCAAAAAATCGGTCAGGAATTATACAAGGCCGCACAAGACGCACAGCCAAAAGCTGGAGCTGAAGGGCCTGCCCGCGATGCTTCGCAAGGCGATGCAGGCGGGGGAGTTAAGGATGCCGAAACAGAAAAGCCAGCCGATGAACCGAAGGCCGAAGAAAAGAAATAATACTTCAAAAAGAGCGGGGAATTAAATCCTCGCTTTTTTTGTGATATAATTGTTAAATTGAGTTATCCACAGGTGCTATTTGCAAAATAATGATATAATATCACTATAATTAAGTAATATGCAAAATTAATATTGGATAGTTGCATGTTAAATCCAGAAAAAGGTTAATGTTAAATAATGAAAGTGGGTGCTATTGACAAAATACCTTGTATAAGCTAATATTATGTATATAATGTTAAATAACTAAAATGGACAATGTAAATAAGGCAGAATTTAAGAATATACCTCTTAAGCTTCATGATCCCAAATGGGGCAGTAAACTCGCTAATACTATTATCGAGCTTGAAAAACTGCGCGTAAAAAAGTTAGGTGGTCCCGTACCTCCATATATATTCTTTCAGTTGAAGGAAATTTTTCAGATACTTGAAAGTCTTGGTTCAGCTAGAATAGAAGGGAACAATACAACATTGGCCGAGTTTGTGGAAAAGATTATTGAAAATCCATCGAAAGAAGTAAAAGATGAAGGGATGAGGGAAATATTTAACATTGAACGCGCGATTGAATTTATTGAAAAAAATATTAAAAAAACAACGCGTTTTGATCGGGCACTGATCTCTGAAATTCATAAAATTTTAGTGGATGGCCTAACGCCTCCTCCTGCTGGAGAAGGATCAAAAAATCCCGGAATGTTGCGTTCGATAAATGTTACCATCCAACGATCTAATCATGTTCCGCCGGAAATGATAAAAGTTCCGGAATATTTTGAGGAATTAATTAATTTTATTAATCAACCGCTTGATTCTCAATATCATTTGTTGGCAATTGCATTATCCCATCACCGGATGGCATGGATACATCCTTTTGATAATGGAAATGGCAGGCTAGTCCGAATGTTTACTTATGCGCTTCTAATAAAACAAGGATTTCAAGTGAAAAGCGGTCGGATACTAAATCCAACAGCTATATTTTGTATGAATCGCGAAAAGTATTATGAAATGCTCACGCTGGCCGATAGCGGAGAAGAAGAAAAGACACTTGAATGGTGCTTGTATGTACTGGAGGGGTTGCGTGTCGAGATAGAAAAAATTGATAAGTTGTTAAATTTGAATTATATAACGAATGCTATTTTACTGCCTATGCTTTCTTTTGCGCTTGAACATGAGCATATTACAAAACGCGAATATGAAATTCTCTCGACTCTAGTTAAGAGCAAAGGAATGATAATAAAATCAATTGATTTAGAAAAGATTATTGGTCAGGAATCATCTGTGCAGCGATCACGCATACTAAAACGTCTGAAGAACAAACACATGCTTATGCCACTTAAGGAAAAAGGACGAATATATACAGTGGGATTTGCGAATAATTATTTGTTACGAGGGATTGTCCATATCTTGGAAGAAAATAATTTTATTCCTGCATCTTTAAATTTTAAAAAATAAAAAACATGGAAAATGAAGAAAAATGCAAAAAATGCGGAAGCAAAAACATTGTTATGATTGAATATGGTTATAACAGTCCGGAGCGTTACGATGGCGTGAGCGAAATTGATTGCAAAGACTGCGACGCGCGTTTTGGCAGATGGTCTGGCAAGGAACTTGCCGAGGGAGAACTTGAGAAAAGATTCGGTGGAAAATGAAGCGAAGCGGAACTCCGTACCGAAAGTAATTAAAAGAATAGTCAATTCCTATTTCTTTCTGGTGCGTGGGTAAATTTTTAGGCGGGGTGCAATTCCCCGCCTTTTTTGTTGCTAAAAAGGCTCAAAAAGGATAAGATGGAAAGGTAAATAATAAATTAATTACGTAATTAAATAAGTAATTCTTATGGGCAGAAGAAAATTAGAAGATAATAATATCCGCAAATTGACTAAGGTGGGCAAGAAATCTTTGGGAATTACTATTCCTATTGAAGAAATTCGCGCCCTCGGTTGGCGGGAGAAACAGCGAGTGATAGTCAAGCGAATTAAAGGAGGTTTAACAATTAGAGATTATCGGAGTAAATAAAACAGAAAGCTTGCCGCGCTGCGTCCCGTAGTGAAACTTGTTTCTACTACTGGGATAGTAAGCGTCGCGCTTTACTACTGGGGTAGTCGTCAAACGCGTCCGCGGGGAAGTATTAATTAAGGATTGGAAGAGATAAATTTTTTGTAAAGCGCCTCACAAGGGCGTTTCTTAGTTTATAAATGCTTGACAGGTTTATAAGGATATGATATCCTTATATTATCGTTTAATCTATTTAAAAAAAGTTGTTAAAAAATATGGAAAAAATAAATCCAACAAACGAACATCCGCGGGATCGCTTTAAGCGACTCGCTACCGCCCGAACAAATATAGTCCTAAAACGTCTGAAAGTTTTAGGGAATTGTTCTAATAGGAATATCTATGAATACGACGAACAGGATATTGATAAGATTTTTTCCGAGATTGAGCGCAAGGTTAAGGAATCTAAAGCAAAATTCCACTTCCCGAAAAAGCGCGAATTTAAACTATAAATAATATGAATCATAAAAACAACAAGAAAATTTTCTTAGATCTTATAAAGTGTCAGACTTCAGAAGAAATTGAGAAGATAATTAAGCAAGAAAAACTTGATGAGCAAGGGTGGCTTTTTTATGGTGGACGATCTAATAATGTCGGGACAATAGATGGCCAGATGCATGACGCAGACAACGCACTTATGGAAAAAGTTACAAATTCAATTGATGCAATACTTATGCGTCGTTGCTATGAAGAAGGTATAGATCCACGTGATAAAAATACAGCCCCAAAAACTATGGCCGAAGCAATAGAGCGTTTCTTCGGGGGTAAAGAAAAAATAAGAGAAAAAAGGTCTGAATTTGCTAGGGAGTGGCTTCGCGTTACTGCTGAAGGTAAACGTGATAGACCTACAATCACTATTATCGATAAAGGAGAAGGTCAACAACCAAATAATATCAAAGATACAATTGTTAGTCTAAACCAAAATATTAAAGAAAAAATTCCTTTTGTTTATGGAACTTATAATCAAGGTGGTTCGAGCCCATTAGGTTTTGCAGGTAATCCCAGCAGCTATGATTTTAATTATGTACAACTCATACTATGTCGTCGTGCTCCAGCAATCAAAGATAATACACGGGCAGGCAACTATGATCACTATGGTTTTACTATAGTCCGGAAACGTTTTGACTACGTATCCGAAAAGTTTGTCTATGAGTACTTAGTTGAAAAATCATCAGAAGACGTTTTTTCTTTTCCGGCAGGCGAACCTATAAAAATTGATACTTATGAATTTGAGGAGGGTTGTTTAGTAAAACTCTATGACTATCAACTTCCACAACGAGGCAATATCGTTTTCAGAGGTCTTAATGAGTTTATGGAGAAAAAACTTCCTGATTCACCGTTACCTATTTACCTTAAAGAATTGCGCGACTATAAAGGTGGAATTGATTATACAATTTTTGGTTTGCGCGAAAAACTTTTACGAAAACAAGAGATATTACGCGATGCCTATCCACAGAAACTGCCAGTTGACCTAGGAGAAATTGGTAAAAAGGAAATAGAAGTTTTTGTTCTTAAACATAAAGTGGAAACTAAAGATGACCTCAGTTCTTATCTCGACACCCCAGAAAAAGTTTTCTTTATTAAGGATGGTCTCGTACTTCATACTGAAAATCTTTCATGGTTACGAAATGAATGTGAATTAGTAGACCTGTCTCCTTATCTTTTTGCATTTATAGATATATCCAATATTAATCCACCTATCGCACAAATGCTTCACTCTGGAAGAGAAAAATTCAAAAACAATGCAACGACAAAGCTTGCTCTTGATAGACTAAAAATATTCTTTGCAAATGAAACCTTTAAGGAACTGGATAAGGAATACGCACGACTAGCATTCACTTCAGAAGATTCGTTTAAGGATGAGGCACTGCGAAAAGAACTCATGAAGGAAATTGAGAGCCAGCCAGAACTACGGGAACTTTTTGACCTTGGAGAAGATTTCCCAATTAAGAATGAGGATACTGGTGATGAGACACCACTTAATCCTGACTATGAAGGTAGTTATCTTCCTGAAAAATTTGAACTAGTTGGAGCTGACCCACGTGAAATTGAAGAAGGATCATATTGCAAAATTTCATTTGAAACTGGTGCTGATGCTAAGTTATTTGAACGACGCGAAGATCGTGGAGAGCTTGACTGGGGAAAATCAGAAAATTTTCAAATCGCGGTTGCCTCGTATAAAAACGGAAAGGTTTCGTTTAGAGTTGATCCAAATTCAGACACTAAAGCACCAAGTGAAGAAGCTCTAATCTTTCATCTTCGTGTGCCCTCTAAGGGAATAGAAATGACGGGTACAGTTACTGTTATACTAAAAGAAAAAGTTCCATATGTTGGCAAAGACTTCCCAACTTTTTTCACACCACAAAATAAGTTAAAAATAACCCTAGGAGAAAACGCTAAGTTAAAAATAACAACTGATGCAGAGGATGACTATTTTGAAAGAGATACTGATCAGGGGTTAATAACTTTACATCCCAATGTTGATATTGATTTGGGGAAACCAAAACTACGTGAAGGAACGCTTAGCATTAAGGTACGTTATAAAGAGAGTGAGATTAAAAAGATTGATGATATAAAAATAACTATCAAAGATCGAAAAAATATTTTTGAAATAATTGTGCCTGTAGAAATAATTTCTCCCGAGACAGAGCCAGAAGTTGATTTGCCAAAGCCGGAGAGAGTTGAGCGAGCAAATTGGTCTAACGATACACCTATTTGGGACGAAAATTGTGTAGCACGTATTCCTTCTTGGAAAGACTTAAAACGCATAAAAATAAACGTGGATTCAAAACCATTTGAAGATCTTAAAAAAGTAGCTGTAAATAATAGAGAGGTAGCAAAAGATATGTTACTCAAGCAGATCTATATAAATGCGGTGTGGATGTTTTTGGAGTTTAAGGACCTAAATATGAACAACAATGCAAGTGTAAGTACAGTTGATCCGAGAGAAGAAATTTTTGAAAAAGCCATTCGTGCTGTCTCAAAAATGACTATTCAAAATATTAAAAAACTTATTAGGTAGTTTTCTCCATTACAACTACGTACTCAAATTCGTAGGCACGTGTTTTTGATGGGTTATTCATCCCCGTAAATTTTCCGCTTTCTATGTCGCGCCACGGCGTAATCATTTTGTTTGGAATTTCTCGCTTGATAAAATCAACTTTATTGAAACCAATCGCTTTCATTTGTTCTGCCGCAACTTGAGCATTTAAAATTTCAATGCCTCGCAAGGTAGTGTTTCCAATGATAATACATGCCTTACCATTGTTTTTTAACACACGATACATTTCGGCAAAAACTTTATTCATGTCTAGGAAATAGTTTGCGACATCTATAGCAATTGGTCGTTCGATTTGCATTAAAGCGTCAACAATTTTTTTTGCAATATCGCTATTAAAGTTGCCACTTTTTTTCTGTTTTGAACTTGTCCCAATAAAAGTTCTACGAAAATCTATAAAATCATTACTAAAATGATGCCATTTTTTGAAATGTTTTTGATCATCACCAAACCAGAGCAATGAAAGCTGATGGAGGTCTGCATATTCGTATGAGGTAACATATGGCGGTGATGTAATAATCAGGTCGATAGTCTCTGATTTAAGGGGAAACTTTTTTGTGGAATCCCTGCGGTACATTTTTGCGGGAGTGTTGATGTATCCATATTGAGCAAGGGTAAAATAAAAGTTCTCATTCTTTCTGATCATCGAATCAAGATGTCGTAAAAATTTTTCTTTTGGATTCGGTAAAACTTTATTTTTATCAATTTGCGGCTTAATACTTTTCATTAGCCAGCGCGAGCAATTTTTGAGATTATGAGAAAAAGAGCAGAGAAAAAAGCGACGAACAGCAGGATTTTTTATTTTTTTGATTATAAAATAAATTTTATCCAACTCGGCAATCGTTGACTCATCAAACCAATAAAAAATTCTCTCATGATGATCATAGGACACTCGTGGGGCTTCTTCGTAATCAGATAAGAACTTTGCCCTATGATTTGCGAGCGTTCGGGGTTTAATAGGAGTGGTCTTTGTCTGTGTGATAAGTTTAGCAACAGGATTTATATCAAAACCGATACTTTTGTGTCCCAATAACTTTGCCTCAACCAAAGTCGTGCCACATCCACCAAATGGATCACAAATAACTTGTGTACTACCTGGCGCATAATCTTCAATCAACTTTCTGACAATCTGTGGAATGAATTTTGCCGGGTAACGATGATAATCATGGGTGAAAGCTGTTGTTTGAGAACGTCCAACATCGCGAAAAGACCACTCTTTAAGGGGCTCTAAATCTAGAAATGTTCTTTCAATTGTTTTTGTTAATAAATTCATGGAGTACTTTTATTATACCATTTTTAAAATAATAAATAAAATTGCATAATTTAATACTTACCTCAGTACGTACTTAAATACTTACCTTAATAGTTACCTCTTAAAAAACCAAAATTCCAGAAAATAATTTTTTTATTTTTTTTACCCTCCCTTTTTTTTACCCTTCTTCCCCCCCCTTTTTTTTACCCCCCCCACAAACCCAATCCGCCCCGCCAAAAAGGCGAGACAGGTCCGTCTAATCGCCGAGACAGGCGCCCCGTTTACCTTGGCTCGAAGAGACGGGTCAAAATTTTAAAATCCAATATATAAACATATACAATCTTCTCAAAAGGGGACGACCATTCCCACGATTTCCATATAACCACATAAGGAAATCAAAAATGGCGACGTTATATTTTGTGTTAGGCAATATGATAGTGATGTCCATATAACCACATATGGACATCGGATGTTATTTTGTTTATAATTCAAATTAAGTAAAATAATTTTTAAAAATATAATCAATAAAAATAAAAATATGCCAAAAGTTAAACCGCATGAAATTGATAAGAAGGAAAAATATGAGATAATTGGAAATTTTTTCGAAATAATTTCCAATCTGAAATCAAAAAAAGAAGTGATAGATTTTTTTGTTGGCCTGCTGACGTCTAGCGAATCCTTAATGATGGCCAGAAGAATTCAGATTGCGCAGATGATCCTGGATGATGAGGAATATGAAGCAATTCGAAGAGCATTAAAAGTTAGTAATCAAACCATAACCAAAACAGATCAATGGCTCCATGGAGAAGATGATAAATACAACCGGTGGCTGGCGATGCAACTTAGAAAAAAACCTAAAAAAGCGGAAAAGACAGGAGAACAATTCAGTACGCTGGACAAATATGCGCATCACCGCTTTTTAAGGGATTTGCTGAAATAATAACAATCGCATCGATTTCCATATAACCACATAAGGAAATCCTGATTTGAAATAATAGTTATTTTATCTGCTTGCTTTTCCGCGCCGGCGTAAAAATTTTAGAAATTAAAAAAGCCGTGGTAGTTGTTACACTATCACGGCTTTGATCATTTAAACCCCAATCTATTTATTGAAAAAGTTTTTTATCCACTCTGGAATTTTTTCCAGCAGATCTTCGGCATTTTCCAACTTCTCTTCCGCAGAAGCAAGTTCTTGTTTGAGATTCTTGATTATCCTGCCCATCTCAGCATTTTTTTGCTGGCTGGACAGTTCCTTGCGAATTTTTTTCTCCACAAGATAACTACGCCCTTTGAGATTATTCCAAGATAATTTTCCTGAAACGAATTCAAGCAAATCCTCAAAGGAAATGTTTTTAACGCTTTCATTTAATTCTGAAACATCTCCAGCGTAATACGATTCATTGTTCCGCCTGATTTTTATATAGCTTCCCTTATCGGCAATTACACTAAGTTTTTTAGTCAAAGTTGCGCCGATATCGCTGGAAAGCACAGGTTTTGCAGAGAAACCACCTGACTTGTGACTAAGATGCGCGTCAAACTTAGCAATAGAGCAATCATATATCGACGATATAATCGCATAAACCGGCTGGGTTTCATCCACAACCTGGATATAGAAACCGTCAATCAGTATCCCATTTTGCACAGTCATTATCCGGTGGATGTCATTCATTTTAACTTCATACTCCGAACTATTCGGTGCCGGCTTGCTACCTTTTGAATGCACAAATCCTGAAATGTTGAAAAGCATAATAATACCCTCCTTGTGGTATGCAGTATCGCTCCACGCGCATACTGCGGTTGTCAAAGCAGTCTTATGACTGCCTTATTTCTAAGCCAGTTTTTACGCAAAAACTTAGCCTAAGTTTCATTTTCAATTGTTATAGAACTTAATCATAGAGCATAGCACAAAGATATATTTTTGTCAATAGTAGGCTTGTATTGACAGTAAAAGAGAAATATGCTAGATTTTTTCTACTGGTCATTAACAAAACGATTCTGCCTCGCCTATAAGACGGAAGGAGAATTAAAATGAAAGTAATCACATATGGAACAAGAGGTTCGGTACCGATTTCAAACAAGGACAGCGTAGCATTTGGAGGAAATACAACTTGCGTGAGGATAAAATCGGATTGCATTCCCAATGATCTGGCGTTGATTATTGATGCCGGGAGCGGGTTCGTGCCGATGTCAACTGACGTTCTTCGCGAAGGCGGAGTGAAAGAAATGGTAGTGCTTTTTTCGCATTATCATCATGACCACACGCAAGGTCTTTTTCTTTCCCCGCTGCTTTTTATGAAAAATATTAAGTTGCGCCTTTGCGGTCCGGTGGATTCCGGAATCGGTCCAGAAGAAATGATGAAGGATATGATGAGGCCCCCGTATTTTCCGGTCCATCTCAAAGAAGTAGGAAGCCACTTACATTATAAGAATTTTGATTTTCCGAAAACCTTGGTCGGGTTGATTCATCCAAAGGGCGGATTTCAGCTTATGAATGTGGATGACTATGAGCGTCTTGTTGCCTTCGGGAAGCATCTTCCAATCGGAAAAGGAAAGTATCCGGTTGAAGAATGTTTGGTTGTGACGATGTATAAATCACGCCATCCGGAACAGACGATATCCTATCGCTTTGAAGAAAAAACGACAGGAAAAGTATTTGTTTTTCTGACGGATCACGAGAATGAAGATGGGATTCCGACTGCCTTAAAAAAACATCTGGAAAATGTCTGTCTTCTCATTATGGACAGCCAATATCCCTATGATGTCTATCACAAAAGAACAGCTGGATTCGGACATGGAACTGCAGATTATTGCGTGAAAATCGCTGCAGAAGTAGGCGCCAAGAAACTTGGCCTTACTCACCATGATCCAAATTCAACTGACAAAATTGTCGCAGATATTTTAAACGAGGCGACAAGCAATGTGAGAGTTCAAGGCAAATCGAAAATATCCATTTTCGCTTGTGCTGATTATCAGGAAATTGAAGTTTAACTTTTAACCTAAAACGCAAAGCGAGAGCAAGGCGTTTGACCAATGACCAGTTAGCCTGTTTACTGAAAAGTAGACAGGCTTTTTCAATTCCAAAATTTGTTTAACTTTGATATAATAAAAATATGGAAGAATTACTAGACATTGTAGATGAAAATAATAATCCAACAGGGAAAAGTGCTCCGAGGAGCAAAATTCATTCGGAAGGCATTTGGCATCGGACGGTGCATATTTATCTTTTCCGGAAAAATAATAATGAAATTGAATTTTTGGTTCATCTGCGTTCGCCTTTCAAGGATTCAAGCCCGAACAAATGGGACACGCGTTTTGGCGGACATATAAAAGCGGGGACCACAATTGTAGAAAGCGTAAAGGTTGAATTGGAGGAAGAAATTGGACTGAATGTTCCTGCAAACAAATTGATTGAGGGAGCGTGGGCAAGTTGGGATGGAGGGGCAAACCGGGAATATACAAAAGTATATTACTTGGAATATAATGATGATTTGTCAAATTTAAAATTTAATGATGGGGAAGTGCAAGAGATAAAGTGGATGAGTATTGCTGACATAAAAAATTCAATTACGGATAATCCGGAAAAATGGTCGCCTGAATTGACGGGTATCACGATGATATCGGATTATTTGATGGAAAAAGTTTTGCAGAAATAATCTTTCTCATTATCATTTTTCTACGGCCGTATAAAAATGATTAAAGTATAAAAAAGAAAAAAAGAAAGAAGCCGTCGGATTGTCGATGGCTTCTGTTTTTTTAGATTTGATTTAGGGGATATTATTCTGGAGGACGAATGATGTTGGATGTTTCTGACGGCAATCCTTTATTCGCATAATATGTTGCTTTTCCAACAATTTTTATAATCGCTTGGATATCCTCGGTAAAGTCATGAAAAGCTGTGCGTGCGCAGCTGATATGTGATCGTTCAGGCTTTAAATCCTCTGAATTCAGTTCCAGTTTCATAAGTGGACCTCCTTTTTTAGTAAGAGCAATGGCGATAATAGAATAATATAATGTTAGAATAAATACAAGTTTTTTGGTTGACTATCAGAAAATAATGTGTAGTATATAAAGTATAAAAAGCTATTTAACATAGAGTGAATAATAAAGGAGATTTGAATGAATGCAATAAAGGCATTTTTGGTTAAAGAAAAAAATGATTGGCTTGTTCCGATAATTTGGTTGCATAAAAATATTACTAGGCAGTTTCGTGTGCGGGGATGGAAAGGCATGTTTTATTTGTGTTGCAGTCTTGTTGTAGGCTTGCTGATGTATATCTCTGCAATTTGTTCATTTTTATATTTTACGTTATTAATGTTGCGATTTGTTAATTCGCCATTAGTGAGATTTATTCATATTCCATTTTAAGGAGGGCACAAAATGTTTTATCAAATCTTTAAAGGCGTATCAATTTTTGCAGTGTTGATTTTTTGGTTTTGGTTTATATGGGTGTGTGGCTCGGAAATATTAAGAGTTCATAAATTGAGCAAAATCAAATGGCAGCGCATATCCTTGGAGGATAAATAACGATGTTGCAAACAGGACAGCCAAGAAATTTGGTTGTCCTATTTTTTTCCAGAAATAATTTTGGCGAAAATGTATTAATAAAAAAAATACGGGAGGAAAAAGAGAATAAATTGTATAGTTGAATGAAGGCTTGATAAGTACCCTTTTTCGTGCTAGGATGGCCGAATTGTTCTTTTTAACGGGAATATTTGTAAATTATTTTTTTCATAATTTAACGTTAGAGGAGGAATTATGTATTTTATCGCAAACACGGAATTATTGAAAAAAGCGAAAAGATTTTTTAAGGAAACGGAAATAATTCAGTTTGAAGAAATAGGAGATGGAATTCTGGCTGTCAGAACAAAAGATTATTTCGATATCTTCTTTGACACCGGGCGATGGAAACTTACTATTAAAATCAAAAGTGAGTTTCAATCAATAATTTTTCCGGACGTGATTGAATTTACCGGAATTCTGCCTGGAAGATTCATCAAAAATGGAGTGGCAACAAAAGAAAGAGCTCTTCTGGTGGTGAAGCAAAAACTGGTCCCGTTAGCGCCTTATTATAGGCTTGTAGGGGATCCGGTGTGGAGGGAAAAGAAAGAGTCCGGACCATTGGATGGTTTTATGGGCGAAGGATTTGAAGAAATGTTTGAGATTGTGAAAGATCTTTTTTCAAAAGGAAAAAGAACGTAATTTACAAAAAAGCAGAATGAGTCATCAGAACAATTGATGGCTCATTTTTAATTTTTAAAAAATTTTAGTGAAGTATCGTTTTATTACCCGTTAGAATTTTACGTTTCAAAATAGCAATTTTCTTAGTATTTCATTATAATTATAATGGGGTTGACAAAATCTGAGTATTGGAGTATGATAGACATTCGTTTTGACAAATAATTTTAAAGCATTAAAATTATATTAATAAACGAAAAGCTTTTTAAAATACAATCATACCGAGAGGAGAAAAATAATGAATGAGGAAATTAGTAAAGCATGCGAATATTATATGATTTTGCATGGGCAAGCTCAGAAAGTTGGGTTTCAAGGAAAACCTGATTTTTATACCCTGATTAGATGTGTAGATTTTGATTATCTTCCTTATATTTTCGGAGAAATAAAAGCGCTTGAAAAATTTCTCGAAAAAAAGGGAGTTAATCTCAGTGGATGTGGAAAAGAAAAATTTACTGAGGCAATTGATTTTGCCGAGATAATTACAGCTCAGCAAAAAGAATTTTGGGCTACAATGTAGCTCAGAAAAATACGAAACGGGAACATCAAGTATGCTCCCGTTTTTTTCTTGACAAAAATCCAATCATGCAGTATGCTTTTGAGTTCAAGAAGTAGCTTGAAAAAAGAATAAAAAACCTATAATAAGGAGTCGGAAATGAAGAAGGCGATGACGATTTTGGCAGTAGTTTTAGCGGTATTTTTCGCATCATCAGTTATTTCTAGCGCGGGAAGCGCAGGTAGTATCTTGATCAAGAAAAATATGCAAATAATTACGATCAAGAAAAAAAACGGAGAATTGCAAGGGATTATTTCAAAAGATGGACCGGTGAAATTGAAAAATATTTCAGCTGTTCTTTGGAACTCCGATAAGGTGGGTTGGAATGAAAACTCGCTGGTCGGCGGAAGCATCATCCGGAAAACGAAAAACAAAGTCGTTTTCAAGATTAAGAGCACACCGAACAACGACTGGGGTGGATGGACATTGGCTACCAAGGATGCGGATTTTTTATGGCTGAACGTTGATGAATTCAGTATTAAAGGTTTGCCTTGGGAAAAAGTAGACAATAAAATCCGGTATGGAAGTTATGAAAAACCGAATATTGTCATCTCATCTCCGGGAACAGCTACAATCTATTTCAACAGCAATATGATTTCCGGATTTGTTTCCGATATTATTCCGACCGGAAAAATATATATCTATTGGAATTCGGATCTTTCAGGTTGGTCAAAAACGGGAGAAAAAGATCCGAAATTTTTTGGAGAAATAAAAGTGGATAATCTTGGAAATAAGTATTGTGAAATTGCAGGATTACCCAATAATGACAAAGGTACTTTCACGGCCAAATTGGAGGATGGAACATTTGTCTGGCTGGATGTTAGTAAGTGGGGGTACAGTTCTAATATTGTTGTGAATGAGAGTGAGGGGCAGTTGGAATATATTACTGCTTCTTGAATTTCAAAAAAGAAAAAATAAGCGGGTGGATAGAAATTATCCTCTCGCTTTTTTCATTTGACATAGTTTTGAAAGTATGCTATAAACGTATGAAGGGAAAAAAATAGTTCCTTTAAGAAAAATAACATTTATTGGGGAGAGGTTATGCGACATTTGAGTAGTTCAAAAAGCGCTCGAATAAAGGAAAAAAGTTTTTGTTTGAAGACTGATATTATGGTTGTTGAAGAAAGAGTCTCGCTGTACGGCCTTGAGGATGAGTCAATTGAGTCAGAGGAAGGTATTATTGACAGGATTGATTACCAAAGGGAACATAGTAAAAGGGAAGCATTAATGAAGGATAGTTGGAAGATGATTCAATCTTCCAAAAAGAAGGTTATGCTTATATTGTTGTATCTATTAAGTAGTCATAACGGCACAGCTATCAGGAACAGCGAAAATAATTAAGATTGCAAGTTATTTTTATCTAATTTTTATCTTATGGGGCAGGAGAAAATTTCTCTCTCTGCCCTTTTTTATTTCTCAAAAAGTTGTAGAATAGGTTTATGGATGAAAATCAGAAAAAGCAAAACACTCTTCCTGAACATGCTAAAATGATTGCCAAAGGCAAGATGTTTGAAATTTGGCAATGGGAGCAAGAGATGTTTGACGGGACAAAGGGAATTTTTGAAAAAATAAAAAGACCCAATACGGCTGGTGTTATTGCAGTTGTTGGCGATAAAATAATTTTGCAAGAGCAAGAGCAACCAAGGCGAGGAGTTTTTCTTTCGCTTCCCGGAGGAAGATGCGATGAGGGCGAAGAACTGATCGAAACAGCCCGAAGAGAGCTTTTGGAGGAAACGGGATGCGTGTCAGATGACATATTTTTTTGGAAATCGGAAAATCCGGCTAGTTCTATGATTTATACCAATGCTTATTTTATTGCCAGAAATTGCCGCAAAGTGCAGGATCAAAAACTGGATTCAGGTGAAAAAATAAAAACCAAGCTGATAACTTTTGAAGAACTTCTGATGCTGTCGGAGAATGAAATTTTTCGCGATAAAGGCCTTATGCGCTATCTTTTGCAAATGCGCCTCCATCCGGAAAAAGCGGAAGAATTCCGAAAACTTTTATTTCCGGAAAAATAAAATAGCCGCACATTATTTTCAATGTACGGCTATGTCCCAGCATTTTTATTTATGCTGTTTTTATTTCCTCAAGCGGAGCAGGAAGAATTTCGTAAAACTTTCCATCGTTAGGAGCATTGAGGCATTTCAATCCGGAAATAAGAGGGAATTTTCTATCCGCATATTCTTTAAACAATTCTCGGCGCTTTTCATCAGATTGAATCCTTTCAGTTTCAGATTCAAAAATTAGTATTTCTGAATCCCTCATTTTGGCATAAGGTCCTTTTTCGGTAACCTTGACTCTCAGCGGATCTTCTTGGATTACTTCAGCAATATATAGTCTTGTTCTGCTGTCGAGCATGACTACGAGAAGCGATCCAACTTTTTTTGAAAAATTAAATTTTTTTTCTGCCATTTTTATCCTCCAGTTTAGGTTTTTGGCGAATTTATTTTAAAGAATGTGAAGAAAAGGTAGCATTATTTTGATAATTTGTCAACAGGGTTTGGCAGTGGTTGTAATTTAGCACTCTTGACAGGGGATTGCTAATTTTTTGAAATGGTTGTATAATCGGAAGAGGTTGTAAATCGTTATTCTCTACGAATTACGAATCAAATACGAATATACGAATCGGTTTAAATTTAT
>Ga0172379_10006859_pt1 | contig 15044 bp, 15 predicted proteins | sample GrowelOW334metaG_FD_119756 | JGI IMG/M metagenome (GOLD analysis project Ga0172379, IMG submission 119756) | Groundwater microbial communities from an aquifer near a municipal landfill in Southern Ontario, Canada - Groundwater well OW334 metaG | ecosystem: Environmental > Aquatic > Deep...
CGTGCGTACCTGGACGAGCGACCAGCGCTTCGGCTCCCTCTCGAAGGAATGGGCGTCCAGGCTCCACCTCGAGGCGGGCATCGCCGTGGCGGTGGGAAGCATCGACGCCCACATCGGCGCCGTTGGCGCGGGAGCCAAGCCTGGCGTTCTCGTCAAAGTCATGGGCACGAGCACTTGTGACATGATCGTGGCGCCCAAAGGCAAGGCCGGGGAACGTCTTGTCGCCGGAATCTGCGGCCAGGTCGACGGCTCCATCGTTCCCTCGATGTTGGGCTATGAGGCCGGACAAAGCGCCTTTGGCGATGTCTACGCCTGGTTCAAGAAGCTTCTTTCCTGGCCTCTCGAGGCCGTGCTGCCGGGGCTCCGCTACTTGGATGAAGCGGCCAAGGCCGCGGTTGTTCGAGGCATCGACGAATCGATCATGACCGTTCTCGAGCGCGAAGCCGAGAAGGTGAACCCGAACGCTTCGGGTGTTCTCGCCCTGGACTGGCTGAACGGAAGGCGCACGCCCGACGCGAACCAGCTCCTGACGGGAGCCATCACGGGCTTGAGCCTGGGCACCACCGCGCCCATGATCTATCGGGCCCTCATCGAGGCCACCGCGTACGGGACGAAGGCCATCGTGGATCGTTTCGAAAGGGAAGGCGTCGCGATCGGAAAGATCGTCGCGATAGGCGGCGTCGCGAGGAAATCCAGGCTTGTCATGCAGATCGTCGCCGATGTCCTTAACGCGCCCATCGACATCATCGGAAGCGATCAGACGGTTGCCTTGGGCGCGGCGATGTTCGCGGCAGTGGCGGCGGGCATCTACCCCACGGTAGGGGCCGCTCAGGCCGCCATCGCGCCCCCCGTCGAAAAAACCATTACCCCCGACCCCGCGATGGCGGCCGCCTACGCCGCCCTCTACGAGAAATACAAGCGCCTCGGCGCCTTCGTGGAGGCCGAGCTGGGGCGATAAGCCGCGCTTGCCGAAAAGGCCTTCGCCACGCGCCGCCTCAGTGTTCGCCAGCGCGCTTGAATCGCTCCAAGGCTCTCGCGCCGAACTCGGCGCTGGAAGCCTTCCGTCGGGCGAGGATGGTTTCGAAGGATTCACCAGCGGCGAATCGCACCGCGGGGATTACCGTTTCGCATTCCAAGGCGTCCATGAAAGCGGCGGCTTCCGGCAGCCCCTCCTCGTCATCGGGATGGATGGCCATGAATCCGTGCTTGTCCGCGTGGATGAGGAATCCGGGGGATATGTCGACCCCAAAGACCCGCACATCGATATTCCAGGCCACCGGCCGGGCGAAGAGGTGGCCGACGCAGAGGCGCCTCGCGAGCGCCTTGAACCCCGCGTTGGTCATCTCGTCCACGTCGCGGATGGCCCCGTCCACGATCGCGCCCACGCAACCCAGCGCGCGGTGCGTATTGGCGGTCACTTCGCCCCAAAGCGAACCCAGGGCGACGGGTCGGCTCAAATCTTCCATGACGACGATTTTCGGCCCGGGTATCGAGGCGATATAGCGGTAATACTCGTCCCAAACCCCTTTTATCGCGGGCGGATTGTCCCGATCGATCGTTTCTATTCGCAGGGTGACGGCCCTGCCGCACATCGGTCCCATCTGGGGCATGAAGTCGCGAGTCTCCTCACGATTCCAAAGTCCCTGAAGCCTGTCGTGCTTCGTGCTCTGCTCCCAGCCATTGTAGACCGTGGGCGTGTTCCAGCGCTTCAGCCGCAGAATGTCCGCCTCGCCCAAGCGCGCCGAGGCGCCGGTTTTTTCGTGCTCACCCATGATTGCCTTCCTTTGCCGGCCGCGCGGCCGAACTCACGCCGGCCCGGAGGAGCCGTTTTTCGTTGCCGGCCCCGCGGCGCCGCGCCCTCAGCGAGCGGCGTATTCCGCCGAGTACCGTTTCGAGACACCCATCATCTGCTCCACCTCAAGCCTCATGGACTCGGTGAAGCGCGAGGCGTCCGCCCGCCGCGAGATGAGGTTGAAGGGCACCCCCTCCAAGCTCTGCGCGTACATGGCGTTGATGGGGTAGAGCTGGTACTCGATCACCGACGCGAGGCCGATGAAGTTCTGCAGCTTTCGCGCCCGCTCGGGCTCGCGCTTCCAGTTGGCGCAGATCCAGGCGTAGAGATCGGCGTGGAAGTTCGTCATGATGCCCGAATAGCCCGCCGCCCCCGCGATGAGGGAGTCGAGGAGGGTGGCGCCGTTCGCGTTGAAGAGCTTGAAACCCGAATTGCCGGCCGCGGCCACCTTGGCCCTGATGTCCCCCATCTTGCAGCTCGTGTCTTTGAGGAAGCCGAAGCGCCCCGTCGAGGCGCAGTAGCCGACGAGTTCGGGGCTCAGGAGACGCTTGTACGGCGCCGGGCACTCGTAGAAGCCGAGGGTTATGTCCCGGTCGAAGGCGGCGAGGAAGCTGTCCAGGTTCCGCTTGAAAACCTCGTCGCCCTCGTGCCTGCGCGCGAGGCGGTTCGTCACGAGGACAAAGGCGTCCACTCCCGTGTCCGACATCGCCTTAGCCTCCTCGACCTGGTCGGCGAGGGTTTCGGCCACATGGCCCGAGGCGATGACCGGTACCCTGCCGCCCGCGAACTTCACGCAGGCGCGGGCAAGGTCCAGCCGCTCGGCCAGGCTCAGCTGAGCCATTTCGCTCGACTGGCAGACGGCGAAGAGGCCCGTCACGCCTCTCTGTATGTACCAATCGATCAATTTTCCCAGGGTCGGATAATCGATCGACCCATTCTCGGCGTAGGGCGTGATCATGGTCGGCCAAACGCCGTTCGCAATGCTTTTCATCGAAATCTCCCCGGGCCTCAGCCCTTGAATCCCGCAAGTTTTGGAATAATCAGCACAATATCAGGTATGTAGGTGATCAGGAACAGCACGATTATCAGAACCCCCAGCATAGGCAGGATTTCTTTGATAATTTTCTTGAGCGGCGTGCCCGAGATGCCCGATACGACGAAGAGCAGCATCCCATAGGGCGGTGTGGATAGTCCTATCATCATGTTGAGAACGATCACTACCCCGAAATGCACGAGATTGATGCCCAGCGCGTTGATGAGCGGCAGGACGATGGGTATGAACACCAGGGTTATCGCCATCGTATCGATGAACATCCCGAGAATGAGAAAGAGTACGTTGATAAGGAGCAGCATGATGTACTTGTTGCTCGTCATGCCGAGGAGAAGACCTGCGACAGCGTTCGGGATTTTCTCGATCGTGACGATGTAGGAAAAGGCATAGGCACAGCCGACGAGCAAGGAGAGGGTACCCGTCGTTTTCACGGTGGAAACAAGGACATTCCAGATATCCTTCCAGCCGAAGGCTCGGTAGAAGACCACCGATACAATGAGAGCGTAGGTAGCCGCGAGGGCTCCCGCTTCCGTCGGAGTGACGATGCCCGAATAGATGCCCCCGAGAAGGACAACGACGGAAAAAAGCGCCGGAATGGATTTGAGCGTGAGGAGGGCGAATTGCTTGAAGGGGAGGCTCTCTCCTTCCGGGTAATTCCGCTTGCGCGCGATGACGGCTGTATAGAGCATGAGAGCCACGCCGATGAGGAGACCAGGAAGTATACCTCCGAGAAAAAGCGCGCCGATGGAGGCGCCCGAAAGCATCGCGTAGAAGATCATGGGAATGCTGGGCGGGATGATCGGGCCAATCGTGGCGGAAGCCGCCGTGATGGCGCAGGTGTAACCGTCGTCGTACCCATGTTCCTTCATTGCCTTGATTTCCATGCTTCCGAGGCCCGAGGCGTCGGCGAGCGCCGAACCGGTCATGCCCGAGAAGATAATGGAGGCGACGACATTCACATGGCCCAGCGCTCCCTTTTTCTTGCCCACGAGGGCGTTGGCGAAGGAGAAAATCATGCTGGTCACCTTCCCTGAATTCATGATCTCGGCCATGAAGACAAAGAGGGGTACGGCGATGAGTATGAAGCTCGAATTCATGTTGGAAAGGAATTGCGTCGCGACCATATCCACGGTCGCCGCCGGATTGGTCGACAGCGCGAAATAAAAGACGCTCGACACCATCATGCCTATGCCGATCGGCATGCGGAGGATGAAGACGACGACAAAGGTCAGAAAGAAAACGATGAGGGCGATATTCATTTTACTTCCCCCTTGGCGAGTATCTTCGCGTCTTTGACGATGTCGATGATCACCCTGATGATCAGGTCGGCGAGGAAGATCATGAAGGGGAAGTAGGCGATGTTCATGGGAATCCTGAGGGCGTCGGATTTCTTGTAGGCCATGAAGCTGACATAGCCCCAGGCGGGGTAGAAGAGGATAACAAGGGCGACCGCCATGATGAAGTTGCCCGTCAGGCGCATCCAGAGTTGGGTCTTGGGTTTGGCCGCGTCATAGACCATGGAGAAGGCAACGTGGGAATTCATGCGCTTGGCGTAAAGGCCACCGAGGAGGGCGGTCCACACGAAGCATATAAGGCTGAGTTCCTCAGGCCAGATGAGGGGCTTGAAGAAATACCTGGCGACGATCTGTGTCATGAAGGAAATGAAGAGAACGGAGAAGGTCGCCATCGGGAGATAGAGTTCGATGAAGTCGACGAGGAATGTGCCGATTTTCCTGAGTCGAGGGGAAATAGTCATGATTTCCTCCGGGTTGAATGGGAAAAGAGCGGAGCCCTCGCTTGATCGCGGGGCTCCGCTTCGTTATCGATTTCGCGAGAAACCTTATTTGATCTTCTGGATCTCGTCATAGAGGGCAAGGTCCCAGCTCTTCGAAATGTCCTTGCTCTCGGTGAGGTAGGAATTCTTGGCATAGGCCGCGAAGGCCGCCTTGTCCGGATTCTCGATGACGGTGAGCCCCTGTGACCTGAAGAAATCAAGAATGCTCTTCTCGTTGTCGAGGTTGGTCTTGTCGCAGAATTCGCGGCCTTTGTTGGCGGCGGCGAGGACCCAGCCTTGCTGTTCCTTGGTCAGGCTCTTCCACTTCTTCTCGTTGATCGTGGGCCAGGTGGAATCGACGACGTGGTCGGTGAGAATGATGTACTTGGTGACTTCATAGAACTTGGCGCTCCGGTCGGTGGGAAGGGGATTGTCCTGTCCGTCGACGGCGCCGGTCTTGAGTCCCATGTAGACTTCGCCGAAGGCCATCGGCGTGGGGTTGGCGCCCAGGGCCCTGCCCATGGCAATCCAGGTGGGGCTGTTGGGAACGCGGAGCTTGACGTTCTTCATCTGCTCGGGTTTCGTGATGGGGCCGAACTTGGAGGTGACGTTAAGCTGGCGGGTGCCAAGGTAGTAGGCGGTTAAGGGGCGGATGCCGGTCTTCTGGGCGACTTCCTCGAAGATCTTCTGGCCGATGGGACCGTTGAAGGTCTTGGTCATCTGGTCATAGCTCTGGAAGGTGTAAGCGGCGCCGAACATGGAGAGATAGGGCACGAACTCGGCGAGCCACTGGGCCGACGAGTACACCATGTCGATGGTCCCCTTGCGGATGGCGTCCTGTTCGGCCTGCTGGGTGAAGAGCTGGCCGGAATGGTAGATGTCGACCTGGATCTGTCCGCCCGAAAGCTTTTCGACTTCGTCCTTGAAAACGGTCATGGCCTGGGTGTGGGCGTCGCCGGGGACGCTGACCGAGGTAAAGACGAGCTTTACGGTCTTCTGCGCGAAGGCAGAGGGCGCCACGAGGATGAGCAATGCCAGTGCGAAAAACACTGTTCTCTTCATACATTCCTCCAAACGATTATTTTCGATGCCGTCCGTAAGGCGGCATTTCAGCGCTTGTTCATGTCGGTTGCGGCGGCCTCGCCGCGACCTCTCCATCCGAGCCTGCGGGATATTTCGAGGGCCGCCTCGACGACAAAGGGAGCCATTTCGCGGATCCGCGCGGGGGTGTTGCGTTCGGCCGGCCCTGAAAGGCTGATCGAGGCGAAGGCTTCGCCGTGGGCGTCGAAGATAGGGGCGCCAACGCAGCGCAGGTGCTCCTCGTGCTCCATGTCGTCGATGGCGTAGCCCTCGGCGCGGATCCGCGCCACTTCCGCGAGGAGCCGCTCCTTCGTGGAGATGGTATGGGCCGTAAAGGGAGCGAGGCCCTTGCGCTCCGCGATGCGTTCGATCTCGGCGTCGCTTCTGAAGGCGAGGATGGCCTTGCCCACCGAGGTGCAGTAGAGGGGAGCGCGCACGCCAATCACGGAATAGGTCCGCAGGCGGCGCTTGGATTCGATGCAATCGATGTAGAGGACTTCGTCGTCGTCGAGGACGGTGAGATGGACGGTCTCGTCGAATCGAAGATTGAGCCCCTGGAGGAGAGGCGCGGCGATGCGGCAGAGGTCGAGGCCGGCCTGGGCGCAGTTGCCCAGCTCGATGAGCTTGATGCCCAGATGGTATTTGCCAGACTGGCTGTTCTTTTCCACCACTTTCCGGCTCGCGAGGGTCTCCAGAAGGGCGAAGACGGAGCTTTTGGGCAGGTCGAGGGCGCGCGCGAGCTCCGAGGCGCCCAGCGTTTGGCCGGCGCTCAAGGCGTCGAGTATCTGCATCGACTTTAAAACGGTGTTGACCATTCCCGCTCCGTTCCTGTATGTGAACGCTGTTCCTATATGTAGACATTTTCAAGCCACTTTTTGAATCTGTCAAGAAAAATCGTGAAAAATCGCCTCGCGATACCAGGAAGCGGTACATTTGTTCCTATAGAGAGCGTCGATATTCCCCGCCGTCTTATCTTTGGAGGTTTTCATGCTGAAAAAATCCGGTTTTGCCCTTCTCATGCTCCTGGCCGCTTTGGCCATCCAAGCCCAGACCCTCCCTCAATCCCCGACGATACGGGTATCGGGCGAAGCGAAATCGACCATTGAAGCCGATATGGCGGTCTTGAGCCTCGGCATCGTCCAGCAGGCCAAGACGCCGCTCGCGGTGCGGGAAGCGGTCACGGCGGCCGCCGACAAGGTGATCAGTTCCCTCCTCGCCATCGGCGTGGAAAAAAAGCAAATAAGGACGAGCAATTTCAGCATTTATCCCCAGTACGACGAGCGCCCGGGCAAGCAGAATATCATCACCGGCTATAAGGGCGAGGCGATCATTACTGTTTCTTTAGATGATACGGCCCTCGTGGCCCAGGCGGTGGAGACGTCGGTAGCATCAGGTGCCAACGAGATCAGGAGTCTGGATTATCGCAAGAAAAACGAGGACGCGCTCAGGGTGGAGATGCTGAAGCAAGCCGTCACCAACGCGATGGACAAGGCGGCGGCCATGGCTGAAACCTTGGGCAGGAAACTGGGCAAAGCCATAAGCGTCGAGGAACAGGGCTACTCCATGCGCGCGCCCGACACAAGGGCTTTTTTAGCCAAGTCGATGAGCGTCGGAGCCCAGGAAGCCTTCTCGCCGGGCAGCATCGAGGTGAACGCCTCGATCGTCGTCGTGTTCGAGATGGAGTGAAGTGGTAAATCCGCCACACAAAACGCTAAAATAATGGTATAGTAGGTACATGCCACGCAATCCGGAACTCATGCGCCACAATATCGCGGAAATGGCCCGCGCCCTCGAGGGAGCCGACGCTGCCCTGATCGAGGAATTCCTCTATTCCCTCCTCACCCCCGCCGAAGCCGACGAAATGGCCAAGCGCTGGGCCCTCGTCAAGGAACTCTCCCACGGCACGGCCCAGCGCAGGATAGCCGAGGATCTCGGCCTCTCGCTCTGTAAGATCACGAGAGGCTCGCGCGAACTCAAAAAAGAGGGCTCGGCCTTCAAGATGCTGCTCGAGCGGCTGGAAAAGAAGAAATAAGCTCCCTTCGCGCCACCGCGCCAGGCGGGCATGCCCAAGCGATGAGGATTTGATGGTTACTTGAACATCTCCATGTATTCAGTGAAAATAAATACCCTGTTTCTTTGATACCCCGTAGTCTCCGTCAGTATTTTCCTCTCGACAAAGGCTTGCGCGAGATTGTTCGCCGCTTTTGGAGAAAGTTCAGTGAAGCTTTGTATATCTTTAATGTTCACTACAGGCTTGCTAAATAATTTTAGAAAAAGGATAAGAGCCTGTCTGGATCGTTTTCCCATGAGAGCGATTCGATCTTTTTCTATGTCACTTTTCAAAGAGAGTATTTTTTGTAAGGTTTCGCAGGACTGTGTCGCTGTTTCGATAACGCCCGTCAAGAAAAAGCGTATCCACTGGTCAAGATCGTTCTTGGTCCGAACCAGGGTAAGATTATCATAATAAAGTCCCCTGTTTTTCTCGAAAAACTCCGAAAGATACAAGAGAGGTTTGTCGAGGATCCCGGAAGAAACAAAATACAATGTTATCAAAAGTCGGCCGATTCTGCCGTTTCCGTCGAGAAAGGGGTGGATTGTTTCGAATTGGTAATGCGCGATGGCAACGCGAATCAGGTGAGGGAGCTTCAAATTGACATTGTTCAGGAATGACTCGAAATCCGTCAGCAAATCGGGCAATTCCGCCTGCGCTGGAGGTATGAACACGGCATCCGAAAGACTCGCCCCTCCTATCCAATTTTGGGATACCCTGAACTCGCCTGGTGTTTTTCGTTCGCCTCGGCCCCTCGAAAGCAATACCTTGTGCGCATTTCTTATAAGCCGGCAAGAGAGCGGGAGCGTCCCCAATTCTTCGATCGCCTCGTTCAATGCGTTGACATAGTTATTCACTTCGAGCCAGTCGTCCCGCTTTTCAGGATCAATATCCTTTTCATCGATTAATGCTTCTTCAATGTTCGTTTTGGTGCCTTCAATTCGACTCGATACCACAGCTTCCTTGAATACATGCATCATGATGAACATAGTTGTGTCGGGAACGAGCCTGGAAAACGAATTCAGCTCTCCTAGCTTGAGCGAGGCTCTTTCCAGAAGGGTGTTGATCGTCTCATCGGTCCAGATCCAGGGATGATTGATTTTTTCTGGCAGAAAATACTTGTATTGGTATCCGTCCTGATACCGACCTGACTTGAAGTCTTTGATATCCACAGGCCGCTCCCAAAGTAAAATATGGTTTCTCTTATTTTACTTATACAACTAAAAGTAAAATAAAGCAATTCATATTTTACTTTCCCTTCTCCGCCGCTTTCACGCTCGCGTCGCATGGGGCTCGAGAAGCGACTCCAGATCCATGTTCTCCCGAATCGCGGATGAGGTCGGGATTATAGTGCTTGACCTAGCACACCGCCTCTCGGCTCCTTTCGCGAGGTTTGCGTTACTCAATACACACCGCCAAATTCAGCCAAGTATCCAGGTTGGGTGATTAGGGCGTGAAGTTGGGTGATTAGGGCGCGAAGTTGGGTGATAAGGATTTCTAAAGATCACTCCAGACGACAAATTATTCTATACATTTCTCAATTGCGTATTTATAATAACCAGCTGTTTCCCATCAGGAGAACCATGAAAAAATACGCTACTGGAATCGTCCTTGCGCTTTGCTATGCAATTCTAGTGACAGGCTGCTCTAATATTATGCTCTTCCAACCCAAAATGGACGCAAAGCTCTGGGCTTGGGGCAATTACTTGGATAGCCCAAAGAATTTCAATGCAAATTTTCTATTCAGATCCATAGGCACCGCAAGTGTTACTATACGCAGCGCAAAAATAACGCCCAAGAACTCCTTGGGGCAGTCGCTGCCGTTCTACACGCTTTTCGATGGAACGGAATATATCCATGAGTCAGTCTTAGACCAAGGGGAAGGCGCATACCCCCGTATAGAGGTCTATACAACAGCCTCCGCGGGGAATACCACTCCGGAATATTATATGGTTGAAATTGTGTACGAGGACGCTGAACACCATAGCAGGAAGATAACGGCTAAAAGCCAACCGATCGACGGAATATCCAGATTCGAATAAACAGGTACAAGCATCCGCCAAGCCTGATCTCGCATCGCCGTCACAGCATTTAGAGCGCTGGCATTGACCAGGATACATCGAGCGAAAGCCCCAAAAATAAAAGCGTGGCGATCGGTCCATTGCTATTTAATGGATACATCGCCGTTGTATCGCAGTATACGCCAAGCTTCGCGTTCAGTTCTTCATGCCGCTGAAGCGCAAACCTTCGCCCGAAGAACAGGCTCACCGACTCAGAGCCAAGCGCGTCTTCAAGGACGGAGAGATAGTCATTGCTGTCGAATCGAATAAAGGAATCATTGTATAAGAGTATATTCTTTTGCCATTCCAAGCCTATAAAGTAGTTTTTCTTTCCTATGTTTCTTGCGTATCCCAAGGAATATTCCAAATACCTGAAATCAGAGTGATATTCAAGATCGGTGGGCGCTTCCATTTTAATATAGTCAAAGCGCAGGATGCGCTGATCCCAAGCGAACCCAAAGAGAAAGTCGTTTTTCCCGTTCAAGCGCACATCAAAATCGAAACCCGCCCGAGGGGAAGGCATGAGATGATAGCGCCCAATACCCTGGAAATAATCCGCGTCGTTGAACACGAAATAGCCGACACCTTGTCCATTTACCTGGTTGACACCTCCCAGGTTGGCGCTGACCCCTCCTACAACATTGACCCGAAACTCTACGCCCATGGGCTTATGGACATCCGCGGTCGGCGCGGCGAGAGGATCGGCTCCGAGCTGAATACACAAGCCGATCCACACGGCGATGATGAAGTATTGCTTGATCATGGAGTTTCCCGTTCCCACTCGGCATACAGAATAACGTTGCCATCAGGCATTATGCCTACATCGCCGAAATCCCAGGATTGTCCATTGCCATCGGACTGGGTGTTCCATCCCGTCAGGATGGAGCCAATTTTTTGCAGGTTACCTTCGTTGCTTTTGATGATTACCAAATCACCTTCTCGATAAATAGTATCATCAACAGGTGGGTGACCGCCCGTCGTCCAATTCCCGCGGTATTTGACCGAATATCCAGTTGGGTCGCCAACAAATGATGAAATGCTCCCCAGATAAGAACTACTCCCCAGATAAGTGCTGTCTCGCGCTGAAGCCGCTAACTCACCATTTACGTAAATGCACATATCGATGCGTCCCTGAATCTCCCAGTGGAGATCGAGAATCGACGCCGTGAAGCCTATATCAAGCCGAGCAAGGCCTTTTGGCCGGTAATAGGTCTTCGAACGCCACTTCGAACCTACGCTGCCTGTATCAATCGTCCAGCCATCGATATCGGTAATGCCATGAAGAATACTGATCGCTGTGGGTTTTTCGCTTCCCGGACTGCCTTCATAGCCCTCGGCGGTATAGTACCAGTTATCGTATTCTTCACTGGTTCGACTGAGCATGATGTTATCGCAGCCGCTGAACAACGCTCCAATCGATATGCACAATAAAAAAAGCAAGAACTTTGATCGATTCATTGGGATACCACTGCGGTTTTATAAGACATTAGGCCTCGCGCGATTCAATAAATTATTTTTCTCCCCTGTATCCTAGCATGGCCTTTTCGGATTGTGAACATTTATTTGAGTACCTTCTGCGTCGCGGATATCCCTATGGTCCCTGGATCAAGGAAAAAATGCATTCGACGTAGCATTACCTCACACCGCAGCCAGTCCACGTTCCAGATCGGCGAGAATATCCTCGATGCCCTCGATGCCGATCGACAGGCGCACAAGGTCGGGCGTGACGCCCGAGGAGATCTGCTGCTCGTCGGTGAGCTGCGAGTGGGTTGTGCTTCCCGGGTGGATCGCGAGGCTCTTGGCGTCGCCAACGTTCGCCAGGTGCGAAAAGAGCGTAAGCGATTCGATGAATTTCTGGCCCGCAGCCCTGCCCCCCTTCACTCCGAAGACCACCATGCCGCCAGCTCCCTTTGGCAGGAGTTTTTGGGCGAGCGCGTACGACGCGTCGCCCTCGAGGCCGGGATAGCGCACCCAGGCGACCTTGGGGTGGTTCTTGAGGAATTTCGCGACGGCGAGGGCGTTCTCGGAATGCCTGGGCATTCGCAGATGGAGGCTTTCCAGCCCCTGAAGGAAGATCCAGGCGTTGTCGGGCGAGAGGCAGGCGCCGAGGTTCCGCAATGGAACATTCCTGAAGCGGAGGGCGAAAGCTATCCTCGCCTGTTCGGGCGTGAGGTCCTTCGCCCAGCGCAGGCCGTGATAGTTCGGGTCGGGGCGGTTGAAAAGCTCGAATTTCGGATCCGACCAATCGAAGGTGCCGGCGTCGGTGGCGATGCCGCCAATGGCAGTACCGTGGCCGCCTATCCATTTCGTCAGGGAGTTGATGACGATATCCGCCCCCAGCTCGATCGTCTTCAAAAGGTAGGGCGTGGTGAAGGTGGCATCCACGACGAGGGGGAGATGATTTCGCTTCGCGACGGCGGCGATCGCCTCTATGTCGGCGAGATCAAGCCCGGGATTGCCTATCGACTCGATATAGATCAGCCTTGTCTTCTCATTGATCAGCGCCTCGAAACTCGCAGGATTGAGATCCTTGGCGAATCTCGTTGTAATGCCAAGGTCGGGGAGTATGGCGTCGAACATGGTGAAGGTGCCGCCATAGAGGTTGGAAGCCGAGACAATCTCCTCCCCGGCCTTGGCTATGGTGATGACGGAGTTGAAGACGGCGGCCGTACCCGAGGCAACGGCGACGGAGGCGAGGCCGCCTTCGAGGAGGCTCATCCGGGTTTCAAGCACTTCGTTGGTGGGATTGCTTATGCGCGAGTAGATGTCGCCCTTTTCTTCGAGGTTGAAGAGCCGTATGGCGTGGGCGGCGTCCTTGAAAGCGAAGGAACTGCTGCGGTAGAGGGGAACGGCTCGCGCCCGGGTTGTCGGGTCGGGGCTGTGGCCGGCCTGGACGGCGATCGTTTCGAAACGGGGGGATTTTTTATCTGCCATGTCGACCTCCTTGGTCGTGGCGCGCCATTCCATGGCGCGCCCAGAGGGCTTTCAGCCCGAGGAGCTTTTCGCCGGCGGCGCGCAGGGTTTCGTCTTTTTTCGCGAAGTGGAATCGGATGTAGCGGTCCTCGAAATCCTTGTAGAAGCTGGAGCCGGGCACGGCGGCAACGCCACCGTGGGCGGCCATCCATTCGCAGAAAGCCGTGTCGCTCTTCGCGCCGAATTCCTCGATGTTGACGAGGACATAATAGGCGCCTTCAGGCTTCACGTAAGAAAGCTTGGCCTTGTCGAGGTAGGAGAGGAAGAGCTCCCGCTTGGAGGCGTAGAGATCGCCCAGTTCCCTGTAATACTCGTCGCCGAAGCCGAGGGCGGTGATGGCCGCTTCCTGCAAGGGGGCTGCCGCCCCCACGGTGAGGAAGTCGTGCACCTTTCGGATACCTGCCGTGATGTGGGCAGGAGCGATCGTGTAGCCCAGGCGCCAGCCCGTGATAGAGTAGGTTTTGGAGAGGGAGCCGCAGGAGATCGTCCGCTCGAACATGCCCGGCAGGGCGGCGAAGTACGTATGCTTGTAGGGAGCGTAGATGATGTGCTCGTAGACCTCGTCGGTGATCACGAAGGCGTCGTGGCGCTCGGCCAGGGCGGCGATCGTCTCCAGCTCGGACCGGGAAAAAACCTTGCCTGTGGGGTTGGCCGGGTTGCAGAGGATGAGGGCCTTGGCGCCGGCCTCGAAGGCGGCGCGAAGCTCGTCCGGATCGAAGGTGAAATCGTCGGAGCCGGCTTCGCGCCGCAGGGGCACGCAGAGGGGTTCCGCGCCGGCGAGGAGGGCGTCGGCGAGGTAGTTTTCATAGAAGGGCGAGAAGACGATGACCTTGTCGCCCGGATCGACGGCGGTCATGACAGCGGCCATCATGGCTTCGGTGGCGCCGCAGGTGACGGTGATATGGTCGGCGGCGTCGATGGGAATTCCCATGAAATGGCTCTGCTTGGCGGCGAGGGCTTCCCGGAAGTTCTGGGCGCCCCAGGTCACCGCGTACTGGTGGGGGCCGTCGATGGCGGTGCGCGCGGCCGCCTCGAGAAGAGCCCGCGGCGGGTCGAAGTCGGGATAGCCCTGAGAGAGATTGATAGCGCCATGTTGTATGGCCACGCGCGTCATGCGGCGGATGACGGATTCGCCGAAGGATCGGGATTTTCTGCTTATTTCAGGCATACATGCTCCTTGGTTCGTTGGCCGCGCTTCACTTGAGCGCGGCGAGGTCGTAGGGCGTTCCCTGGTACACGCAGTAGTTGAGCCAGTTGGCGTAGAGCAGGTGAGCGTGGGCCCTCCAGGTCATGAGTGGCGCCCTGCGGGGATCGTCGCCGGGGAAATAGTTCACCGGCGGCGAGATCGCGAGCCCCTTCGCGATGTCCCTATCGTATTCGGCTTTCAGGGTGAGGCGATCGTATTCGGGGTGGCCGGTGACGAAGATCCTCCTGCCATCCTTCGAGGCGACGAGATAGACGCCCGCTTCGTCCGAGTCGGCGAGGAGGGTGAGCCCGGGGACGGCGGCGATTTCCTCGGCGGCCACTTCCGTGTAGCGGGAATGGGGCGCGAGGAATACTTCGTCGAAGCCCCGCAAGAGAGGTTCCTTGAGGTCGAGGGCCCGATGATAGTAGAGGCCCGATAACTTGGCGGGCAGGGGACGCTTGGAAATGCCGTAGTGATGATGAAGCCCCGCCTGGGCTCCCCAGCAGATATGGAGGGTGGACCAGACATGGGTTGTCGACCAGTCCATGAGGCGGACCAGTTCTGGCCAATAATCCACTTCCTCGAAGGGAAGGGTTTCCACTGGCGCGCCGGTGATCACGAGGCCGTCGAAGTTCTCCTCGAGGATTTCGTCCAGGGGTTCGTAGAAGGCGTCGAGATGTTCCGTGGGGGTATTGGCCGATTCGTGGCTCGCCATGCGGATGAAGCGGATGTCCGTCTGCAAGGGCGAATTGCCTATGAGGCGGAGAAGCTGGGCCTCGGTGATTATTTTCGTGGGCATGAGGTTGAGGACGGCGATGCGCAGGGCGCGGATGTCCTGGTGGAAGGCGCGCTCCTTCGTCATCACGAAAATATTTTCTTCTTCGAGCTGTTTCGCGGCGGGTAAATCGTCAGGGATTCTTACGGGCATGTGGTCTCCATTCGCGCGCCTTCTGCACGCGGAAATGCGGCCACCCTTGGGGGCCGCCTAGAGGGAGCCCCGTCCGTCTCGTGCGTCGCGACGCGCGTCACAAGCCGGTCGGGGCATTCTCATGTCACATAGCATACCCATTCGACCGTC
>Ga0172379_10006860_pt1 | contig 15042 bp, 16 predicted proteins | sample GrowelOW334metaG_FD_119756 | JGI IMG/M metagenome (GOLD analysis project Ga0172379, IMG submission 119756) | Groundwater microbial communities from an aquifer near a municipal landfill in Southern Ontario, Canada - Groundwater well OW334 metaG | ecosystem: Environmental > Aquatic > Deep...
AAAGTTGTTTTTCCTCCAAATTCTTTAGTAAATTTTTGCCAATTTTCCCAATCATCTTCAGCAAAACCATCTTCAATAGAAATAATTGGGTATTTTTTCAACCATTGTTTATAAACTTCCATCATCTTATCCGCTCGCCAACCTTGTTTTTCGCTAATAAAATAATATTTTTTACTGTGATAAAATTCTGAAGCCGCTACATCTAAACCCAAAAACACATCTCTACCTGCCACCCAACCAGTAGATTTTATAGCTTCAATTATTACTTGCAAGCCACGTTCGTTATTTAAAAGTTCAGGAGCAAAACCACCTTCGTCGCCTACTGCAGTAGAATGTCCTTTTTGACTCAAAATATTTGCTAAAGAATGAAAAATTTGTGATCCCATCCTCACTCGTTCACTCATTAATTTATGACGAGGAATAATCATAAACTCTTGAATAGACAAACCATTATCAGCATGACGACCGCCATTTAAAATATTCATGGTTGGTACTGGCAACCGAAAATCTTTTTCCTTTATAGAATATATTTGGCGAAGATATTTGTACAAAGGCAAATTCACTGCCTGCGCACCAACGCGCGCCGCTGCCATAGACACAGCCAAAATTGCGTTGGCTCCCAAATGAGATTTATTTTCAGTATTGTCCAACTCTAACATTTTTTTATCCAGATTTTGTAAATTACCTATTTCCATCCCCATCAAACCTTTAGCAATTATAGTATTAACATTTTTAACCGCTTTTAAAACACCTTTACCTCCATAACGTTTTCCTCCGTCACGTAATTCCAGAGCTTCATGAGTACCAGTGGATGCGCCTGAAGGTACTTTGGCCATACCAACCATACCATTTTCTAATATAACTTTGGCTTCTACTGTAGGATTGCCGCGCGAATCCAGAATCTCACGTCCGATAATATTTTTTATTCTCATATATAATAAAAATACCTCCAAAGTAAGTTAATTTGATGACTAAATTATATCATATTTAATAAAATAAAAAAAGAGCCCCGATTATCAGGGCTCTTCTCAAAAAACTATCTTGAAAGTATCTCGTAAACTATATTTACATTCATAATTACATCTCTACTACCGCTAGCCACTGACTCTGGAGCCCCACCGCCTTCAGCCCCCATTGATGACATAGCTTTCATTGGATAATAATCTGAAGCACCAGCTTCATATTCATTATAAGAAACTACTTCACCCAAAACTACGCCCAATTTTGAAGACAAATATGCTGCTTTATTTTTGGCATCTACCAAAGCTTTATTACGAGCGTCGGCTTTCAAATTCTCTGGATCGTCTATGGTAAAACTCAAACCACCAACTTCGGTTGCACCATATTTACCAGCTAAACCCAAAATTTGTGGTATTTTACTCAGATCACGAATTTTTACAGTTAATTGATTGCTTACTCTATAACCAATTAATTGCTGACCACGATCTTGAGTATAATTATAGTCAGGATAAATAGTATAATTACTTTGTAAATCTTTTTCTACTACACCCAACGCTTTTAATTCGTTCATCACTTTATCCATTACTTTCTTATTGTCAGTTTGAGCTTTAGCTACTTCCTTATCAGTATTTGAATATCCAATAGTAGTTACTGCAATATCATTATTGCCACTTACTTTACCATAACCACTCACTACCAATGATCGCTCTGAAGAATCAGCCCGACCAATGTAAAAATATTTCTTGGCATTATTACGAATTAATGTACCAAGAAAAAATATCCCATAAACCAACAAAATACCAACTAAAGTAAGCAAAAGTTTCTTACCAAACCCATTACAACAGCAAGAACTTTTACTATTCCCTGTTGAAGCGCAACAATCTGCACCACAACACTCGCTATTAACTGGCTTGCTTGGTTTATTAGGAGCAAGAGCAGCTAAAGGAGTTTTATTACCAACGATAGGCATAATAACCTCCAACGAATTAATAACGTATGTTATAAATTCGAAATTAATTAATGAATTTTTATTTATTTAATAAATTTTTTAAACCAGGTAATGATTTACCACCCAAAAACTCAAGCATTGCTCCTCCACCGGTAGAAACCAAATCCACTTGATCAAAAATATGCAACTTACGTAAAATTTCAATAGTTTCACCACCTCCACAAACACCATATGTCTGACCTTTGGAACGATTGGCGAACAACCGAGCCAAAGCATACGTACCATGTTGATATGGATGTTGTTCAAATTTACCCAGAGCACCATTCCAAACTAATGTTTTTGATTTACGAATAAATCCAGCATATAGCTGAACAGTACGAGGACCAATATCAAAAATACTTTCAGTTTTGTTCAAAAATAAATTTTTATCTACATTCGCCACCCGGACATGTTGGCCATTTTCTGTACCAACCACTAAATCTATCGGTAAAATAATTTTTTTATTTTTTAAATAAAATAATATTTCTTTTTTAAAATTTTTATCAATCACTGAACCACCAACTTCATATCCTTTCGCCCATAAATAAGTATTTACTATCCCACCAGCCACCAAAATTTTATTTGCTTTTGATAATAAATTTTTTAAAACTGGAATTTTGGTTTCCATTTTAATACCCCCCAACATTACTGTTAACGGTCGCACTGGATGACAAATCGCTTTTGATAATCCTGCTACTTCTTGAGATAATAACAAACCGGCATAACTAGGCAAATATTTTGCGACTCCACTGACCGATGCGGCCTCACGATGAGCTACAGCAAAACCATCTAAAACAAAAATGTCTCCAACCTCTGCCAACTTTTTAGCAAAAATTATATCATTATTTTCTTCACCTTTATAGAATCTAATATTCTCAAGCAAAACCAATTTCTCTCCTTCCCATTCATCTCTATTTTCTAAATTACTAAAAACCACTTTAACACCGATTAATTTTTCTAATTCTTTGGCTACAGGTAAAAGTGAAAACTTTTTTTCTTTTTTTGTTGGTCGTCCCAAATGACTAACTAAAATTACTCGTGCGCCATTGTGCAATAAAAATTTTATTGTTGGTAAACTAGCGTGAATCTTAAAATTATCCAAGACCTGATCATTTTTTATTGGTACATTAAAATCTAACCGTACCAAAATACGTTGGCCAAGTAAATGTTTCGCCTCTTTTATACTTTTCAATTGCATAGGTGAATATATTATACCACATTTTCACCCTACTCCGCCAATTTTTCATAACCTTCATCACCTGGCCAAGCATAATTTTCAAAAGCCCAAGTAGCCAAATCACGCGCTTCACTAAATCTTGATTCCAAAGTAGCAGAACCAAGCACAACAGTACGAATAGCTCGTCTGCCGCCATTTTCAATTCGTACAGCAAAATTATATTTTGAACCATCTATATATCCGGTTTTACCTGCAATAGTCAAATCATTAAATTTATTTGGTACCCATTTTGATAAGAGCCAGTCGGTAGTCCAAATACGTCGTGGTTTTTTATCAATTGGTCGGGCGTAATATTCTGGTATTTGTAAAGTATTAAAAATTTTATCATTAGCCAAAGCAATTTTTAATAATCGTGCTACATCGCGGGCACTACCAACATTTCGTTCGTCAATCCCAGTTGGTTCAAAAAATTTTAAACTTCTCAATCGTAAATCATTGGCTTTTTCATTCATTTTAAATACAAAATCTTCTTTTTTAACACTACTACCACTCACCAAAGCATTGACAGCGCTGTTGGATGACCCAATCAAAGCGATATTCCATAAATCATCCATGATAAATTTTTCTCCAACATTTATAAAATGACTATTATTATCATAAACTTCCGGTGTGATTTCTACCATCTTTTTCCAATCGGGGTTTACATCAATCAAAACTAAAGCTGACATTAATTTAGTGATACTAGCCAAGGGCCGAATAGCATCAGCATCTTTTTCAAATAAAACTGTATCAGTTTTATCGTCCATTAAAATAGAAGCAGCGGCTGTTAATTTTACATCAAACATTTTTTGATCCTTTTTGAGTGGTACATTGGGATGACTAACTGGCAAAACAGCCGGTTGTTCATCACCTCCAGAAAAATTAATACGTGGGTTTGATTTTGGTAAAAAAGCTACCTGTTGAGATACTTTCGGATAAAAAACAGAAGCTCCAAATAATAACAAAACTCCCACCAACATTATTCCAAAAGAAGACAAAAAATCAAACAATTTTTTTGACATAATTTAAAAAATGATTAAGCCGATTCATTCGTTGTTGGAATTAATACCCCCAGAATATTTTCGTGATTGTGCAATTTTTCATAATCTGGTAATTCCATAATAGTGTTCAAACCCAAATGACGCAAATAATCCATGGTCACTTCATATTTTGGTAATAATCCGGCAGTTTCGTCCTGTTCTTTGACCAAGCCACGCATCATCAAATTGCGCAAAATTAAACTACAATTTACCCCACGAATTTGCTCTAATTCTGGTCTAGTGATTGGACCACAATAGGATATCACAGTCAGAGTTTCCAATTGTGGACGAGTGAGTTCACCAGATACTTCCGCCTTCAAAAAATTTTCTGCCGCTTCACGATTCTCGGGATTGCTTACCATTTGCCATTCATCATTATTTTGAATAATTACTATCCCTGAGTCCTGATTATTATATTTTGTACATAAATTATTCAAAGCATCTTTGGCAATTGATTCTTCAACCTGCAAAACTTTGATTATTTTTTTCAAAGACAGGGGTTTGCTGGCTACAAATAAAATTGTTTCTAATTGTGCGTTTATATTCATATATTTTTATAATAAATTCACTTCCATATTACCAAAGGCACTATCTTGATTAATAAATGCTTTTTGATCACGCATTAATTCCAATAAAGCCAAAAAACTCACAATCACATCCGTTTTATTTTCCGCTTTGGAAATTAAATCACTAAAATTTATTTTTTTATGTTCTTTTAGTACGTTCCAAATGGATTCAATTTTTTGTTTTACCGACATTGCTCTATCAATAGTAATACGAGGTAGTGGATTCAAAGGACGTAATCTAAAAACCAATTTTTGCATAGCCACAAATAAATCATCTGCTCTCCCATTTAGTGGTAAAACAAATTCAAGTGATTTTACAGGCGGCTCCACTCGCCCGTAAGCAATTCGATTTTGATTCCAAAAAATATTCAACTTACGACTGGCTTCTATATATTGTTGGTACATCTTTAATTGATCCGCTAAAGTCGGCCCCTCTTCTTCCTCGGGATACAAAAACGGCAACAAAGTCCGAGATTTCATATACACCAATTTAGTAGCGATTACCAAAAAATCTGCCAATTCTTCGCTACGATTGCTTTCCATTTTATCCAAATAACCCAAATATTGCTCAGTAATTTGTGAGAGTGAAATTTCGGTAATATTCAATTTTTCTAGTTCAATCAATTGCAAGAGCAAATCCAACGGTCCTTGAAATTTTTCTAATTTAACTTCTGATGTCATTTTAAAATGGTAATTTTCTTTGTCTCTTTTCCCACCACAGCTCGTAGGCCTTTACGCCCAAAGCAGTGATTTTGATATCCTGAATAAATATTTTATCCGATTTTAATATACAATAACCGATAATATATCCCCTACGGATTAGTCGTTCCAAACTTTGCGTAATAATTTTTACTGGCAAAGATTTTATTTTTCGATCCCGATATAAACGCAAAAAAATTCGTCGCCCGATTTTCCCCCTATTTTCATAACTTTCTTTTAAGATGCTGATCTGCAAGGGAGAAAACATATTATTGTTTGTTTTCAGGTGGTGATAATTGTAAATCAATACGATTCAAATCACGTGGGAATAATGTGGCGTATTTCACATTATCAATTTCCAGCAATCTAGCAGTCAGACGTTCCAACCCCAACCCCAAACCACCTTCCGGTGGCATCCCATATTTAAACGCTTCCAAATAAAATTTGAAATCATCTGGGTTCAATTCCTTTTTCTTCATACTCTCTACTAGCTGATTGTAGTCATTGAAACGTTGACCACCAGAAGTAATTTCAATCCCTCTAAACAACAAATCAAAACTCTTGGTAAATTCAGGATTCTCTTCATCGGGGTAGGTGTACATCGGGCGTTTGGAAGTGGGATAATGAGTAATAAATACAAAATCTGAATTAAATTTTTTCTTGGCATATTCACCCATAAAACGCTCCTCGCCTGGTTCCAAATCCGGTTCAGCAGTATGGTCCACACCGGTTTCTTCTTTGATAATCTGTTGGGCCTCACGCAATTTAAAATGTGGAATTTTTTCTGGAATAGTAGGACGGACGTAATTCCATAATTTTAATTCGTGCGGCACGATCTTATCCAAATGATCAAAAATATATCGCAACATTTCTGTTTCTAGATCCATCACATCATGATGATCTTTGATCATGCCAAATTCCAAATCCAAACCAGTAAATTCATTGAGATGACGAGTGGTAGCGTGCTGTTCTGCCCGAAAACAATTGCCTACCGCGAACACGCGTTCAAACACACCTACCATTATCTGTTTATAAAATTGAGGACTCTGAGCTAAAGTGGCTTTATTCTTTAAATATTTTACTTCAAACACATCTGCTCCACCCTCGGCCGAGGCCGCCACAATTTTGGGAGCTTGAATTTCTGTAAAACCTTGGGCAGTTAAATAATCTCTAAATCCACGCACAATTTCTGCTTGAATTTTGAAAACGGCACGATATTTTGGCGCACGCAAAGTAATTGGCAAATAATCCAAATGAATATCCATACCAATTTTTTCATCTTCCAAATCCAAAGGCAATGGTTCGGCTTCGGCCAACACTTTTATTTCTTTGGCCAACATTTCTACCATACCGGTTGGTGAGTCGGGTTTTTGTTGTTTGGCACCGCGCGCGTTTACAATACCGCGAATCTCTACTACCCACTCTGGGCGCACCCGCACCAATTCTTCTTGCGATTTCTCATCCAATTCACTTGGCACTCCCACCACTTGCAAAATTCCGGCACGATCGCGCATATCCAAAAAGACAATCTTGCCCATGTTGCGACGAGCATTGACCCATCCTTGGATAACTACTTCCTGTCCCACCTTTTCATTTGTTTCGGTTGTTAGTATTCGCATATTTATGGTTTATGTTTTTTGTCTTGTTTAATTTTAAAATATAATTCTGGGAGATAATCTTCCCCACCTTTAATTTCATGATCCAAACTAACTCCACTTAAAAAATGTAAAGTTTTAGCATCCAACGAATCATACCCATAATTTTCCTTTAAGAACCACACCGCCGCCTCATTACCTACACTAAATGAGTTGTCTTCCTCTGGGTGCCCTTGTTTTATCTTCATCAGCTGTTTTATTCTACTTCTCAATTCTACTTTTTCTAAATTAGTTAATTCTAAACCTGTTAGATCTTTTACTCTTTTCAAAGCATAATCAAAATGTTTTTTCCAATCTGGTTGTTTTTCTGTGTCGACTTTGATTACTTCAATTTCAGTCCCATGATTAAATTTTGGCGTATCTAACATAATCTTAAGCAAACAACTCCGCCATCTCCACCAAACGATGGGCATAACCGTATTCATTATCATACCAAGCAATTATTTTCACCAAATCACCATCAACAACATTAGTCAAAGACAAATCAACAGTGCAAGAATAAGTGCTACCAATAAAATCTGTGGACACCAGTGGTTCGTTGGTCACGGCCAACACACCAGCAAAACGAGAAGTTTTACTAGCGGCAATAAAAGCGTTGTTTATATCTTCCTTCGTAACTTTCTTTTTCAATACGGCGGTAATATCTGAAAGCGAAACAGTAACTACCGGTACACGAATAGCCAGACCATCAAATTTACCAACTACACTTTCCATTACTTCACCTACTGCTTTGGCGGCACCTGTTGAAGTTGGTACGATATTTTCAGCGGCGGCACGAGCACGACGCAAATCTTTGTGTGGGCCATCTTGTAAATTTTGATCCGCAGTATAAGCGTGAATGGTATTCAACATCGCTTTGGCAATTCCAAATTTTTCTTCCAATACTGCCATTACTGGAGCAATGCAATTGGTTGTACAAGAAGCATTGTTGATTACCAAAGATTTTTCTTTACCAACCTTGCCACAATTTACTGCGCGCACATAAGTTGGGATGTCTGTGCCTTTGGCTGGTGCAGAAATAATTACTTTTTTGGCTCCGGCTTTGACATGTAATTCCGCTCCGGCTTTATCGGTAAATCTACCAGTACATTCCATGACTACATCTACCTTCAATTTACCCCACGGTAAAAGTGAAGGATCTTTTTCCGCAAACACCGGAATTTTTTTACCTTTTACAATAATATTTTTTTCATCATAACTAATTTCCCAATCGGAAGTGCGATAGGCGGTATCATGTTTTAGAAGATGCGCCAAGGTTTTAGTGTCGGTCAAATCATTGATCGCGACGATCTTGATATTCTTTTTACTAAAAGCGGCTTTGAAAACGTGACGGCCGATACGACCGAAACCATTGATGGCTATGTTCATATTATATTTTTTAATTACTTTTTTACGCGCTCGGTAAATGACTTTTTCGCTTTTTTCACTCTCGAGAGTGAAAGGATGCGCCTCGGCGCATAACCCGCTCAAAAGTAATTTACCTCACGCTTGAAGATTTATGTTCAATATTATACCTATTTTAGCGAACGATGGCAAACACGCATTTTAAATATTCCCCTTCGGTAAACGGTGCCAACTGTGGATGATCTATTCCATGAGTATAAGTTTCCAACACCTGCACAGTGCGTCCAGCATGCCCTGCGGCTTCACTCAGCATATGACGAAAATCCACCATTGAAATATGTTGCGAACAAGAAGCGGTCACCAAAATACCGTTTGGCGGCAAAACTTTGATAGCGGCTTCGTTTATTTTCTTGTAACCTTGCAAACCTTCGTGAACTCTGTGACGATCCTTCACAAATGCTGGTGGATCCAAAACAATTACCTCAAATTTTTCTCCTTTCAATGCTGGGTCTTGTCCTTGCAAACCAGCCAAATATTCTTTTACGTCTGCCAAAACAAATTCACCTTTTTTTGCATCCAATTTATTTAATTTAAAATTTTCTTCGGCCAACTCCAAAGCACTCTGTGAAGAATCCACGCTCACCACTTTTTTCGCACCCGCTGCCAAGGCATACACAGAAAATCCACCAGAATAAGAAAAACAATTCAAAACTTTTTTACCTTTGCAATATTTTTGCAAGGCACTACGTTTATCTCGTTGATCCAAAAAGAAACCAGTTTTTTGTCCTTTGATAATATCCACGAAAAATTTATAACCATTTTCCAAAATTTCCACTTTTTCTGGCACTTTTCCAAATAATATTCCAACACTAGCCCCACCTTCTTTTTCGCGATTACCTACATCACTGCGTTCATATATTCCTTTTGGTTTTAAAATTTTTGTCAAAGCAGTGACAATTTGTTTTTTCCACACAGCAATGCCTTGATTGTGAAATTGGACAGACAAATAATCATCATATTTGTCGACAATCAAACCAGGTAACAAATCACTCTCGCTATTTACCACTCGAAACGCATTAGTATTTTTATTTTCTACTAAATCTTTACGTAATTCATACGCATCTTGAATTCTCTTAACAAAAAAATCTTCATCGATTTCATCTTCCGTATCCCAGCTCCACAAACGTACCGCGATTTGAGAATATGAATTAAAATATCCTTGTGCCAAAAAAGCATTGTTTTCATCAAACAATTTGATTGGTTCACCACTTTTTAGGCCATCGGGAATGGATTTTAATGCTCCAGAAAACACCCAAGGATGACGACCGCGAATTGGTCCAACGCGTTTTGCTAATACAGTTAAATTTATCATAAATTTATATTAATAACTATGCTATTTTATCTCATTATTCAAATAAAAACAAGGGACAAAAAAAGACGCCGTTTTCACGACATCTTTTTCTTTTATAATTTTATTTCAATTGTTCAGCCACTTCGTCTGCAAAATTCTTGACCACTTTTTCAATACCTTCACCTAGTTCAATACGTACAAAACGTACTACTTTGGCATTGGCATCAGAAAGCAATTTTTCTATTTTGACATCTTCATTCTTGACGAATGGTTGTTCTACCAAACAAACTTCGGCATAATATTTATCCAGTTTTCCTTTCAAAATATTTTCAATCATATTTTCCGGCTTGCCTTGTTGTTTTAATTGTTCACTATAAATTTCTCTTTCTTTGGCAACCAAAGCTGGATCAATAGAGGTACGATCTACACATTTTGGATTAGCAGCTGCAATGTGCATTGTTACTTCCGTACCAACTTGTTCGTTCCCACCTTGCATTTCTAACATCACACCAATTTTCTTACCATGCATATAGACAGCTACCAAACCATCGGTCTGATATCTCACAAAACGACGAATAGAAATTTTTTCTCCCAATTTCAAACCCAATTCACTCAAAGCGGCTTTAATAGTTTCGCCAGAAGCAAGTTTTATTTCATCTAAAGCAGCTTCATTAGTCGGATTTTGTTCACCGACTACTTGTACTACTTGATTGGCGAAATTCTTGAAATCATCCCCGCCCGAAACAAAATCTGTCTCACAATTTACTTCTACCAAAGCACCAACTTTTTTGTCTGCACTCAAATAAGAAACAACCACACCCTCACTAGCAACTTTGTCGGCACGTTTAGCCGCTTTTAAAATGCCTTTCTTACGCAAAATATCACCGGCTTTTTCCATATCGCCGTTGGCTTCAGTTAATGCATTTTTACAATCCATCATCCCAGCGCCAGTAGAAGCACGGAGTTTGGATATGTCAGCTGCTGTTATTGTCATATTTTTAATATTAAATTTTACAAACTAGCTTCCTTGGTCATTGCACGGCGTTCTTTTTTCGCAGTTTTGGACGCAGCGGCTTTTACCAAAGAGGATTTTCCAGCCAAATTCTTTTCTTCTGAAAAAGGAGCTTTTACTTCTGTCTTTTTAAAATCTTTTTCCATGGTAATTTTATTTTTCTCCCAATCAGCTTTACCTTCATTTACAGCTTCAGCTATAAGGTTGGAAATAAGTTTGATAGAATTGACAGCATCATCATTGGCAGGAATTACATAATCTGCTTGATCTGGATTAACATTGGTATCACAAATTCCAATAATTGGTACATTGGTACGCAAACCTTCGTTAACTGCTGTTTTGGAAACACGCATGTCTACAATATACATTGCATCTGGCATTTTTTCCAAATTAGTCAAACCAGCCAAATATTTATCCATTTTAGCTACGGATTTTACAATATCCAATTGTTCTTTTTTAGTATATTTTTCAATTTCACCACTAGCAATTTGTTGTTTTAAACTCTTGTATTTTTTAATACGTTGTTTGGTTTCATCAAAATTGGTCAGTAAACCACCAATCCAGCGTTCGGTCAAAAATGGCATCCCGCAACTTTCAGCTGCAGCTTTCACCAAGACCTGTGCTTGACGTTTGGTACCAACAAACAAAATAGTTTTCCCTTGACTAACCAAAACTTTAACATAATTCAATGCCTTTTGTAATTCTTCGGAAGTTTTCTCCAAATCCAAAATATGTATGCCATTACGAACACCAAAAATAAAGGGCTTCATTTTCGGATGCCAACGGGACTTTTGATGCCCAAAGTGCATACCGGCCTTGAGCATGTCCATCAATGATGGAAGTTGTGTCATATTTTCCTTATTCTGCCGACTGAGTCAGCATTACTGCCTCTTGGCCATCACCCACCGAGTGGTCGGGGGAGGAAAAAAATTGGCCAATGAGTGATAAATATAATGAGCGAATTATATATGAAAAAAGCTAAACTGTCAAGAGAAATATGGACCTTCGGCTGGGGGTTGACTATTTTCCCAAACTTTGTTACAATTCCACCCGTTAATTAAAAAACATTATGAAATCAAAAATTCACCCAGAATACAATGAAGATTGTGTAGTAACCTGCGCATGTGGCAATACCTTTGTCACCGGTAGTACTATGAAAGAAATCCGCGTGGAATTGTGCAACAAATGTCATCCTTTTTATACTGGCAAACAAAAATTTGTTGATACTGCTCGTCGCGTAGAAAAATTCCAAGAAAAAGCAGCCAAAGTGGCTGGCGCCGCTGCTGCCCGCAAAGGCAAGAAGGTCAAAAAGGCCGCTGCCGCTGTAAAGAAAACTGCCAAAAAAGCAGCTAAAGCTTAGCAACTTCAAAACAGACCAATTTGAGCAATTTTGCTTTTGGTCTGTTTTTTAATAGTTACTAAAGTTGAAACAATAAAGAACTTGTTCTTTATTGTGAAACTTGACGTAACTTCGAGCTTCGTAGAAGCTCATAATAATAGAAATGTCTGAGTGTAATAGTTTTTTATCATTTGAATGACGAGCATACAATTTGTAGACAAGTTGAGCGTGGCTGGCTCTGCTGTTTGAGCCCGCAGGCGAGTTCAGAGCCAGAGCGAAACGAGTCATAAATTGTGCGAGTAATTCAACAGATAAAAAACTATTACACTCAGACATTGATAAACATATGATAAAAAAATATCTAGAAATAAAAAATAAATATCTGCAATTGGAAGCTGATTTGCAAAATCCAGCTGTGCTTAATGATTCCAAAAAACTAAAAGAGGTATCACAAGAATACAATGAACTGCAAGAAGTAAAAGAAAAAATATTTGCTTTGGAAAAGGCGGAAAATGATTTGACACAATCGGAAACTATGTTAACCACCGAAACCGATGAAGAAATGAAACAAATGATGGAAACTGAAATTAATGAACTAAAAACAAAAGTTACCAGTTTGGAAAATGACTTATCCGAACTCACCCGCCCCCATGACCCGATGGACAAAAAAGATGTTATCGTCGAAATTCGCGCGGGTGTGGGTGGAGATGAATCAGCACTGTTTGCGGCTGAATTATTTCGCATGTATGCCCGCTATGCTGAAAATAAAAAATGGAAAGTGGACGTCATTGATTCCAATCGCATCGGCATTGGCGGCTACAAAGAAATCATTTTCTCTACCAAAGGACGCCACGTTTACAAAGATCTCAAATATGAAATGGGTGTACATCGCGTACAACGTGTCCCAGATACCGAAAAAGCCGGACGCATTCACACTTCTACTGTGACAGTCGCTGTGATGCCAGAAATTGACGACATTGAATTCAAAATTGAACCAAAAGATTTACGTATCGACACTTTTTGCGCTGGCGGACATGGTGGCCAAAGTGTTAACACAACTTACAGCGCCGTGCGCATCGTCCATGTACCAACTGGCTTGATTGTGCAATGTCAGGATGAACGTTCTCAAACCGCCAACAAAGACAAAGCCATGAATGTATTGCGTTCTCGTCTTTATGAAATAGAAAGAGAAAAGAAAGAAAAAGAAATGTCCGACAAACGCAAATCCCAAATTGGCAGTGGCGATCGTAGTGAAAAAATTCGTACCTACAACTATCCGCAAGACCGTATTACCGACCATCGCATCCATGAAAACTGGAATAACATCAATGGTATTTTAGACGGAAATTTAGAGTCAATCATCCTTGCTTTACGCGAAGCAGATTACAAAGACCTCGACAATGTTTAATCTCACAATAAAAAATATCCTATCTTCTAAATCCTCTCTAGAAAAGGAACTAATTTTAGCCCACGCCATCAAACGTGATCGTGTGTTTGTAATTACCCGCCCAGATTTTTTGCTCACTCCCCTACAATATTTACATTTTAAATATTATAATTATTTACTGCATCGCGGCTATAGTGTCGCCGCCATTACCAAACATAAAGAATTTTTTGGACTGGATTTTTTTGTCAATAAAAATGTTTTAATTCCCCGACCAGAAACTGAATTATTAGTGGCAGAGGCCATTCAAGAAATTTCTACTTCACAAAATAATACCTTACTTATTGATGTTGGCACTGGTAGTGGTTGTATTCCAATCGCCATTGTCAAAAACATCTCACCAAAAACAAAAGCTATAGCTATCGATATTTCATCCCTCGCCCTGAGAGTTGCGAAAAAAAATATAAAAAAACATCAAGTTAATATCGAATTAATAAAAAGTAATTTATTAAACAGCATCAGCCACCGTAATTTTAACAACTTTAATAATATAATAATTACCGCCAACCTTCCCTATCTTACAGACAAACAGGTTAAAAACGAATCCTCCATTCGAAAAGAACCAAAACTGGCGTTGATAGCAGAAGAAAATGGTCTGGATTTATATAGAAAGTTACTCACACAAACTGCCAACATTTTCCACCACAAACCTACTACTCTATTTTTTGAAATAGACCCAGATCAAAAAATATCTATTAAAAATCTAATAAAAGAATATTTTCCTTCCGCAAATATAGAAATAAAAAAAGACCTTGCAGGGCAAGATCGTCTCGTAAAAATATCCACCTAATTAAGTGGATATTTTTATGTTTGTATCTTTGGGTACAATTTGTATCCAAAGCTTACCTGCCTTCAAATTTAATTCTAATCCGGCGGTATCAAAAAATCTAGTACGCCCATTTTCATTTTTCCAAGTTCCTCGAATCATTACTCCATCCCGCAATAAACGCAAATCTCCTTCACCCGAAGTAGTAATAGCCAATCGGCCATAATCATCTAACACTCGTGTCTTTACATATTGCACCACAACACTATCAGCATAGATCATTTGATCTCCTTCGGTCTGTGCTACATCATTTTGATAACGTTCAAAAAAATTGTTCTGCATGTTATATTTCCAAACCACAATATTGTCTGGACCATATTCAATTGAAATGCTTTTGATTAATTCATTATTAGCGGTCATTAAATCTCCAAAATGCCAACCATTATCAAATTCAACTTTATCTTCATTACGAACCACTAATAATTTATTCCAACGTTCACTACTGGTAAACAAATTATGAGGTGCTGTCTTGTTATAATCACGCCAAAAATATCCCCCACTATACATCTCATTGGCATCAAAAACTTTTTCTTCTTCAATCTGCACGAGCGCTTCTGGTGATCCGCCGCAATGCATATACAAACCACTGTACTCTTGCAACC
>Ga0172379_10006861_pt1 | contig 15040 bp, 15 predicted proteins | sample GrowelOW334metaG_FD_119756 | JGI IMG/M metagenome (GOLD analysis project Ga0172379, IMG submission 119756) | Groundwater microbial communities from an aquifer near a municipal landfill in Southern Ontario, Canada - Groundwater well OW334 metaG | ecosystem: Environmental > Aquatic > Deep...
AACCAAAATTCAGCAGATTTTACTTAAAAACGCCAAATAGAATAACAATCGCACTTGTTTTTTCTGTCGGTTTGGTTAGAATGAGGGAAAGTTTGTATCGAATGGAATTATTTTTATTTTTTAATGGAGGACATTGACCATGATTACGTTGTTGCGTGTTGTAGACAAAACAATCTCTACAAAACAATCTCTACAAAACAATCTCTACAAAACAAAATCGCTAAAGTTTGCCGCCATCGTGCTTTTTTATTCATTGGCAACCATAACACAAGGCTATGGAATGGAGAACCTGTTCAACAATATGGATTATCCCACAAGAATTGCTTTTGATAAATTAGAAAGAGAGCATGTAAATCTTGACAAGACTGAACAAATTGAGGTTATTCGCAGACAAATAGCTTTTAAGCAGCACGAAACAGAAACGAAAAAGGCAGAAAACGCAGCATTGTATGTAAATAATGAAAAAGAACTCATTCAGGCAAGAGAAAACGCTCGAGCAGAAGCCCAAATTAGAATTGATCAGGCAAGAGCAAAAGATGATGGAAATCTAATCGATAAAAAAAACACAGGACTTGGTATAGAACGTAATATCGAGCTAACAAAAGGGGAGAATCTTGATAAACAGAGGGAGGTTATCAAGGCTCAAGCACAGAAGGATTATGAAGAATCTGAGAACGAGGTAAAACTGCAAAACCAAAGACAGCACCACTTATTAGAAAAACAGACTGCTGAGGAAGAACATAAAAAAGCATTCGCAGAACAACAAGCTAAATTAGCTGCGACTGCAGCTGCCCAACAGTATGCCCACCAATTAGTGTTGCAGCAGGATGCCCACGGGCATGAAATGAATATGCGACAAGAAGTTACTCGTTTTCTTTCCGATCCTAAAAAAATGGGCGTTGTCGTTGGCGCAATTGGAGTTTCGCTTGCCCTGTACTACGGCTTGCCGGTAGCAGCTAACTATATCGATGAACAGCTAAGACAACCTCAAATTATCTCAGAAACATCAATCACTTCAAGTTGGTTTGGGAGCAAGCAAACGCCGACTCTCTCTCTCGATGATTATGTTATGAATGCATCAATGAAAAATCGATTACTCAGTATTTTTGAAAGAATTGAAACCGCTCAAGCCAATGGCCAAAAACCGTTTAATATGCTCTTTTGCGGGGAACCTGGTACGGGTAAGACAATGCTTGCGAAAATAATTGCATCCGCAACAGGCTGTCATTATATCTATATGTCTGCATCAGAAATCGTTAAGGATAAGGATGTAGGAACAGCTATTGGAAGATTCCAGAAAGGCATAAATTTCGCCAGAAAAGCAGCAAGAAAAACTGGTAAGCCCGTCATCATTATCTGGGACGAAGTAGAAAGGGTTCTTGCAGACCGCCGCCTCCAAACGACTTCTCCATGGGTCGCAGACTTCATTAACGCCTTCTTGGCTGCCATCCCAGAAGCTTCTGACGATGAGCTAATGTTTATTTTTTCAACCAATAACCCTTTTATGATTGACGAAGCAATTGTGAGTCGTATTGGAGAAACCATAGAATTCGGGTTGCCAGACCAAGCTGCAGGTGTAAAAATTATTCAAAAGAAACTTGGAAAAATGTCAGCAATGCTTACTCCCGGTTTAGAGGCTGACCTAGGAACTATGCTTGATGGCTTCACACAACGAGACATAGCGTACATCTCAGAAAAAATGGTTCAAGTCGCGCTACAAAAACAAGGAAAGGGCGCTCCGCAAACACCTCCTAACAAAAATGCTAAGCTTCCACCTTCCAAGACGAAGATCGCGATTACCAAGGAAATAGCCCAAACCGTTATTGCTGAACAAAAAGATGCAAAAGTAAAAGCTGCCAAATGGAAAGAAGAAAAACGTTTATGGCAGGCACAAACACCAGCCGTTCGGGCATAAATATTTTATCAATGCTCTCATGATTTTTGTAAGGCAGGGACTTTTCCCTGCCTTTTTTGTTGCCATTGAAAAGCATCAAAAATAACGCTAGATTTAAATCGTTAATCGATTGAACGTTGTTTTCCTAAACACAAAGGATCGTGTATGAAGAGATATAGCTTAGCCCTCGTAACAATTCTTTTTGCGGGCACACTTGTTGCCGCACTGCCAACAAAAAAAGATGGTACCAAAGATACAAAGACCGAAAACAAAACAGAACAGGTCGCTCCACAACAACAAGTTGGCTATCCAGCACCGATTAACAAATACGTCAACGACTTTGCCAAGGTCATTGATGCAGCCGATATCGAACGGATCAGAAACACATTTATAACGCTTGAGTGCCAAACCGGAATTCACATCTGTGTCGTCACCATCAATTCGATGAGCGACTACCAAGGAACCGAAAAATCAATCGAGAAATTTGCCACAGCACTTTTTAATACCTGGGGCATCGGTAAAAAAGACAAAAATAACGGTGTGCTTTTTTTAGTTGCTGTAAAAAACCGCAAAGTTCGTATCGCGTTGGGTAGCGGTTATCCAAGTGAGTACGACAAGCGCATGGCAACCATCATCAAAAATGATATCCTTCCCTACTTCAAACAAATTCAATACAGCCGCGGCATCTACGAAGGTTCTATGGCAATCATCAAAGGGATTACGCGAGAAGAAACATGGTTCGAGCACTACAAATGGGACATCGCTATCTGGATCCTCATCTTCATCATCGCCATGGTTGCATTTTCGTGCTTTAGATCGGGCAGGAGAGGCTGGGGCTGGGCGCTGCTTGCGCTGATCGGCGGCCTGCTTGTACTTTTATGGAGCATGTCCAATGGCGATAATAAATCAGACGGTTTTGGCGGCGGCAAGTCCGATGGCGGTGGAGCCGGCGGCGAGTGGTAAAAAACGGCTTTTAAGAAATTACCAGATCCATCTGAATATTTTTTTCAGGACACCAAAGAACGCTTTTATTAAATCAGCAAACCCACCGAAAATTCCCATCACCGCTTGCTTAAATGTTTTTTCTTCGGCTGGCGATTGTGCGACAACAACATCAAGTTTTATCTTGCTAGACGAGTCTGCTTGGCTCGCTGTCACCGTTGTTGTCTGATCGAGAAGCGATGCCTGCTCTACAACAGCTGTGGGGCATTGCTCTTTGGTTACATCTGTTTGTGGTGCTTGTGCAGGCTGTTCTTTAAAAATTTTATTAACATAGTTGGTCGATTCAGTTGCACTTTCATTAATTCGTTCAATCGTAATACGATCAACCTTTTTCAAAAACCAGGCTTTCTCGGCGTTGGTATCTTTTTCGATACCACAGATTACCAAGTTACATGGAGCCAAATAGCCCGTTGTTACCACGCCCTGCTTGTTTACCAAACTCATCACAATAAGCTCTTTATCTGGGTAACGCTTGCTTTGGTACGTCTGTTGCTCAATAATAATTTCTTTATAATCGGCTAGGCGAATACTTGTTGATGAATCATCACTCTCTCGGCGCAGCCCATCGATTAACGTATGGCCAGAAAAAGAAAGCTCGCGTAGTTCTACAATCACTTTTTCGTCATAGACCTTGCCACGAAATAATTCTTGCCCTTCAACGAGCGGTACATAGCGAGGCTCAAGCACTCCTCCAGGACCCTTAACAACGCCATCACCCATCGAATTAACTGCGGACGAACATAGTGCTACAAAAATAATAACCATCACCTTTTTCATACGACCAACCTCTTGTAAACGATGAGAACGATATTTAACCCTCTCGACCTTACCAAGGGCGTTCTTTTAAAAACAAGTTTTTTGAAAATTGTTTTTTTGATATCTTTGATTAAGTTTCAGTCACAATAAAAAAGAGAGAGAGGAGTTTCCGAATGCCATTCAAAAAAATAGTTGTCGTTATTGGTTGTGCACTTTTTATCATGTCAGCACCGACCTTATCGACACGCAGTACGTGCCCTTGCGGCGCAAAACTTGTCGGTGCCCCAACTCGTGATCTGCATAGAGAAAGACTTTGCATCTGTGAGCTCATGGCATCACACAATGAAAAATTAGCAATCAACAAATTCTTTATCCTAGCGGTTTTACGGAATAAAATTAAAACTGTAGCGTTCTTCCTTGAAAGAAAAATAATTCAAACCCCTAGGACCAAAGACAAAATACCGAATTTTTATTATCCAATTCAAACGCTTCAACAAGCATTCTTTCATGCCGCTCTCAATGGTCATCTCGAAATTGTCTATCTTTTATTGGACAACGAATACGTCAGACTTTCATGCCTAAAACCATGGCTCATAGATCTTGCCGCATCTGAAGCGAATAAAAATGAGCACGAAGAAGTATGCCAAATTATCGTCGAGAATTGTCCGCTGGAAACGGTTAACACTGTTTATGTCGGCCCATACTTCCCATCATCGCTGTAAAAATCATCAATCAAATAGATTTTTACGTACATCCGAATGCAGTGTATATTTTCTACTTTTTTTAGCAGCATCTTTAAGAACAAGAAATTTATTTTTCACCCACTTGAGACAAATATCTCGCGCGGTTCTTGGCGCTACTGCAAAAAAGAGGGCTATATCTTTTGATGTAATCGCATTCTTCTTTTGAAAGAGAGCGAGAATTGCCTGCTGTTGGGCATCGAGGTTGCTGATTGCCCGCGTTTTATCTTGATCCCCTTTGTGGTATGCAATCAGAGCATGCGTTGTAACTTTTTCAAAACTATCAACCATGCCATGGCAAAAATAATTAATCCATGGTGTTATATCAGCTTCTTCTCGTCCAAAGTAATAATTATGTGAAGGCCCCGCCGACAACGCTTCATAATAAGCCGGCAAGTTTTTTGCATAATATTCTTCAAGCGAATAGAGTCCTTTGAGATCATAGCCACCTCGATGAAGAATAATAGTTGCAAGCAGACGAGCTGTTCTCCCATTGCCATCATAGTAAGGATGCACGGTTGCAAATTGATAATGGGATAACGCAGCAATCAATGGACTTGGCACGTTATCTTTTTCTGACTGATTAATCCAAGCAACAAGCTCGCTCATAAGCGTAGGGACATCATGTGCTTCAGGGGGAAGATACACGAGATTTTTTGTATGGCCATCATAGATTGCATTTTGGCCATCACGATAGGCAGTTGGCTTGACCGTCGTTGTTCCGCCATGCATCACAATGGCGTGAACTAATTTGATATCATTCTCAGTCAAAGGCTTACTCTTGCTGGTCAAGGATTTAATTTTTTCTAACGCCGCATAGTACCCGAGCACTTCTTTTTGATCCCGCTGACGTCCGGGAAAGGTAACACCCAATCCTATAAGATTTTCTACCTGGTCCATCGTCAGCCGGTTTCCCTCAATCATGGTTGAATAATGAGTTGTTTGGAGACGGGCAGACTGACGAAGCGAGGCCAGCACCGTAGGAGTTATGGGAAGATTTTGTATCTCTGCTTTGAGCTGTCCGATTCGCATAAGAAGTTGGACAAGCTGAGGAGTAATCGTAAAGTTCGGCTTAAACATCTTTTTTCTCCAGAAATTAACGGCTTTTAAGCTTCAAAAATCATGCCATTATTATGCCATTAAACCGCCATTAAATCAACCGCCCTGAGGAATACGCCAGCAACCCCGCTTCCACGTTGCTTTCTTTGCCTACTTCTGTAGATTAAGCAACATAATTAGACCACATTTTAACCTTAACCAAGGGCATTTTTATGAACAAGAATATGATCAAACCGTCTATCGGCATACTGCTTTGCATCAACACCATGATTGGTGCGGGGCTCTTTATTAACCCAGGACCATTAACCAAGCTTGCCGGACCCCTTGGCTTTTTGGGGTATGCACTTGGCGCGCTTCTGTTTTTACCGTTAATTTTGTGTATCGCAGAGCTTGCCCGCCTGCACCCCGTTTCTGGCGGTTTATATGTCTACAGCAAGATTTATGTTGGAAACTGGGCTGGTTTTTTAAGCGGTTGGGCTTATTTTTTAGGCAAGACAACTTCGGTCGCTGTGCTTACGCATAAAGTTGTTGGGTTCCTGCAAACAAAAAGTGTGTTCCTGAACCAGTATCCGATACTTCTGATCGATTATCTTTTTATCGCTTTTCTTATTGCCCTGAATATTATGGGCACACGCATCGGCGGACGCATTCAATACCTTTTCACCTCCATGAAAGCAATTCCACTGATCATGGCGTTTGTCACCGGTTGTTATTTCTTCATGCCTGATTTTTTTGTATTTGGGCCAGCTGATGTGTACGGGGTCCTGCTTACATTGCCCATCGCAGTCTTTCCGCTCATGGGATTTGAAGTGATTTGTTCTGTTGGACATTTGATTGAAGGATCATCGAATAATATTAAGCGCGTTATTTTAACTGCTTTTTGCATCGTAGCATCAATCGATATTCTTTTCCAAGCGGTTGTATATGGCGTTCTTGGCAACAGTGTTCAAACTATCGACTATCCAATGATCGCCATGATCAACAAACTCCTCCCATCGATTCCAATGGCAGCTCAACTTATCAATGCGTTTGTTTTTGTTGCTATCCTGGGGGCATGCTTTTCGATCTTAACAAGCAACTGCTGGAATCTTTACACCCTTGCCAAACATAACCATCTTCCCTTTGCATCGCTGCTTACTAAAGTAACTAAAAGTGATGTGCCATGGGTAAGCATCAGCATCCAGGGCGCGCTTGCCTGTCTTATTTTATTTATCACGAGCGAACAAACATCGCTGCAAGCTATGTCTGTTTTTTCACAAGTCATTGCATTTTCGCTGAGTGCTTTGGCGGCATTCTTCGCATTGCAAGTGGCACATGATGTGCGTCTCAACCGAATCATTCCTGTCCTTGGTATGGGAGCAAGCAGCTACATCATGTATCTCAGTTTTCAAAAAATCGTAGCCTCAGGCATTTCATTCTCCTTCCTTGCAATCTTTGTTGCCGGAACCATCGCCGCACTGTATCAACGCGTTAGCGAGAAAAAAGCATTGAAACAAAATAATATTTAAATGGTTTACCCGTTATCGCTGCACGCATGCCAAACGTTGCCTGAATAAAACAGTTGATTGACGCACAGCTCAACAGAAAAAAACCAGCTTTAGCCAACATCGGAATATGTAAGAACTGGCCGGCAAGCACTGTAACTAGACAGCAGCCATACCAGCGCATGAGCGAAACGTTAAACAAATATGCCTGCGTCGCATGGGTTTTAACAAATTGTGAGCGACGTTGAACGCGATAGACAAAAAGTGAAATTGGAATGGTCATAAGCGTAAAAAGCAGCGGCGTTATAGGCAATGAGTTGAGCGACGTAACATGCTCTGCGATAACGGTGAGGAATGGTCGCGAAGAGTTGAGCAACTTAAACACTATATACCCTACCCAAATGATAGTAATAATTGGAGCATGTACCACAAGGGCCCATGCACGCTCGCGCGTTGAAATAAGAGATGCCATAACAAGGTTCCTTTATATTAAATAAGTGATTCTTTATTCATAACCGACGGGATAGAAAAACCAAGATAGGTGAGCATCGTTGGTGCAATGCTACTTAGTCCCAGCGACACACTCAGCGGACAATGTTTAGTACACGCATCACGCCATGCATCAGTGATAACGTAGGGCATAACGCTCTTTGTAAAGAGGTTAGTTCGTTGTGGCGTTATAATAATAAACGGCACCGGATTTGTTGTGTGAGCAGTGTGCGATTTTCCTGAAACATGATCAATCTGTTCTTCAGCATTACCATGGTCAGCGGTAATGATCAGCGTCCCCCCTCGCCGGCCAACAACTTCTTCATAAAGATATGCCAACTGCCGATCAATGACTTCGCATGCTGCGATGGTTGCTTGAAGATTGCCCGCATGCCCAACCATATCAGCGTTGGCGTAGTTGATAACATACACATCGGCTTTGTTTTCTTCAAACGCAAGTCCTGCCTGTTTGCTAATTTGTTTTGCCGACATTTCTGGAATGCTCACATAATTATTCGCTTTCTGAGAGGCGATAATCATACGCATTTCATTTGATAATTGCTTATCCACCATGCCACGGAAAAAATAAGTTACGTGAGCATATTTTTCTGTTTCTGCTAACACAAACGTTGCCATCTGCCCTTTTGACTGTTCTGCAATTTCATCAAGCAGTGTATGTGAAACTTCTTCGCGCTCAAAAATAATATCATTGTTGCACCACTGACTAAACTGATTATCAAACAACGTCGTTGTCACGATCCATGCAAGACCATGACCAGCAACGAGATCCGGCTGCTGAGTAAAATGATCAAAATGCATATTAATAAAACTTTCCGTTAACTGTCGCGCGCGGTCTGGCCTGAAGTTAAAAAATACTATGCCATCACCACTGGCAATCTGTGAGTCTGGAATAAGTCTGGTTGGAACAACAAATTCATCATATATATTTCTTGCATACGATTGTTTGATTATTTCACGCCATGATTGTGGTTCACGATCAGAACTCGGTGCGCATAGTACATTGTAACTGGCCTGCGTTCGCTCCCAATTTTTATCGCGATCCATTGCATAGAAACGCCCATGAATACTTGCAAGCTGCCCGCACCCAAGTTCGTTACATTTTTCTTCGATCCTTGATAAAAAATTTGATGCAGATTGCGGCGCAACATCTCGACCGTCTAAAAAAGCATGGATCATTACCTTTTCAAGCCCAACTCGTTTGGCCAATGTCATAAGCGCGAATAAATGGTTGATATGCCCGTGCACCCCACCATCAGATACGATGCCCATAAGATGAAGTGTTTTGCCTGTTTCTTTAAGTTCTTTAAATCGTTGCAATAAAACGGGGTGTGAAAAAAAACTCTGGTCGGCAATTGCATCATGGAAACGCTTGAGCATTGATTCAACTACTCTGCCGGATCCAATTGTTAAATGACCAACCTCTGAGTTCCCAATGTAGCCAGGCAGCAGTCCAACATGGGGGCCAGAAGCATTTAAAAGAATCCAAGGATAACTCTTTGTGAAACTATTCCACGCTGGCATAGAGGCACTCACGGTTGCATTACCGCTCCCAGCAGTCGAAAAGCCAAACCCATCTAAAATAACGAGGACAAGCGGACGACTTATTTTGTTACTCATTGAAACCTCTCTCTTTCCCCCTTTTTACAAACCGGGTATTTAATGATATCATTCCTGGATAGTCTACAAAGTCTTATCTGACGCTGTAAACGAAATAGTTTTTTATTACATGCTTTAGCGAGGGATTATGTTAACCAAGCATCTTCGATATGCACTATTTTTCTATGTAGTATTTACTGCGGTTGCACCGATATGTGCAGCTGATAATGTTATGCCAGAAACAGACACAGTATCCGCTGGTACTGTTGAATATTCCGACGACTTTGGTGACGAGGATCTCAATCTTGACACGCTGGTTGAGCTTCCGTTTTATCGCCGATGGTTTGATAACGCCATAGCCGGATATCAAATTTTTATTAAGTCAGATATTCCTAGAGAACAAAAATGTGCCATGTTCAAAGACGCTGTAAAAGAACACGTCACCGATCATAAAACATTTTATACGGTCACGCTTACCGTGGGCGCTGTAGCTATCGCTATGTTAGTTATCAAAAAGTGTATCCCAAAGAAAAGTAGCTAATCCATGACACATTCTGAAAAACATTGTTTCGCTTTATACTGCCCAACCCTGGCAACACACCTTGAACACCTGACTCGCCAAAACGGTATCTCACTGATTAATCCTGAGTTATGGAACCGCATCACCAACATTCTTCGACTCAAACATGACGATCACTTTCAATTGTTTGATGGTAATCACTGCGTCACCATTCAACTTGATAAGCAAACGTTTGCAACAAAAAAAATGATTGTCGGCACTGTTCTTGAAGTCGTACCGCTCACCCCCTTAACTCCAACTATTACCGTTTACCAGGGGCTGACCAAAAAAGAAGCCTTCGAAGATATTGTCTACGCGGCAGCGCAACTAGGTGTTACTCACCTGCAACCCATCATCTGCGATAAAACACAACGTGCATGGTACGGCGATAAAGAATTGATACGCGTAACGAGTATCATGACAGCGGCATGCGAACAATCAAAACAGTTCGCGCTCCCGTCGATTCAAAATCCAATCACATTCGAGCAAGCGCTTGGCCAAACACAGACAAAAAAACCATTTGCGTGTGCGTTTGAAACTGATGGTAAAAAATTGAGTGCCCTGCTTGATATAATCACAGCCAAGCCCGCCAGTTCCATCAATCTTTTTATCGGGCCAGAGGGAGGATTCTCTGATCGAGAGCTTGATCTTTTTAATGATCACAAAGTTGAGCGTTACCGGCTCACGCCAACCGTCCTGCGATCACAAGAAGCTTTTCTTGTTGGCGTGGGAGTTCTTCGTAGTATCACAGCTGATTAATATTATTTTTTCTGTGGCGTAAACATTTGTGTTTTTAGATAGAGAGGTTCGATTTTATAGATTGATCTCTGCTCGCCTTGGTTCCAGCGCTCCAAAGCAGTCAAGCCGATCGTCGTCGCCGAGCATACGCACGCCAGTGGCGAATGAATAATAACCTGGGGAAGGTGAGCACTTAACAAGTCCTGATGCAATAACACTCCATTTCCCGTAACAAATATCTGTTGTTCTGAATATTCTTTTTGAAGCTGTGTAAGCAGTGCTTGGATATTTTTACATCCTTTTGCAATCAAGTTGCCATCAAAATCATAGAGACCAAAATAAACATCGTTATTGTAAGCATTGAGTAAACACAACATCTTTCCATCGGCCATACTGTGTTGCGCTTCACCTAAAACTTGCAGAACAAGGCAATCAAGTCCATCAATGCCGATCAGCGGCATCGTATGAGCAAATGCAATCCCGTTGACGGTGGCAACGCTAACGCGTAATGAAGTAAAGGCTCCTGGGCCCTTATCGATGGCAATAAAATTAAGATCATTGAGTGATAGAGAATGCTTTTTAAGAAGATCATCTATGTAGGGAACAAGATGAGAACTGGCTTTAACATCGTGCGGGACTACCGTTTCAATAACACGATTATCTTTAAACAATGCAATTTCAACGCTGGTATAACTTCCTTGAATACTCAAAAAGTGAACGGCCATGAAAATATTTTATCCCTGTTTTTTTAATTTCTGTCGTTGATAAAAGAGGCTGAATGCGTCGTCCTTGATGGTGTTTTCACGTTTCTCAATAACTTTACCGCAATTCAGGCACTTCCATCCCTCGAAATTAATGAAGTGATCAAAAAACGACTGCAACACCATTAATCCAAAACACTTTGGACACCTCATCCCCTCTCCTTATCCTTATCCCACAGAAGATTTTCCGTAGAAAATACACAACACCTTTTCATCAAGCTTAGCATATTAAAAAACAAAATCACAAAACTTTTGTCAGAGATACGCGTAAAAGCCGCGTGAATTATTTCATATTGTCGTTGACTATAGAACCTGCGGTCATCTTCTGCTCGTGCTCGTTGAAGCGCTGCTCTGCCAATTCTTCAAGCACTTCACCTCTCGTAGATAGTTCGCGATACATTTTGTTCTGTGTAATAATTGCATCTTTCTGGGCAGCAACTTCATTTATCGTTGTAGCAAGTTCATCTTTAAGATGTTTAATCGTCTGCTCGCTTGATTTTAAATCTGTTTCAATCTCGAGCGCTCGTCGTTCTCCAGCTTCAAGTTCAGGTTTAAAGCGTTCTCTCAAGGCTCCGTCAGCCGTTAATCGATTTTTATTTTCCGCAAGTTGTCGCTGGGCATCGTTAAGCTTAAGTTCAAAGTTAAGGCTTTCTTTTGCACGCGCTTCAATCTGTCTGACCAAATCATTACATTTAATCGTTGCATTAATCTGTTCATGCTGAGCTCGTTTTAATTGATCTTTATAATGATTGATGAGTACTTGTGATTCTTTAAGTTGTAGTTCTATGTCAAGCGCCTCTTTCGTTTTTGACTGATCAATATTTTTACGTTGCTCTTTGAGCGTGCTGTATTTTATAATCTCTTCGTCTAAAACCCCTTTGATCTCATCCATCTCTTTTTTTAAAGTATCAAATACTTGTCGATCAACAGGCTCAACTTCTTTCATCACAAGCTCTGCAACAAGACCACGCTTTTTAAGTTTTGCGCCAAGCACCTCATCTGCCACACGAACCACAATGTTCTGCACTGCTTTGTCATCAAGCGGTAGTATCTGGTCACCTTCAGTGTTTTCAGTTGCACTTTTATTAATAAATCCATTCAAATCATATAAAACAAACAGTCGTAATTTTTGTTGTTCACTATCACTCAATGCTATTTTTTTACCAAACCGCTGTAAGATCTCATCCGCTTTTCCTTGTGTCACCGCAAGTTTATTAATAATCGATTTTTTGCGCATTATCTGCTCGTAAAAAACATCATGAAAATACTGCGTGCCGCGCAATGTCGAATCAAACCACATTGCCTGCTCATTAAATTTACCCACAAAATCCCTGGCTTCGTCAGGTGACTCACCTTCAACAATGATGTTTTTAATAAAGAGACTGTCATGGTCAAACGATTTAAACATTGTATCGCGCCATTCCTGAGTCACCGGAACTCTTGATCCCATAAAGTTGGGCGACTGATACGCGGGCAACCCCCTATCTTCTTTCCATAACCCTTTTTTACGTTCCTGAAATTTGATTTTAAGAGCCTCCTGCTCTGCATTGAAGACAACGGTAAGCATGTCCTCGGCTCGTTTCTGATCAGCCAATATTACTTTTTTTTCAGTATCGTCTTTGAGCCTTTTCACTTGTTCTTGTGCTTGCTTAAGAACGCGCTCAGCATCACGCGCGGCTCTGGCCTGAATCTTTTTCGCCTGATCCTCTGCATGTTCTTTTAGAGAGATCTCATTCTTTTCTGCCTGAATTCTATAATCGTCGATGGCGAAGACCGCGTCTGACTGTAAACGACGTAACGCTGAATCTGTTTTGACTTTCAGCTCTTGCGCACTCTGATTATCAATTAACTCAGGTGCATCGCCAAACGTCGGGCTTGGAATCTCGAAATCCTGGTTTAAATCGGTCTGACAAGGAACCTTAACAGCGATAAATAGAGCTAGCACAACCGATGGCAGCACCAACCTCATGCTTTTCATATCCCACCCCACACATTTTTTACTCTCCATTTATCCCACCTCCTTTATTCTAGTGGGGTCAACTTAGCAAAAGCAAGAAAAATAACTTTTCCCTTCGGCCCTTTTCAAGTATCCTTAGCGTATGAAGAACTTTAAACAACCAATAAAAAAGCATGCATTTACCTCCAAAAGGGCTACCGATCGTAACCCCGGCGAGCCACGTAAAAAGAAGGGCCTAGGCCAGCACTTTCTACGCAAAGGCTCAGTTGTGGATAACATGATTGGCCAAGTTACTATCACGCCAACAACTTCGGTTATGGAAATCGGTTGCGGTGATGGATTTTTGACTGAACAAATTCTCAAACAAACCTCATGCAAACAGCTCAGATGTTATGAGATCGACAACGAATGGCTTGAGTTTGTCAAAGCAAAACTCAGAGACAAACGGCTCGAACTGACTAACCGCAACATTTTAGAAGTTGATTTTGAGGAAGAACTGATTACAGACGCCCCCTGGGTACTGCTCTCCAATCTGCCGTACAACATCACCTTTCCCATCCTCTTCCGCATCCAAAAAAGCAAGCACCTCTTTCAAGAGGGCGTTGTCATGGTGCAAGAAGAAGTCGCACAAAAGGTAGTTGCCAAATCAGGACGGTCATTGAGTCAAGTTTCATTCTTTCTCCAGCACCACTTCGAGTGGCAGCTCTTAGAAAAAATTGAGCCCGGTGCATTCAGCCCACCACCAAAAGTCTATTCCCGCCTGCTCTACTTCAAGCCAAAGACTACTCTCCAGGAAATTCCCCATGAAGATGCGTTCTGGAAGTTTGTAAAAATGTGCTTTAAATCACCACGCCAAACATTACGCAACAATCTACGCACAACTCATTACGCCTCACATCTTGATTTATCAATTCCACAGTTCGCCCTGCGCAGCCAACAGATGAGTTTTGCCGATTTTCTTACCATCTGGGACAGCATAAAATCATGGCACGACGAATAACGAAAGGCCCCAGGTGCGCATAAGGACTCATACCAATCCCTTTTCTATGACTAAGCGTTTCGAAAAAATCGATCCAACGGCCCTGCTTGGACAAGAACCAACGGGCATTGACCTAGAAATAGGGTTCGGCCAAAGTTCATTTGTCGTCGAGCACGCCCAACGCAACCCAAGCCGCTTGGTCATCGGCGTTGAAGTGCGTAAACAAGCCGTCGCCCACGTACAAGATATTGCTACAAAATCGGGGGCTAAAAACATTCTTTTGGTCTATGGAAACGGCAGCCTCTGCCTGCAAGATATGTTTCATGACGCAGCACTTGATACCATTTTTATCTTCCACCCCGACCCATGGGTTAAACGACGCCACCACAAGCGTCGACTCATTAATCCCGCGTTTATAGAGCTTTGTTTACAAAAACTAAAGCCCGGTGGCAAAATCCATCTTTCAACTGACGTCCAAGAGTTATGGCAAGAGATCGAAGCAACGCTGGCAGGCTTTAATCAAGCCCTTACCCCAGTCAACGATGACCCGTTCTGGGCCACCGAGTACACAACCCGCTGGGATGACTTCAGCAAGCGCCAGCAACGCAAGACCTTCTGGGCAACGTTTCGCAAACGTTAATTACTGTAAAAAGGAGCCCTTCAGGACTCTTTGCCTTCCAACGTTGTAATCAAATCGCCTGCTTTCTCCCATCCAACGATACTACCTGAAGTACGTTTTTGTTGCGCGTCACCACCATAAATTACATAGCCATTTTCTGGATCAGCCTCTGCTGTTGCGTTCCATTTTGAAAGACTATCAAAAAAGCTGGTCATTATCGTTTGGCCCGACTTAACCTCGATGGGAACAAGTTTGCTCCCCATGTTAACAAGACAATCTATCTCAATATAGCCATTTTTATCACGCCAAAAATACAATGGCGCCTTAGTGCCGAGACTAAAATATTGTTTAAAAAAATCGGCGATTATAAGTGATTCAAAAAGATG
>Ga0172379_10006862_pt1 | contig 15040 bp, 12 predicted proteins | sample GrowelOW334metaG_FD_119756 | JGI IMG/M metagenome (GOLD analysis project Ga0172379, IMG submission 119756) | Groundwater microbial communities from an aquifer near a municipal landfill in Southern Ontario, Canada - Groundwater well OW334 metaG | ecosystem: Environmental > Aquatic > Deep...
ATAAGTATCTTTATTTTAGACCCTTAAGATACAAAAAAAGCAGTAAAATACCAAGTTTTTACCTTGTATTTTACTGCTAATTTATTAACATTCTGACACTTGGGACTTTTTCAGTAGCCTCCCTAACGAATGGAGCTCTTTTATCAACAATTCATTTTTTACATTAGGCTATACGCCACAGTAAGCCCGGCCATAACAATGGAAACCATACTCATTAATTTAATAAGAATGTTCAACGACGGGCCAGAAGTATCTTTAAATGGATCACCAACGGTGTCGCCGGTTACTGCTGCTTTGTGGCAATCGGAACCTTTTCCACCCAAGTGACCTTCTTCAATGTATTTTTTAGCGTTATCCCAAGCACCACCGGCATTGGCCATAAAAATAGCCAGAATAAAACCGGTTGCTGTTCCTCCCAATAGAAGACCCATTACACCGGCAGCACCAAACACCAAACCGGTAGCCACAGGAATAATAATAGCTAACAACGAGGGGAAAAGCATTTCCTTTTGTGCCCCTTTAGTTGAAATTTCAACGCAACGGGCATAATCGGGAGTTCCTTCGCCGGTTAAAATACCTTTAATTTCGCGGAACTGCCTACGAACCTCTTCTACCATGCTTTGGGCAGCTCGGCCTACCGCATTCATGGTCAAACCGCAAAACAAGAATGCTGCCATAGAACCAATAAAAGCACCCACCAAAATCCGTGGATTCATTAAATCGGCATGGAGGTATGTCATCATATCACTGATGGATGCCTTATGGATATCAACATGCATAACTTCCATAAATTGAGCGGCTTTTTCAGGAATACGGGCAATGGCAATTTTTATCTCTTCAATATAAGCAGCCATTAAAGCTAAAGCGGTAAGAGCTGCCGAACCAATAGCAAATCCTTTACCAGTTGCTGCGGTAGTGTTTCCTAATGAATCCAGTGCATCGGTACGTTTGCGTACTTCTTCGCCTAAACCACTCATCTCAGCATTACCACCGGCATTATCGGCAATTGGGCCGTAAGCATCGGTAGCCAAGGTAATTCCTAAGGTTGATAACATACCCACGGCAGCAATGGCAATTCCGTAAAGCCCCATGCTGATGTTTGAAAAATTGAAACTGGCAGCAAACAAGAATGCCAAAATTACGGAAGTACCTACAATCATTACAGGGATTGCCGTAGAAATCATCCCGGTTCCAATGCCGGAAATAATAACGGTGGCAGGTCCAGTTTTTGTCGATTCAGCAATCTTTTGAGTGGGCTTGTAACCCGATGAGGTGTAATACTCGGTAATTTTACCGATACCAATCCCACCGGCCAAACCAACCATCATAGAACCCCAAACACCCATATAATTCGGGATATCCAAATATTTTAAAATGATAAACGATAAAATAGCGATTCCTATCGAACTAATATTTACTCCCCGACCCAGTGCAGCCAGCAATTGTTTTTGTGATGCACCTTCTTTTGCCCGAACCAAGAAAATACCTAAAATGGAAAGAATGATACCCACAGCCGCAATAATCATAGGAGCAATAACCCCGTTGAATTGCTTTTGAAGGCCCATGCCTGCAAAGGCAGTAGCTCCAAGTGCTGCGGTTGAAAGAATGGCACCGCAATACGATTCGTACAAGTCGGCTCCCATACCGGCCACGTCGCCAACGTTATCACCTACGTTATCGGCAATAGTAGCTGGGTTGCGGGCATCGTCTTCTGGAATACCGGCTTCCACTTTGCCAACCAAGTCGGCGCCCACATCGGCAGCTTTGGTAAATATACCGCCACCCACGCGGGCAAACAGGGCTTGAGTTGAGGCTCCCATACCGAATGTAAGGGTCGTGGTGGTTATAATAATCAGCTTCATCGATGGATCGGCAGCTATGGTGGCATTCGTAGTTGAATCCAACGCTCCGATAATATATTGTAGGGCATAAAACCAAATTGAAATGTCAAGTAACCCTAAACCTACTACCACCAATCCCATAACGGCTCCCGAACGGAAAGCAATGCGCAAACCATCGTTTAATGAACGTTGAGCAGCATTGGCAGCGCGGGCTGATGCGTAGGTTGCGGTTTTCATCCCAAAAAAGCCCGACAAACCGGAGAAAAAACCACCGGTTATAAATGCAAAGGGTACCCATGGGTTCTGTATTTCCAATACATACGCCATTATGGCAAAAATTGCGGTAATAATTACAAATACAATGGTAACAATTTTATACTGTTGCTTTAAATATGCCATGGCGCCTTCGCGCACATATTGGGCAATTTTTTTCATTGTATCGGTCCCTTCACTCTCCTTCATCATCTGTTTAAAGAAGTAGTAAGCAAACGCCAGTCCTGTAGCAGATGCAACTGGGACCAGCCAAAATAATCCATTGAAGTTTTCCATTTTTTTATTGTTTTAGATGATTAATTTTGGGTGTTATTAATTTATTAAGTTTTGAATTAAATTATATGGTATCAATTATTAAAAAACCTGTTTTTATTATTGCTCAAACCTATAATCCATGCTAATTCATCAGTAATGACTGAATTTACCCAACTTCAACAATTTTATTTCTTACTCAAAATACCATACCCTTTTGCTGATATTTTTTTTGCAGCCACCAAATTAGAAAAAAACTTCTACAATACATGCCAACCAATAATAAAAACAAAAAATATTCAATACAAGGGAGATGGGAAAGTTGGAATGATGAAAAACACAGTAGGCGGGTTATTATTACAAACTTCCACCTTGCCGGTTTTAAAAATGTAGTTACCTTTGTGGGGTAATTCACAATGGGGGTGCCCTACCAAACGGGCTGAGATCATACCCTTTGAACCTGATACGGATAATGCCGGCGCAGGGAAGAAGAAGAAAGTCAATCCCATTGCAATAGTATTAACAAGCCTTTTAAAAAAAGGGGCATAAAATTATTGTGATGATAAAACTAAATTTATTTCTGCTTTTAACAGTGGTTGGCTATTTTGTCCAAGCCCAGTATTCAATCTATGGCAAAGTTTCCGATGCCAATGGCAATCCACTTTCCGGAGCAAGTATTCAGCTAGAACCCACCTTTTTGGGAGTGGTAACCAATTTGCAGGGACAGTACCTGATAAAACCGGTTAAGGCCGGATTATACAACCTAAGTGTCTCATTTTTAGGGTACGAAAAGCAAAGTCAAATAATAGAAGTTAACCAAGATGCCGTTATTAACTTTGAACTGGTACCCAAAGCTTTTATGGCTGAAGAGGTAATTGTAAAAAGTACCCGCGCTGGTGAAAATGCGCCGGGAACTTACGCCAATATCTCAAAAACAGACCTTGCAAAAGAAAACCTGGGTCAGGATTTACCCTATTTGTTGAGCCTAACTCCCTCGTTAGTGGCCACTTCCGATGCCGGGGCAGGAGTGGGTTATACCGGTTTCCGAATCCGGGGAACCGATGCCAACCGTATAAACGTTACCGTGAACGGAATTCCGTTGAACGATGCCGAATCGCACTCAGTTTATTGGGTGAACATGCCCGATTTTGCAAGTTCGGTGGAAAACATACAAGTGCAGCGTGGAGTGGGGACATCAACCAATGGAGCGGCTGCTTTTGGAGCTACCATTAATATGCAAACCAATACCTTGCGCGAAAAGCCTTATGCCGAGGTTTTATCTTCGGACGGTTCGTTCAACACCTTTAAAAACACCGTAATGGTGGGAAGCGGTTTGCTGAACGGCCACTTTGCGGTGGATGCCCGCTTATCGAAAATCACTTCCGACGGATATATCGACCGGGCTTTTAGCGATTTAAAATCGTTTTATATTTCGGGAGGCTATTATTCCGAAAACACCTTGATAAAATTGAATGTGTTTTCAGGAAAAGAACAGACGTATCAGGCGTGGAATGGAGTCCCCAAGGTACGAATGGAAAACGATACTGCCGGGATGCGAAGGTACAACGAACATTGGTTATGGTCAGGGAGTTCACAACTGGTGAACGATATTAAGTACGACGAGATGATTCATTCCGATTCAAGAACGTATAATACTTATACTTATAATAACGAAACTGACAATTACCAACAGGATAATTATCAATTGTTCTTTTCGCACAAAATAAACGAAAACCTAAATTTTAATTCGGCTATCCATTATACTTATGGGCGAGGATATTATGAGCAATACCGAGTTGATGATAAATTGTCCGATTATAAGCTAGACACAGTTTTTATTGGAGTAGATACCATTACCAACACAAACCTGGTGCGCCAGAAATGGCTCGACAACGATTTTTATGGCGCCGTGGCATCGCTCAATTATACCCAAGGCAAATGGGATGTTTCCGTTGGAGGAGGAGCCAATCAATACAACGGCCGGCATTTTGGCAAGGTTATTTGGGCGCAAATGCTTGGTGATGTAGAAAAAGATTATGAATGGTACCGCAGCACTGGCAATAAAACCGATTGGAATGTATATTCGAAAGCGAACCTCCAGATTTCGGAACAGCTTTCGGCTACAGCCGATTTGCAGTTAAGGGGTATTAGCCATGAAATAGAGGGTATTGACGCCGACTTGCGCAATATTACCCAAAACCACTCCTTTAAATTCTTTAACCCCAAAGTGGGGTTGAATTACAAAACAAACAACCAAACAGAAACCTATTTGTATTATGCGGTAGGCAACCGCGAACCCAACCGGAGCGCTTATACCGATATTGATCCCGGGCAGCCCATCCCTACTTCGGAAAGGCTGAACGATTTGGAAGCTGGTTATCTATTCAAAGAGGAGCAGTTCAGTGTGGGCGCAAACCTGTATTATATGCTCTATAAAAACCAGTTGGTGCTTACCGGACAATTAAACGATGTGGGCAATGCCATTATGACTAATGTTGATAAAAGTTACCGCCGGGGAATTGAAATTACGGCCGGTGTGCAGATTTCCCGTTGGCTTAAATGGGATGGAAACCTTACATTGAGCCAAAATAAAATAATTGATTTTACCGAGTATGTTGATAATTGGGATACCTGGGCACAAGATACTATTTCTATTGGCGAGACAAATATCGCCTTTTCCCCCAATTTACTAGCAAACAGCCTGTTTAAAGTTACACCTATAAAAAACCTGACTATCGGCATCAATTCGCAGTATGTAGGCAAGCAATACATTGATAATTCCATGAGCAACGACCGGTCATTGGATGCTTATTTTGTGAATAACCTGTTGGTGAATTACACGTTGAAACCCAAGTTTATGCATGAAATAGGGTTTCAATTGCAGGTAAATAATTTGTTGAACGCCCGCTATGAAAACAATGCATGGGTTTACTCATACATTTACGGAGGTGAGCGTTTTGCTATGGACGGCTACTTCCCACAGGCTGGTACCAACTTTATGGTGGGGGTTAATTTGAAGTTTTAAAATTATAAGTAACGAAATATTAAAAAATTTACCATTTATACATCCCCGGGCGACAGCCCGGTTTTTTTCAATTTCGGTTGTAAGTTGGCATTCCATTCCATATTTTTTTAAGAATTTATAAATAAAGTACTTATTTACTATCATTCTTTTGCTGGCTTAAATCCTATCTTGGAGCGATTCTTCATATCTAGTTCTTCTTGTTTTGCTTTTTCAAACTGTTTGAGATATTCAAAAATGAGCATAATTTTATCGTCCAGTTCCATATCCTTTTTTTCAAGCTGTTCAAGTTTTTGAAGTATTTCTATATGAGTAGTCAGCATCTCCCGCATTCTTACAAAAACTTCTATAATACGAATACTCATTTTCTTAGCCCGACTGCTTCTTAGTACATTTGCTAATTGTAAAACCCCGTGCTCAGTAAAAACAAAGGGTAAATACCGTTGTCCACCCCAATTTGAGGTCACAGTTTGTGACCTCAAGTTTTTAAATTCATCTACTGTTAGCTCAAACATAAAATTATTTGGGAATAGGTCAATATTTCTTTTAACAGCTTGCTTTAACGCCTTAGTTTCAACTTCGTAAAGTTCCGATAAATCAGCATCAAGCATAACTTTTTGACCTCTGATTAAGTATATTTTATTCAATAACACTTCATCGGGAATGGCTATGGTATTGGTTCGTTTCTCTTTTTCCATAGATTTATTTATGATGTTTAAATATACAACGTTTTTTTTAAGGTTATCATTTGCAACATTGTATCTTTCAATTAATACCGTTGCCTTTTTAAAAATTAGCCATTGAAGATAATAATCTTCAATGAAGGGTTACGCCGTTCCCTTCATTCATGAGAAAAGTTAACTTTGTATCATTTCAGAATTAGCAATTCCCCCACCTCTCCTCAGTGGCAGAAGGACTAGCGCTGATTGAGATTTGGTAGAACATAAAAACCATCAAACAGTCCTAAAAATGTGCACCACAACCATTTTCTCTTGCTGGCCGTGGAAATCTAAGCGCCACCAAGAAATAAGGACTGGTTGCTTCACTATTTCCAAAGCTAAAACACGAAAACACCCAATTTCACCAAAAAGAAAAAACCGTACTTTAAACAAAACCCTTATTTTTGTAGCTAGATATTACACCCAGATGAAGAATTTCTATAAAAAAACCGGGTTTCTGTTTCTGTTGCTTTGTACCGGAATATTTGGATATGCTCAAATAGCTTCGTATAAAACCCTTTCCGAAGAGCTGCAAGTACTGCAAAAACAGTGGGTGCCCGATAAGCGGGTGGCAATTCTCACCGTTGAATTAAAAGATACCCTCCATGTTCCTATTGTCCTTTCGGGAGAAACCAATTTGCCGGAAGCAAAAAAGCAAATCATTCAATTCTTGACCGATAAAAAGGTTACTTTCATTGATTCCCTTAGACTTTTACCGGATGCTGTATTGGGAGAAAAAACATGGGGTTTGACAACGTTGTCTGTATCGAACCTTCGTTGTCAACCCAGCGATGCTTCGGAACTGGCCTCGCAGGTGGTGATGGGAACACCGTTAAAAATTCTGGAATCTATCAACAAATGGTATCGTGTTCAAACACCTGAACATTATATTGGCTGGATGGATACCAGCGGGTTGAAGCCATATACTGCAAAAGAATTGGATTCATGGAAGAAATCGGACCGATTCGTGTTTAATGGTATTACAGATATTGTTTACGACAGACCCCGCAAAAAGGGCGAAGTAGTAACCGATTTGGTTTTAGGGGACTTATTCGAAGTGGTATCGAAAAAAAAGGGATTCCTTCAACTAAAAACACCCGATGGCCGCACTGGATATGTACGAAAAAGGGATTGCATTTCTTTTAATGACTGGACTCAGTCGCAACCAAATATTCCGTCCATTTTGTCGGTTGCACGGCAAATGATGGGTTCTCCTTACTTATGGGGCGGAACTTCAACCAAAGCCACCGATTGTTCGGGTTTTGTGAAAATGGTTTACTATTCACAAGGAATCATCCTGGCGCGCGACGCATCGCAGCAAGCCCGATATGGCGAATCAATTGATTTCAACAATAGAACCAATCTGCAACCCGGCGATCTGCTCTTTTTCGGAACTTCAGTAAAACGGATTAGCCACGTGGGCATTTATTTGGGAAAAGGCAATTTCATCCATTCATCCGGCAGAGTGCATATCAGCAGTATTGACCCCAATGACCCAAAATACAATGCCTACCGTAACCATGTTGCTGCTTGTAGAATATTAAATTCATTGAATACCGAAGGAATCGTAAGGGTAAAAGATCACCCTTGGTACACGGTTCAACCTTAAAACCTCTAGTTATGACAACCAACCGCCGCGATTTTATTCGAACAACAGGGTTATTAGGTATTGCTGGAGTTGTCGGCTTTGAAACATTGTTTGCCGCTTCTGAAAAATTAGTCGTTCAAACTTCTAAAAAAGGATTGAAACTCAGCTTTCTGCCTTACGATTTACAGCTCCGCCATGTATTTACCCTGGCCAACAGTTCGCGGAAAAACACCCCCGATGTGCTCACCCGTCTTGAGATAGACGGAGTAGTTGGTTATGGCGAAGCCTCTATGCCACCCTATTTGGGTGAAAGTATCGAAACCGTTACCCGTTTTCTTACTTCGCTCAATTTGAGCCAGTTTCACGATCCGTTTCAGATGGACGACATTCTTCAGTATGTGGATTCGGTGATGCCCGGAAATACCGCAGCAAAAGCATCGGTTGACATTGCCCTGCACGATTTAGTTGGGAAGATGATGAAACAGCCCTGGTATAAAATCTGGGGGTTCGATGCATCCGATACACCCAACACGTCCTTTACAATAGGCATCGATACTCCCGAAGTGGTAAGGCAAAAAGTAGCCGAAGCGGCACCCTATAAAATATTGAAAGTGAAACTGGGGACCTCTACCGATCGGCAAATGATAGAAACCATCCGTTCGGTTACTGACCGGCCTTTGTGTGTGGATGTGAATCAGGGCTGGACCGACCGCGTGCAAGCATTGGAAACCATACACTGGTTGAAGGAGAATGGAGTACTGTTTGTGGAACAACCCATGCCCAAAACAGCCATCGACGATATGGCTTGGCTAACACAAAACAGTCCGCTTCCAACTGTTGCCGATGAATCGTTTCAGCGTTTGCCCGATGTAATGAAGGCCCACGGCGTTTACAGCGGCGTCAACATTAAGCTGATGAAATGTACCGGTATGCGCGAAGCCCATCAAATACTGACCTTAGCCCGTTCACTGGATATGAAAGTAATGATTGGCTGCATGACCGAAACTTCATGCGCCGTTTCTGCCGCAGCACAATTGGCACCTAAAGCCGATTGGGCTGACCTAGACGGGAATTTACTTATTTCAAATGATCCATATTCCGGGATGCAAATTGTGGACGGAAAAGTAACACTGGTGGATAAACCGGGCATCGGGTTAAAAGAAGTTAAGAAGGTGTTTTGACGTGAGCTAGATAAAAGCTAATTTTTAATAATACTGTACTGAGCCCAAAGGGCTCAAAGAATAAAGCCCGTCCCGAATTCTCGGGAGCACCGGGTATTGATATGAGATAGTGTAAGCGGCGCACGTTGGTGTTCAATTGGAAAACTTCTTTTACTTGCGCCGCCACAAAACAGCAATTCTTTTATAAAAACAGGAAGGGTTAAAACAAATAGAATAATAACGGAGATTAAAACCAATCTTTATGGCCAAAATACCAGTTCGTTCAATCTTTTCCAGTTTCATTCCTTTTTTTCTTTTCTGCACCTTAGTTTCTTGCGGCGATAATTCAGCCGGAACTAAAGGAGTTGCTTTTCTTCAGAAAATAGATTTTGTAATAACGGGTGAGAATCCAGATACTGACAATTATGGTAACAACACGGTTAATGCCCTGTTGGTTTTACCCGCGAATCCGGCTCCTGGTGAAGGGTTTCGAATTCTGGCAACAGGAGGAAGAAACATCCGGAAAGGGAAAATCATTGTCACAGGTCCGTCGGGGAATTTAGAATCTCAGAATTATAAATTCGGCGAAGAATTGCCTTATTGGCGAATAGATGATTTTTCCGAAAGTACCATCGGCAAGTATAAAGCGACCTTGTTGGTAGATAAAAGAGAGGTAAGCGGTCTGGAATTTGAAATTGCTCCACGGAAGGCAATCCCACAGAAAGGTGGAGTTTGGAAAACAACCCGTGGCTGGGACGGCGCTATGGAGACCATCTACTCAGCTTGGGTAAATGCTTTGTTTCAGGGTTGCGACGAGCAGACATCCTGGTCAGCGTTGCATGAAGTAACGCAGAATAAGGAACGCAATTTTTTATACAATTATCTTTCCTTGGGGGAAGATGATGCTTCTGGAAAAATAAAAGTAATAATGGAGCCCGACTGCGCCGACAATCCATTTTACCTGAGGGCCTATTTTGCATGGAAGTTGGTTCTCCCATTTGGTTGTCATATTTGCGACCGGGGCTATTTGGGACGCAATCCCCATGCAGGCGCCTGGAGGACCAATGAGACTTCCACTTCGAAAAACAATCCGGTACTGGCATTTAATTCCTATTTACGCTCGGTAATGAATTGGGTTCATTCCGGAACGGCTCGAACGGCGCTCGATGATGAAAAATCCGATTATTATCCGTTGCCCTTAAAACGGGAAGCCCTGCGGCCCGGTACGATTTATGCCGACCCATACGGGCATACCTTGATTCTTATAAGCTGGGCACCTCAAACCAAAGATCATCCGGGAAGGCTTCTTGCTGTTGATGCCCAACCCGATAAAACCATCGCTATCAAACGGTTTTGGAAGGGGAATTTTTTGTTTAACACCTCTGAAGAAATTGGGGAACCTGGATTTAAAGCTTTCCGCCCCATTTCATTTTCAAAGGATAAGCTGGGTTTGATACCATTCAAGGCGTTGAACGATTCAGCCGGATTTGTTTCTTTTTCTTTACAGCAGCGGAAAATGGAGAGCGAGGTTTTCTACCATACCATGGAACGGATCGTCAACCCAAATCCATTGGATCCCGAAGTCGCCCTGATGGACCTGATTCAGGCACTGCATGAGCAACTATTGGTTCGTGTGAAATCAGTGGCTACCGGTGAAGCCTATTTTCAGAAGCATCAGGGAACGGTAATTCCAATGCCCTCCAATGCCAATAGGGTTTTTCAAGCCCTGGGCCAATGGGAAGATTTCTCCACCCCGAATCGCGATTTACGGCTTCTGATTGCCATAGATGCCGTGTTGGGTTTTCCTGAACGGGTAGCTAACTATCCTGAGGATTATAATATCTCCAAATCAAGTACTCCCGAAGAGATCAAGCAACAACTTCAGGCGCTTCTGGATCAAAAGGTTGTCGAACTTTCGATAAGCTATAGCCGTTCCGATGGCTCGGAACAGAAACTCACCCTAGCAGAAATCATTAAAAGAAGAGATGCTTTTGAAATGGCTTACAACCCGAACGACGGAATTGAAATCCGCTGGGGCGCCCCGGAGAATAGTGAAGAACGGTCCACTTGCCGTCGTCAGGCGCCTGCAAATCAAAAAAAAACCATGGAAAACGTGCGGAAATGGTTTACCAAACGGCTGCATCCGCCTACATAAAAAGTCTGATATTCAGGAGTCGTAGCTTGCTGAATTCAGGAACAATATGGGGAAGAGGAGTATTAGAAGCCGCATGTTTCTATTTAAAATTGAAGTGGCAAAAATAGTACAAAACAATCAAAAGAGGCGGAACCCTTTGTATATAATAGAGAAGAATGGTACATTTAACCGATGAATAAAGGTTACAAATACAAAAAACCAGAAATATGAGAAAAGTATTAATTGCAATTATTGTCATTGCAACCTTTCAAATGTGTAGTTTGAAAAAAAATGACGGCTTAAAAGTTGAATTAAATCCTGAAATTCAGATTGGTTTAAACAAATACAAAAGCCAATTAGGAATAGAAAACATTGATATCAATTATGAGGATTCAAGTATGCATGGTGATAGTGTGAATAGCATGCATGTATTGTTATTTAATCCAAAAAAGCTGACTTTAGATGAAGCAGAAAATGAATCCTTGTCTTTAGAAATAGCTGGTTTTGTGTATCGAAATATCGTTAATAAGAATGCCTTTTCTAAGATTGATATAGATTTTATCTACGAAAAAGATTATTACTGTAATCCTTATTATAATAAGCGACATACATTTACTTGTGAGCAAATTGAAAATTTTAATTCAAAATTGGAATAACACTACACTATCAAAATCCAGAACCGCACAAAATGAATATTAAAGCAACTCATAAAATGAATTGTGCATACACTAATGTTGTGTAGTATTTACTGGTTTCGTGAAATTTCAAAACCTGTTGAAAAGTAAGATCGAAAAAATAAATTTAAAGTCCAGTGGTCTAGACAACTGCTTCAAACACATCTCGTTGGAATTACTAATTTTAAAGTTTGAGTTATGAGAAAAGTTTTAATCGCAATAATTGTCATTACAACCTTTCAAATGTGTAGTTTGAAAAAAAATGACGGATTAAAAGTTGAATTAAATCCTGAAATTGAGATTGGTTTAAACAAATACAAAAGCCAATTAGGAATAGAAAATATAGATATCAATTATGAGGACTCAAGTATGCATGGTGATAGCGTGAATAGCGTCCATGTATTGTTATTTAATCCAAAAAGGATGACTTTAGATGAAGCAGAAAATGAATCCTTGACTTTAGAAATAGCTGGTTTAGTGTATCAAAATATCATTAATAAGAATGCCTTTTCTAAAATTGATATAGATTTTATCTACGAAAAAACATTTTTGCGTGATTACGATTATATTTCGAGACATACATTTACTTGTGAGCAAATTGAAAATTATTGTTCAAAACTGGAATAACACCACACAACCATATTTCCACCGCTCAACTAAAAAAAAACATGCTAAATTATTGGGAAACACTGTTTAAAGAAGGAGGAGCCCTTTGGAAATTTGAACCTTCCGATTCGGCACACCTTGCTTTAAACATGTTTAAGGAAAACCATTTAAATTCCATCCTTATTCCCTGGTTTGGCTATGGCCGGAATGCCAAACTTTTTATTGAGGCCGGTTTTAGGGTAACCGGAATTGAAATAGCACAATCAGCCATTGACCTAGCAAAAGCCAACGGATTGGATTGCACCGTCCATCAAGGTTCAGTTATTGCTATGCCCTTTGATACCAGCCAATACGACGGAATTTTCTGCTATGCTTTAATTCATTTACTGAACAAAACAGAACGGCGGAATTTTTTAAAGGCTTGTTACCACCAGTTAAAACCCGGAGGATTCATGGTCTTTACCGTGGTTTCAAAACAAGCCAATATCTATGGCGAAGGGACGAAAATAAGCAAAGACCGGTACCGGATGCTGAATGGGTTATCGGTCTATTTCTATGATTCCGTAACTGTACGTAAGGAGTTTACCGATTTCGGTCTAATAGAATATATGGACTTTGAAGAACCTATAAAGTTTATGGAAGGGCAAGATCCGTTAAAGTGCCTTCTGCTGATTTGCAAAAAGGAATAAACCCCCTTCTTCAAAGAAAAACAATACTTTGAAAAGGGGATTTTAAGTAAATGAAGTTTACTTTCTAAGGTTGAAAATGCTTTACCGCCTCTTCGGTAGCCAATAAAATAGGCTGATTCGATATTTTTTCGCCAACTGCTTTTTGCATCCACAACTGTGGAGTCAATTTTCCCATGCTGAACATGCGTTCTACTTCGTCCGCAAAATCTTTCCCTTTCAAATACTGTTCTATCTGGAAGTCGATTAAATGCCCGAAAGAGTAAGCTGACAAGTACAACGGATACGAAATCATGTGGGAATAAATTGCCAGAATGGGTTCATCGGTGGAACCAAAAACCGGGGCATAATAGCTGTTCCAAACTTCTTTTGAAAGGGCAATGGTGGCATCGCGCAATTCAGCAGCCGTGGCATTTGGATGGGCATAGAGCCATTTCCAAACGCCCATATCCACCATGCTTACCCCCATAATTTCATAAATGCTCCAGAAGGTATCCAACGTTTTCAGATACTCTTTGTCCGGATTCGGGTCATTCATTCCCAGCAATTTCAAATCACGGCTCTGGAAAATAAAAGCCAGTGCTTCAGTAAAAGCGGTATTTGGAATCCCTTTCATTGAATAATAAGGTACACTGTGCAGCGAAGTGGTCTGTTCCACGTTGTGGCCAAACTCATGAACGGCAATGTTGTAGCCTTTGTAGTTCATTCCCGTTTCCGGGATGCGGGTCCTGATGTACGATTTCATGGTATGCATTTCGGCACCCAGCGCATGACCCGAACCGCGAGCGGGTTCCACGGTAATTTTTGAGGAAATGAATTCAGCCCGTTCCTTGTCCCATCCCAACGATTTGAGCATGCGGTTCATATCGGCCTTAAAAGCTTTGGGATTTGGATAATTTTTTTGTTTTTTCCATCGAGTAATTCCGCTGGAATGGAGCTCCGCGATTTAAACCCATCATACCAAATATCATAAGGTTGCAAATCACGTCCCAAGCGTTTTTTTATCAGGTCACCTACCATTTTTACCTGAGGTGACGATAGCAGTTCCTTGAAAAGGATTTCCACTTCAGGTTGGGCAATTTCCATGCTGCCCGAAAAATTGCGGTCGATGTAGGTGTTCATCTTTGGATAGTAAACATCTTGAGCCTGCAACGCCTTGAAATTATTTATTATTTGCTGATACCTGATATCGGTTTCAGGAGTAAATGGGATTTCCTTTTCTTTATCAAATAGTTTATTGGTGTATGGATCCCATTGAAAGGTGCCTGAATTGATCACTTCCTTAGGAATGTTCTGATCGATGATGCGTTTCATTACCTGATACACCATCTGTTGTTTTTCCGGTCCTTTTTGTGTGTCGCCATAGCTCGATTTTATTTCGTCGCGAAGGTTCCAGTGGGTAAGCAATACCATCTCTTTTGGGAAAAGTGTTTCGCCTTTATCGGTTACCAAACTTCCCATGTAAATGTTGTATTCCGAAATGTATAAATCGGATTCAGAGCTGGCTTTTGAATAGGCTTGAGTCAACTCAGCAGGTACTCGGGCCGAGAAAACATCCCCCATCCTTGCCCATGCCCACTGCTCCGTGGACCAGTTTTTGCCCAATTCTTCTTTCTCTTTTAACGGATAATAGGGAAAATTTAGCGCTACAATAAAAGCAATTTTGTTGTCGTATAAATCGTTGAACAGATGGGCAGAAGCATTGTATCCGGCAAATAATTTATCCACCTCGTGTAGTGGACCGTTGTTGAGGGCAACGTTTTTATTCAAATCAACACCGAGCATGGCAAAATTGCCAAACATGGCTTCCAGGTATTGGTCGAGTTTAGCAAATACTGCCTTTTTTTCTTCCACAGATGTTATAAAATTATCTGCACAGAATTTTGTGAATTCCGCTGGATTTCCATCGGAGGCGCGCCAAAGAGTAGCAGCATGAGTTACCCCTTTTGTGATGAGGGTTTGATCCACATCAAAGGCTTTTGAGGAAAGCTGAGCCGATACATCAGCTATTGTCTTTTGATCAATGTTAGGTGTTTCAACCGATTGGGTTTCCACCGGTTTGGTTTGGCATCCGGCTATTATCAA
>Ga0172379_10006863_pt1 | contig 15038 bp, 15 predicted proteins | sample GrowelOW334metaG_FD_119756 | JGI IMG/M metagenome (GOLD analysis project Ga0172379, IMG submission 119756) | Groundwater microbial communities from an aquifer near a municipal landfill in Southern Ontario, Canada - Groundwater well OW334 metaG | ecosystem: Environmental > Aquatic > Deep...
AGGAAACACGCCCCTACGACTTGATCGGCAGGTATGGTGGAGAGGAATTCCTGCTGATTTTTCCATCCGCCACGCTGGGGGATGTCCATGCAGCGTGTGAACGTATCAGAATAGCCGTCGCCGGACGCTTGGCCAAGCTGGTTGGATTCCCGGCGCGCACCATCACTATCAGCATTGGAATAAGCGACATGGGTAGCGGGACATCAAGCTGTGATGAGATGGTAGGACGTGCGGACGCAGCCTTGTACCAGGCAAAATCCAGCGGCAAGAACTGCTGCGTGAGTTGATCCCTTTCAAACCAGGCTGGAGGCCTTGGCCTCCAGCCTGCGCCTGAAACCTTGGCTGGAAGCCTGGGCTTGCCGAAGGGTATTCTAGACGAATTTACCCCAGCTTTTCAGCATCAGGAAGCTTTCGGAGCTGAGCACACCCTGGACAGAAGACAGTTCCTCAGTCAGGAAACGAACCAAGCCCCGGTTGGAATCCACCAGCACTTCAGCGATCAGATCGTAACGCCCCGATGCGATGGAAACCGACAGGACATTTTCCAGCGCCGCGACCTCCTCCGCTTTCCGCTCCAGCAAACGGGCTTCAGCCACGCGCATGGCAATCAGGGCGAGCTGCTTGTTCTCAAGGACGTCGGGATTGATCAGGGCTTTCACCTCGAGTATCCCGGCATCCTTGAGTTTCTTGAGCCTCAGACGGACCGTGCCCTCGGAAATACCCAAGTCACGGGCGATGGTGTTGTTGGGCACATAGCCCGCCTGGAGTATCCTTATGATCGACCAATCCGTTTCATCAGGTTGCATGGAACCTAAAGTACGGTATCCGGGTCCTTGCATGCAAGCCCGAAAGCCGCGCCGACGTCCGCGTAGGTGCAGGTGCCACGGTATACGTTGAGACCGCGCTTGAGGTCCGCGTTCTCACGACAGGCGGCTTCCGCGCCCTTGTCGGCGATTTTCAGGCCATAGCTCAGGGTGCTGCTGGTGAGCGCGATGGTGCTCGTCAACGCGACTGCCCCGGGCATGTTGGCGACGCAGTAGTGCACGATGCCATCCACCTCGTAGACCGGCTTGTCGTGGGTTGTCGCCCTGGTGGTTTCGACGCATCCGCCCTGGTCCACGGCTACGTCCACTATGACGGAACGCTTTTTCATCAGCGACAGGTGTTCCCTGCGGATGACATGGGGTGCCCGGGCACCGGGAATGAGCACGGCTCCGATAAGCAGGTCGCACTGGGCGAGCACGGAACGTATGTTTCCCTCGGTTGAATAGAGGGTGGAAACAGATCCACGGAAAATATCGTCTATATAGGCCAGGCGATTCGCGTTGACGTCTAGTACGGTTACATCCGCACCCAGGCCGGCGGCCATCTTGGCCGCGTTCATCCCGACGACGCCACCGCCCAGAATGGCGACCTTGCCGCGGGGTACACCAGGCACACCGCCGAGCAGGACTCCGCGTCCACCGAATGGCCGTTCCAGGTACTTCGCACCTTCCTGCACGCTCAGCCGGCCGGCGATCTCGCTCATGGGCTTGAGGCAAGGCAGGGTGCCATCGTCATAACGGATAGTCTCGTAGGCGATGCCAATGATTTTCCTGTCCAGCAACGCGCGGGTCTGCACCTCATCCGCAGCCAGGTGAAGGTAGGTGAACAGGATCTGACCTTCGCGTAAAAGGTTGTATTCGGAAGCCAGTGGCTCCTTCACCTTTACAATCATATCGCAATTCGCGTACACACGGGCGGCGTCCAATTCCAACGCGGCACCGGCCTTGACATATTCCTCGTCGGAAAAACCCGCACCCGCACCGGCGCCCGACTGCATGGTCACTGTATGTCCGCGAAGGGTATAGGCTGCCACGCATTGCGGGGTCAAGCCAACGCGGTATTCATGGGTCTTGATTTCGCTGACGCATCCGATTTTCATGGAAACCTCCTGTTTGTGCGGGTATCCGCAACACAACAGGGGGATAATAATACGATTATCGTAATTATTGCAAGACTATTCTACGCATATCGCATTGATTGTTATTCAGACTGGGACCAGGCTCAACTGGAGCTGATCCAGCGTCATAGGCCTACCAAAAAAGTATCCCTGGGCAAAATCGCAGCCGTATCTGGTTAGGAGCTCGACTTGTTCCTGCGTCTCCATCCCCTCGGCCACGACGGTTTTCCCCAATTCATGGCTGAGGGAAATGATACCGCGGACTATACCTGCGGACGCCTGTACACCCTCGTGGGTCGGGATCATGCGGTCTATGAAGCTACGGTCGATCTTCACGCAATCGATGGGAATACGGTCCAGATATCCCAGTGAGGAATACCCCGTCCCGAAATCGTCGAGCTTGAACTGAACTCCCTTGGATGAGAGTTCGGTGAGAATCGACATTACCCCATCCCGGTTCTCAATGATGGCACTTTCGGTGAGTTCGAGATTCAGTATGGACCTGGGCAAGCCCAGACGGTCCAGTGAAGAGAGAACCAAATCCGCGAAGTCGGGTTGGTTCAACTGGATGGCGGATACGTTTACCGCAAAAAAAGGTTTGTCACCCTGGGGATGGTCCGGCAATCTGCCAGCGGCCAGCAGGTTCCTCGCGATCTTGAGCGTCTCGAGTAGAACCCAGGTACCCAGGGGGACTATCAGCCCCGACTCTTCTGCCAAGGGAATGAAACGATCCGGGCTGATAGGACCGCGAACGGGATGAGTCCATCTGGCCAGCACCTCCCACCCCACGCTTCTTGCGTCCATCCGCACAATAGGCTGGAAGGCAAGGGCAATTCCCCCTGAGGAAATGGCGGAACGCAGGTCATTCGTCAGCTGGAGCCTTTCCTGGACCCGCATCCGCATCTCATCCTGAAAAAGCACCCGGCGGTTTTTCCCGTCCATCTTGGCCTTGTACATGGCGATATCGGCATCCCGCACGGCTTCCTGCGCGCTGGTCACATCGGCCCGCGCAAAAAGCACACCGATGCTCGCGGAGGGAACAGTGGCGTTCTGGCCCAAGGTTATGGGCACCGACAATTCCTCGGCGATTCTCTCGGCGGCCTGTTCGACATCCGCTGGTCCTCCAACTCCGTCCAACAGTATGGCGAACTCGTCGCCACCCAGGCGGGCTATGGTATCCACCTCGCGCATGCTGCGTGTCAGGCGGGAGGCCACCTCGAGCAGGAATGCATCCCCCGCATCATGGCCGTAGCTGTCGTTGACGCTCTTGAAACCGTCGAAATCCAGGTACAGGAGGCCATAGAAATTCGTAGGATCCCTATGGTAGTGGGCTATGGCCTGATCGAGTCTGCTCAGGAGCAGGCTCCGGTTCGCCAAGCCGGTGAGCGAATCATGAAGAATGCTGTACTGCAATTGACGTTCGGTGCGGGTGCGGTGCTCCAACTCCCCGGATAGGAGCCTGTTGCTTTTTTCAAGCGCTTCGGTGCGTTCCTCGATCCGTTCTTCCAGTCCCTGGTTGGCAAGTTTGAGCGCTTCTTCCGCCTTCGCGCGGCGGGTGATGTTGTAGAGGGTTATGATCAAGCCGATCCGGTGCTTTTTCTGTTCTATGATTCCGGCCCGTACCTCGAAGAGCTGGTCCGAGACGAGGCCCTGGATGCCAGCGATGGTGAGTACCCGTTCCTCACCCGGCTTGAGGTTGCCGAGTTCTGCAAGATATGTTCCCAGATCGGACAGACAGTTGCCCACGCAGCGTGCGTCGAGACCGAACGCTTCCCTGGCGGAGGAATTCGCGTAGGCAAGCCGTGATTCCCGGTCCAGAATAAGTACGGCATGCCGTAGATGTTCGACTGCAGCCTCGCGGGCCACCGATACAAGGGACAGAAAGCGGAAACGGGTCAGATTGAGAACCAGCAGAAGTCCGGTTATGGAAAATGCCAGCGGTGTCGGATCCAGACTCCCCGGCGGCAGGAAACCCAAAATGTAGACGAAATTCACCCCTGTGGGCAGAAGTGTTCCCGCTACCAGCAGGAAAAGCTGGACTTTATTCGTCCCCCGCCGCGCGCCGACTCCGCGCAGGATCAACACGGTTCCCCATAGTACACAGAAGTAGGAAAAAGCCGAGTGGATCCAGAACCAAGGACCAAATTCCTTAAGGATGACAGAGAAAGGCCCCTGCACACCTAGCCTCAGATCGGTACGGACCAGCCCCCAACTGGGGTCTATCCAGACGAAAACAGCAGTCAACGCCGGTAACAGCCACATGGCTGGATGGGGATTTCTGCCGAAACCCCTCCGTTCCTCGGTATCCAGAGTCGCACCGAGGGCATACCATAAAACGGGAATGGCGGCAATCGCAAGGTACTGGAGGTTCGCCAGGATCAGTTTGCCAAGCAGGGTAGGAGCCAGATATTCAAGTGCATTTAAGGCTGCCCACCACGCGCTGGCCCACATGAGGAAACCCATGTAGAACGCACTCTTCATTCCCCTGCTGTTGGAGGATAGATACCAGGCCAGGTGACCGGAAAGCAGGGCAGTACCCACCAGAATGATTTCCACAGTCAAGAATGCATCGTGCATGGTGCCTTGAATCCTTTTATATGGGGGCTTATCGAAAGCAAGCTCGATTTTCGATGGCCTGATGCCAAGTGTCAAGGCGTAATCGGAAAGGTGCGCCTGGGTTGGGCCTTCCATCGATCCATTCATCCATGAGGGGTAGCTATTGACAATTCTTTATATACATATTATCATATATATAATACTTCAAGGAGGACGATCATGAGCGTAAACGTATATTCCACCCAGAGCTGCCCCTATTGTACTTTGGTTAAAAACTACCTACGGGATAAAAAAATCGCATACAACGATTACGATGTGGGACGCGACAAGCGCCGTGCAGACGAGATGGTTCGGAAATCAGGTCAGATGGGTGTTCCGGTGGTGGATATAAATGGCCGTATCATCATCGGCTTCAACAAGCCAGAAATAGACAAAGCCCTCGCCCGCTGACAGACAGGGCGGAGGATCAGCGGTCTGCCATCAACGGAAAAGAGCGCGGATGGTGAACGAGAATCGCAGGTTTTCCGTTTGCGGCAAATTTTCCCCGGACCAGAACCGATAGACGGGATACCAGCTTCGACCTTCGATCCCAAGGGTGATACCACGGGAGGCGGGAAGATCGATGCCCAGACCTGCCATACCCAGTAGCCAACGACCAGCGGACCAGAAATAAGCACCAACCCTGGCTGTCTCATCCGAAGCCTGTTCCAGGTCCGCTCCTTCAAGCCCGTCGGCGGTCATGCACAGCCGGAGATCGGCGCTGGGGCCCGCAAAAAAACGAAGACCGAACAAGCCGGCAACCGGAAACGCGAATTCGATAGGCAGATTCAATACCGAGCCTACGACCAAAGCCGACCTGTTTTCGATGGCGTAGGGTACAGGACGGTCCAGCACGGCTGAATATCCATAATACGTGGCGTAGACGTCCAAACCCGGTTCGAAGTGGAGTGGTCCCAGCGGTAAGGAAAGACCGATCCCCGGATAAGGCAAGACGGGGGAAGGATCACCCTCCAACCCATTATCCTCGAGTATCGCGATGACGCCGCCCCGGGCCACAAGCCCCCTGGGCTCGAATGCTTGAATCTGCCGGGATGCGGATCCCCACATAAGGCAGAAAAGCACAAACATCGCGAGGGCGCGTCCGTTGGGACGGATGATTTTGGTCAAACCCATAATCCAAGTATAGCACACATGGTCCATGCGGCACGTTTCCATCAGGGTTTCAGGAGGGAATCCGCATCCAGAACGACAAAACCGGCTGCCCCCACCGACCACTCATCCTGCTCCTCCCAGGCCGCAACGGCCAATTTTCTGGTGATACCTATTGTGGAATACACGAATCCCTCGGGCAGCGCCGGGAAACGGGCGCCGATCAATGGTTTTTCCAGCCCCTCCACGACAAAACACGCCCCGTCGGAGAAGAGGAGGCAAGCCCAGTCCCCGTCAGCTGCGGCCCAGGCTTTTCGTATTTCCGTTTCCGGACGGGACAACAAGGTTTGCGGCTCCGATTCCAGATCCTGGCTGACAAGGTATGACTCAGGAAAATCCCTGTCGGCGACGATGGTTCCCACCAGGAGCACATCCCCGTCACCCAGGGTCCCGGAGGCGGAAAGCAACAGACGCCTGAGGACCGGCTCGGCTTCAGTAGCCCGACGTGGTGTCTGGGCCAGCCGGAATGCGGCGGCGCTGGTCGTGGATGCGGTTGAATCAAGGGAATCGGTTTCGGCGTACGCGATACCTCCGCCGGTTTGCGAGCGGATAGCACGCAGCATGAAACGGCCATCCTTGGTCCTTTCCGCCACTTCCATATCCCAACCGTCCGCTGCCGGGAAACCGGCAAAAGCCAGGGGTTCCTCATCCGCGAACAATACGCCGTCGAGGGTCAGGGCAAAAACCCGTGGATCCGGAACCGGGATATCGGCTGTGGAAAAGAAACGGTCCCGGGACAGAAGAAGCCGTGTCGATCCCTTCCAGGAAAAAATGGAAGAAATCGAATAGGGATCGAAACGCGGGATGTCGAAAAAACGGTAGACAGCGCTCGAATGGTTCCGTGCCGGAGCGATCAGGACAAATCCGCAACGGTTCACACCCATGCTTATCGCTTCCTCATGGACATCCATGCCGACGACACGACGCGAAAGCGGCCATGGTTCGAAAGGTGTGAGCGAAGAGTCCCCCGCATCCTTGATTGACAAGGTGGATTCAGGGCCAAACTCATACCAGCGAGGCTCGAAATCGGCGGGGAGTATGTCGACTGGCTTCGATCCGATGGCCCTGATATTTTCTACAGGCGCAACAGGCGCGGGCGAGGGGGCAACTACTGGCTCTTTCTTGGGGGCGCAGGAAAATATGCCCAAGAGGCAGGCCAGGGTGGGAAGAATTCGTCGTCCGACGACTTTTCGAACATTGGGCTTACACTTTTTCATGGAACAGATTCCGATCATAGTAGAAGTCGGGGAACGGCACAAGAAGGTAAAGGGAACCACGCACCGATTCCGTTCCTATGACGGAAAACGCCCTGAAGACCAACCAGGGTGTCAACTTCATCGCTGGTGGAAAGCTCGATACCGTCTCCAGTCCCTGCCTGGAGCACGGTGCCAAACGGAGAGGAGGGAAACCAAGGACCGTCAGAGGGCAACACAAAATTGAGCTGGACGGAAGGGCGGGGAACCAGACGACGCCGATCGAAGCCTGAGGCCCTGGTTTTCACCGCGACGCTGGCCCAATCCACCAACCAAGGATCTGTTTGCACAGCCTCCACGATAGAATCGCTTTCAAGCAGTTCGAGAAAGCCCGGCCAATCGAAAAAATCGGGAGACCATGCTGGTGGACCATCGACCTTCGCGAGCTCAGCATGGAAGTACGCGGCCACCCCACCTTTCCAATCCAGTACGAGGTCCCCACCCTGTACCCCAAAAGGGTAGACAGCTCCGACTGGCCGAAAGATTCCTGCCCCAATTCCACGTTCAGGCCACGTTGGATAGGCAAGGACAGAGGCGGTACGGCCAGGTTGGAAAAGCGCGTGCGAAGAACCGGAACCGGAACAGACCTGGCCATCGGCTTCCCGTATGGCGATGACCCACAGGGGAGCTCCCAAAGCGGTCTGCATTTCCGGGGGCAAACCCGGGAACCGAAGCCGTAGGGTTTCGTACCCGGCGGGCACCTGTGCGCAGGAAAGGCAGGCACCCAAGGATGCAATGATAACCAAGGGGATGACACAAAACCCAGAATTCATTCTTTCCATGCGTATAGTACGGGCAAAACAGCACTCGTGCTTCATGGGGATTGCCGATATCCATGGAATACACCATACTGTAGAGACGATGGACGACACTCTCAGTTTCCAGAGCGCCCTCGCTGAATTGCTGGAAAAACGCCGGGAATGGCTCGACAGATCTGAAATGCCCCGGTTGAAAGAGGAATACAGGATATTCCAGTCATCCTTTTCGGGGCTGTTCAAACTATTCCTGAAAAAAGGCATACTCCACGAAGATCCCTACAAGAACGAAGCGAAAATAGGCGATCTGAAAGTACCGTCCGAAGGCCCCTTCTCCGAAAGTGAGAAAACCGATGAGATGAGCCTTCGCCTTTCCAACTATGAGAGTCAATTGGACTTCCTCGTCAATTTCTACCAATTCAGCGTGGACTTCATGACGATGGAACGGCTCAAGAAAATCGTCGCCCTCACCAAATACATTACTTGGACCCAGGTTTCCACCAATTCGCCCAACATCAACACACGAACCTTTGCCGAGTTGGCTGCCCTGATCAAGGGGGGAAACGACCAACTTTCCAGCGGTCTGCTCGCGGATGCGTTCCAGCAGCTTGAAAAGTCAAACAAGACCATATTCCGCATTCTCAAGGACGTGTCGGACTACCATCGCGAGAATTACAAGCAGGAACTCCGCATGCGTGTCATGAATTCGCTCAAATTCCAGAGCGAAACAGTGATGACCAGGAAGGAAGATACACTACGCCAGGTGAAACGCAAATTCGCGGAATCCATGTCGGACAGGGCTTTCTATCCTGAATTGGTGGACGAGATCCTGAAAGAGGATTATTCAGGCGAAGGTCCCTCGCTCCGGGAAGACCTGCTCAAGCGCATGGCTCTGGCAAACGACAAACCAAAAGAGGAAAAGCGCGCGGTATCCTTCAAGAGTACACTGTTCGACGGCATCCGGCTGCTGGCGTCGCTCAATTTCATCATCGACGACGCCCTCAAGAAGCTGGACGAGAACAGCAACCTGCTTGAGAGCAAGAAGAACACGTTCATGGACAAACTGCGCCGAATCATCCGCCGGATGATGAACAAGGAAGCGCCGGAAGTGATCTACGACGTCGAGTTTTTTGATCCTATCCAGGGAGTCTCGACGAACGAAGCCTTGAGCTATTCAAAATTCCATTCGGAGACGGAACGAAAAATACGCTTTCTCGCCGCACTTTCGAACAAGACCACCAGCATCGCGAAGCGTTTGGAAACAGGTACAGAGGAACAGGTCCTGGCCATACTCGCCAAGAACCTTGAAGAGGTTCAGAACACCCACAAGGAAATGTCCGCGCTGGATGTGTATTTCAAATCCGAAACTCCCAGGGAAGATCGGGAGCGGATGAGGGGAATCAAGACCGAACTGATGACCATAAAGAACGGTATCGTGAAAGCGAACCAGAAACGCCACGAATATATCGCCCAGAAGGAAGAGCTCGAGCAGATGAAAAAGCTCGGCATCCGGACCGACGTCGTATAGCGCCAGCGCTGGAACAGTCGTTCACAGGAGTTTCCATGATACGCAGACATCCCACCTTTCCGGTACTTCCCATCGCCTTGAGCGTCGTTTTAGGCGCGGGCCTTCTTGTGCAACTCATGTCGTGCAGGACAACCGACACCCGCTCCGACGCGACGTTTTCGTTCGACTCGACGAACAGCGACGGCGGAAATGGCTCGGATGGAAAAAACGAGAGCAGCGGGCAACGTGAGGAAGGAAACCCAGATTCCCTGAAGAATGGCGATCCTGAGATCCGGGATGAACTGACCCTTGTACTGGGAACCGGGGAGCTGGAACTCAACCCCCTGAAATCGTTCAAGGCCGATGAAGCCCAGCTGTTCACGGGCTTGTACGAAGGGTTGTTCTCCTACGACCCTTTCAGCCTTGAACCGGTACCTGCCCTGGTATCCCACTGGGAACTCTCGGAGGATAAGCGCACCTGGACCTTCACGCTCAAGGACAAGGCCCGGTACTGGAACGGCGACACGGTCCGTGCATCGCACCTGCGTGACGCATGGCTGGCCATGATGGACCCAGCGAACGATGCGGCCTACTCAAGCCTTTTCGATTTTATCGAGGGCGCAAAAGACTACCGGCTGGGTAAAACCAACGACAAGAGCAAGATAGGTTTGCGCACCCCGGACGCCCGGACTTTGGTGGTGACCCTCACGTCTCCTGCGGCTTATTTCCCCAGGGTCCTTTGCCACCATTCCTTCTCCGCAGTTCACCCCGACATGCTCAAGCTCGAGGATTGGTCCAAACGACCGGTACTCTCCAACGGCCCCTACTATATACTGGAACGACAGAAGGATCGGTTGATCCTGGGCAAGAACGAACTGTACTGGGATGCCGAAAATGTCGTCCTGAAGCGCATAACTGTCCGTTTCGCCGCTGATGGCACTGAAGCCGCAGCTCTGTACGATTCGGGCGATGCCCAATGGATAGCGGGCGATATCGATCTGGATGCGCTCAAGGACAGGCGGGGAATCTCGGTGAATCCCATGTTTGCCACCCATTACTACTACGTACGCAGTGCGGTTGCTCCCTGGAACGATCGTCGGGTGCGTCGCGCCCTCGCCCTGGCACTTCCTTGGGAAGAAATCCGCAAGGAGCAGCTGCTTCCCGCCCCCACCCTTGTCTACCCCATTCCCGAATATCCGAAAATGGAAGGGATGGCAAAGACGGATGCGGCCGAAGCGAAACGGCTTTTGGGCGAGGCTGGCTTTCCGGAGGGTAAAGGGGTACCCGATTTGGTTTTGCGGATAACCCCCTCGACGGAGGCAGCCCGGGTTGCGGAGCTCATGTCCAAGGCTTGGACCGAAACGCTCTCCCTAAGCGTACGTGTGGATGTTGTGCCCTACGATATGTATTTCGATTCCATGAAAAAGGACGATTATGTGGTTGGATCGTCCACGTGGATAGGCGATTTTGCCGATCCCTACACCTTTCTGCAGATGTGGCGTACCGACTCCAACCTGAACGACGCGAAATTCAACGACCCGGAATTCGAGGGACTGGTAGACCGATCCCTGGTCGAGGAAGGATCAACACGCTACAAGACCCTTGCGGAAGCCGAAAAGCTGTTGTTGGACTGGGGCGTGGTCATGCCCATCTCCTACACGCCGGCGCTCAATATCATAGACACCGATGAAATCGACGGCTGGTACCAGAACCCGCTGGATATCCATCCCTTCAAGTACCTGAACTACGCGGCGTATCGTCCGCTTCCGGGGGTGGCACTGGTTCGACCGTAGACCCGGCATCCGCGGTGCTGCCAGCGGTGCTGCCTGCGGTGCTGCCTGCGGTGCCGTGCCCGAAGGAGGCCGCACGCAGCGCAACGATCCAGTCGTGGATGCGGTCCTTGAATATTGCCCCAAGGCCAAACAATACGGCAGCCACTGCGGCTACGGTACCAGTAGAATCGTGCGGCCTTCGTACGCAGCGGCACCCATTACAGCGCTGCCCACGATTCCAGGCACCCGTCCCAGCATGGAAACCAGCAGAAAGGTCAGGGGACGCAGGGTGGAAAGACCTGCGACAAAGCAGAGCACATCCTTGGGCATGCCTGGTATCACGAAAAGCAGGAAGAACGCAGCCTCCGCGCGTGGCGTATTGGTGATACGGTCGAAACGTTCCAGTTCCTTTTTTCCGAACAAGCCAGCCACAAAGCGTTTCCCCAACACCCTGGCAACGGCAAAATCGACCACAGAACCCAGACTTATCCCCAGAATGCTGAGCAGGCTGCCAGGGAGAATACCGAAGAGCCACCCCCCGGCTATCTGGAGAATTTCGCCGGGAACCATGAAAACGATGACCTGGAAAACCTGGAGAAGCACGAAAAGCGCAGGCCCCCACACACCCGCTCGTTCGACAGCGGCACGGACATGGGCAGGATCCGAAAACAGCCCATACAATTGAGCGTGGAAGATCCAGACGACGCCAAACATGGCGACGAGAAGCGCGGGAAAGGCAAACACGCTTGGTCCGATCTTTTTCCTTTCATTCATCGGACTGAATTTACTCCGGCAAGCCTGTGCGATGCTAGCCCGGCCAGCTATTCACATTTCTGTTTTTTCATGCTATAGTCCCGCTCAATGAGCGATCAGTCCAATCCTTTCCGCGTCCACCCAGAGGTGGTATACCCCAGTCAGGGCGTCGGCAAAATCCTTTCCATCCAGGAAAAAAAGTTCAAGGACCAAGCGGTTCCTTATTATGTGATTTACCTGGAAGTGTCCGACATGACCGTGATGGTTCCTGTCGGGAAAGCCGAAGAGCTTGGCATCCGTGCCATAGTCCCCGAGGAAGAAGCCCATCGTGCCCTGGAATTGATTTCCGAAGCCTACGAGCCCATCCCGTCGGACTGGAAACTTCGCTACCAGATGAATCTGGATTTGCTGAAGAAAGGCAGTGTCATCAACATTGCCACCATCGTCCGGGCTCTGTACCACCGGAGCAAGGTGAAAGAGTTGCCCATCCTGGAACGCAAACTCTACGATTCGGCACTCAAGTTGCTTGAGGATGAGGTTTCGTTTTCCCTTGGCAAGACCAAGGACGAGGTGGAACAGCTCATCTTCGCGAGGCTGGAAGCAAAATGACCGACGGGGGCCGCAAGGCCTCGTTCGCTGGTTCTCCGGATTCCAATACAAACGAGAAGCCTCGCCTGGCAGTCATTATTTGTGCCGCTGGCTCCTCCGCCCGCATGGGTGGCGTCAAGAAGGAATACAGGTTCCTGCCGGGGAATAAAAACGAATCGGAAGCGTCCTCCAGAGTGGAGACGGTCCTATCGTCTGCCGTGCGGGCCTTCGTGGAAACGGGACTTTTCAGCCTTGTTGTGGTGGCGTCCCCGCCAGGTGGCGAAAGCGACGCGCGTGCGGCGCTGGCAGCCGGCATTCTTTCGCCGGAGGCCCAGGCACAGGTGGTCTTTATCCCTGGTGGTCCGTCCCGGAAAACATCCGTACACAACGCCCTTAGATCTCTTGTGCCTTTTTCACCGGATTACGTGCTGATCCACGATGGGGCCCGTCCCTGGGTGGACGCAGCTCTTATCCGCCGGGTTACCGACGCGGTCCTTTCATGCGGTGCGGTCATCCCCGTCATGCCGCTGGTGGAGACACCAAAGGAAATCGACGCGCAGGGTTTGATCGTCCGGCACCTGCGGCGTGCGAACGTTGTCTCCGCGCAGACACCCCAGGCTTTCGCGTTCGCGGGTATTTCAGCCGCCCACGATTGTGCTGAGGATGACGGTATCGAATATACCGACGATGCGGAAGTATGGAACGCCTTCACCGGGCCAGTTCACACAGTTCCAGGTTCCGCCGCCAACAGGAAGATAACGTTTCCGGAGGATTTGGAGTGAGGGCACCAGTATGAGCGCCATGCGTATCGGGTTGGGACATGACCTGCACACTCTTGTGGAAGGCCGCCGTTTTCTGCTGGCCGGCGTGGTACTACCCTCGGACATCGGGGAATTGGGCCACTCGGATGGCGACGTCCTGGCCCATGCGGTTACAGATGCCCTTCTCGGTGCCGCCGCTATCGGAGACATCGGGGAACTTTTTCCTCCCTCGGACCCGAAGTGGAAAGACGCCGACTCCATGGGCCTGCTGCGCTCAGCATACGCCTTGGTGACAGCGGAGGGCTGGCGTCTGGTCAACCTGGATTGTGTGGTGGTCTGCGAAAAACCCAAGGTCCTGCCCCACCGCGAAACCATACGAGCCTCTTTAGCCGCAACCCTGTCGGTGACGCCTGAATCGGTTTTTGTGAAAGGCAAAACCAACGAGAGAATGGACTCCACAGGCGCTGGCCTGGCAGTCGAAGCCACCGCTGTCTGCCTCCTGGAACGGATCGTCCCTTGACCGATACCGATTGGGACAGGTTTTTCTCAATCCTTGAAACCTGGCGCATCCAGGTTCTATCGGAAGAGACCGACGACGCCTCAGTGACTGCTATCGCCAGGACCAGCGGGCGCGACCCTTGGGCAGTGCTCGTCTCCACCATCCTGAGTCTGCGGACAAAGGACGCGGTTACCATGGCCACCTCGGCTCGCCTATTGGAGAAAGCCCCCACCCCGCAGGCAATACTTGGTCTGGATGAGGAAGAGACCGCCCGGCTGGCCTACCCTTCCGGCTTCTACCGCACCAAAGCGAAAAACCTGCGCTCCATAGCCACGATCCTTCTCGAACGTTACGCGGGGAAGGTACCCGCTGATCAAAAAGCCCTGCTGGCCTTGCCGGGGGTGGGCCTCAAATCCGCCAACCTTATCCTGTCCGAGGCCTTCGATCTGGACGCCATCTGCGTGGACATCCACGTCCACCGCATCGCAAACCGCAGGGGTTGGCTTCGCACGGACTCACCGGATGCCTCCGAAGCCATCCTCAGGAAAATCCTGCCCCGTGTGTACTGGAAGAGAATCAACAACCTGCTCGTGATGTACGGACAGCGCATCTGCACGCCAGTGAGCCCACGCTGCTCCATCTGCGTCCTGCAGGAAGGTTGCGCGCGGGTGGGTGTGGAGAAATCCAGGTAAGCCAGATTGCGCACTGAAGGCAGTAGTTTTTTCCCCTGCACCAACACGCACCCAAGCTTGAAAAGTTCTAGTTCTTGGGCGAAATCTCCAGAATCAGCTCGACCTCGCCCTTTGAGAGCTTTACCGCCCGTGAAATCTCGTCTATCGACCAGCCTTGGTGGGCCAATTTCACCACCGTCTCGCGAACACCGATAGGAGGCGCTCCCCCCCGGTCCTTTGTACCCTTGGCACCCTCGGCCTTGAGCAAGGTGCCCATGATCTTCACCTGCTCCTGGGCTTGCCTGGTAACTTCCTCCAGGCGCGTTTCGGTGCGTGCCAGCCATTCGCGGGCCTTCTGCAGCACGTCCATACGCTTTTCGATATCCACCAGGACAGTATCCAGGGTCCCGATTTTTTCGGCCACCTCGTCGGTCCGCTCCTTGCCGTCAAGCAAGCGATCGATGCCTGCTTTTGCGGAGAGGATTCCCTCTCCCAGACGCTTGAGTTCCTCGTCAAAACGCTTGGCATTGGCGTCGGCTTCACGGAGGGCCTGGAAATTTCGGTCGATGCCGTCGGCAGTGGCATCCAGGATCTGGTTTTTCTTTTCAATCCTATCGTACTTGACCTCCGCCTCACCCACAGCATCCTCAAGGCGCCGCAACTGTGCCTGTAGGGCTTGCAGGGTATCGTCCGAGGCAGTCACCTGGGCCAGTTTATCGTCCACCGATTGGGCAGTCTGGAGCAGGCGCTTGAAATCGGATTCCATCAGTTC
>Ga0172379_10006864_pt1 | contig 15038 bp, 17 predicted proteins | sample GrowelOW334metaG_FD_119756 | JGI IMG/M metagenome (GOLD analysis project Ga0172379, IMG submission 119756) | Groundwater microbial communities from an aquifer near a municipal landfill in Southern Ontario, Canada - Groundwater well OW334 metaG | ecosystem: Environmental > Aquatic > Deep...
AGGCTCCCGTTAATCCTCGCTTATATCCGGTTCCGCATTTAGGTATACATTGACTAGACGGAGTTAATCTTTCCTGACCTTCCGGGCAATCATTAATTACACAATCTTCCCCTACACGATGAAATCCTTCCGCACATTTAGGTATACATCCGCTATACGGGGTTAACCTTTCCTGATAGGGTGCGCAACATCCCGTAATAGTTCCTAAATACGGGGTGATGGGTTCTCCCGGAAGGGCTTTTTGCCAATACCCTGCCGCAGTAGATATTCCACCTGCAAAACTGAGTTGATGAATCACAATCAATGTTCCATTATAACTGCCATCATCAACGTCTTTTATCTCCTGCACATCATATACCCCACTCCCCTGCCAACTGCCATTTTGCACGGATACCCTTATCCTTTCACCAACCTGTAATCCATGAGGAATTACGCTATGAATGCCCGTCATAGGTATGCAACGCAGAACTTGTGAGCCAATCCAATCAAACGCTACAGGCATATTACCCACGGCATTTTGATAGACTACTCCACTTTGCACCCCTAAGAAGTCGGGTCTGTATGTTTCAAGTGAGATCATGACTTCTTTGTTTTAAATTTTTGATAAAGAGCATATCCGATTAACCCTATAACCAATGCGCTGATAACATAATTAGCTTTCAAAAACGCCACTGTAGAGCCAAAGGGCGGTGCGGAAACATTGAGCAATTTTTCATCTTCAACACAAATACCGTTCTCGATATGCTTCCCATCCGGGCAACTAACGATAGCGGGTGTTTCAGCTTTTTCATTATTCATATCTCCATCCGCACCCTTAAATCCTTTGGTAATAGCTTGCAACCGGGCAATTTCCTTTGTTAAGCCTTCATCCTGACTTTGCAACCGATAATATTCGTTAACAAATTGATTGAGTTGATATTCCAATTCTCCGCAATCATTTTTCAGCGAACTCTTACAACGTATCAATTTCGCCCCGTTCGATTCTTTTTCATTTTTAACCCGGTTAATTTCAGCCCTGATCTGAGTTTGCTGCGATTGCAACCTGCTCAATTCAGCCGATGCTTCTGCGCCCGATAGATTTCCTAACGTGCTGAAAAATAATGGACTTTCCGTATTTTGAAGTGGCTCTGACATGATTTATTTCTTATTTTTTACCCATTTTTTTTATCAGGTAATACCCTAACCATACACCCACCACACCTACACCCGCCCATATCGCCCACGGTGGTAATTTTGTCCCGGCTTCATCAACACACAACCCAAGGCTATCCTTTTTCTGACCATCCTTACATCCTGAAAGATCATTCAGGCAGAAACTATTGGTTGGGTCAATATGGTATCCCGGTTTGCAATAGTAAGGGGTAAGCGGTGTATCATCAGCTACTTGCTCCCATGTTCCTTTTGCCGTTTCCCCTTCAAACATATTTTGATGGATAATAATCAGCTCATGGTTGTAACTGCCATTGTCAAAGTCTTTTACTTCCTGTACATGGTATACTCCACTATGTTGCCATGTACCCTCTGTTACGGTTACTTTAACCTTATTCCCAATTTCCAATGTATGCGGAGTCGCACTTCTCAATGCGGTCATGGGAATGCCTGACGGTGACGTTTGCCGACCAATCCAATCGAATGCTACCGGGGGATCACCAATGGCATTGCTCAACGGGCTTCCCTCGCAATTCAAATAGTCGTCAAAATTATAATCCATGTTCATTTTTTCACGTTTTAATATTCCTTGTCAGCATATAGAGAATGCCGAAAATGATTGCCCCTTTGACAATATCGTTTACCGGAATCGAAAATAATCCGGCTGTTTCTATTCCCCCTGTTGCGTTCTGCATGACAGGCTGTGGTATGCTAGGTTGTGGTGTTTGTACCACTTGGCTGATTGCATTGACCGGGATAGGAATTACTTTCCTGTTTTGCACGAATAATATCTGTTTGATAGCTTCAAATTCGGGCTGTGCCATCATCAAATCCCGAATACCATCCGTACCATTGTATTCAATCAGCATCTCAATCGCTTCAATAGTATCTTCACGGGTTTCCGGTTGTAGATTACCCGAATAACCGTATTTGTCTAAAACACGGTTAATCCCAACCCGGTTACAATTGATTAAATGGCTGATCCATTCCTCTCTTATATCCTGTTGAGATTGATTTTGTGGCTGTATAAACTGCTGTATATTCAACTGTTAGCCAAAATAATATGTTTAGAAATAAAAGAAAGAAGGCGGAACAAGGTTTGTGACCTAGCCCCGCCTGTCTTTCAATACAAACTTTTTCCTAATCCGTTTTCCGGCTTAGAAATTTTGTCCCAACATATCAATCTGCGGAAGTCCGGTTGGTACAGTCTGATCCGTGGATTTAACCACGTTCTGACCTTTGAGGACATCGGATACGTCCACTTTTTCCTTAATGTAGAAAGTGAAGGTTACAGTCTCACTTGCGGCAAGTGTTAATGACAGCCTAACATCCTTTGTTACAAGGAGTGCGAAGCTCATCATATCTACCTGAGTGGTGATCGTGTTCTGAGCAGAGCGATAGGAAATGGGCTGAACGTACCGGGAATCGTATTCCCCTGTCGGGGTCTGCCGGATAATGTTCCACGGGTTACTCAACTGAGCAACTGATGTTACATTATAACGTGCGCCAAAAATCCTGATTGGGGACGACAAAAGGTCGGTCTTCAGGGAAAGGTAGGACGAAGCCTCGGCAACGGAAATCGTAATTGCGGCATCCTGAAGTGCGTCCGTGAGGTCATAAATTGACCCAAAAATGTAGGCAGTTTTCGTTGTGCTAGTGTTCGTGTTCTGAACAGTAATGGTCAGGGTGCGACCGTTCGGGTCAAGCATTCCTGCGCCACCTGCGTTTTGAAACTGCTGGCCTCCAAAGTTTGAGAATTGACGCTGTGCGCCACGCTCAAAGGAGTTGATTCTGTTTCTGAAATCCATTTTTCAAAAAAGTTTTTTTTGCCCGGAATCCGTTAGACCTGTTTTGCTTTCCATGCTTTGTACTGATCGTACACGACAAGGCCGACAAGAATAAGTCCAACCTGAATCAAGACACCTTTTACTGTTGGTTTTTCCATGATAGTGATTATTAATTATACCAATATTAGTTAAGTAGCCGAAAGGTAGCCTCCAAACTAAAAATTAAGTAAATAACTACTTTCACCTGAGTACATACTTTCCTTGTATAAAGTTCAAACAAAAAGCCTGACAGTTTGATTGTCAGGCTAGTTACATGGTGTCGAAAATATTGCAATAATTGTCAACTAATAGGCTTGGAATCCATTAAAAACAATTATTTGTCACCGTCAATCCAATAGTATTTGTGGTCTGCGATCCATGCCTTCATCGCCTCAACCATCGTGGGGTAGCGTTTCCGGCCTTTTTTTAAGTCTACCTCATCGAGATATGGCTTCAATTCACCCCGATATTTAGCCAAATATTCCATGCAGGACTTCTCGAATTGCTCATACGATAATCCGGCAATCTTCTCTTCTGTCGGGCTGACATATAGGAAGAATCGCTCGTTACCCTCCCTGTATATCCTGTCCACGGTCATTTCGGCAATTTTTAGCAAGGTAAAGTTCGGGAGCCTGTTTTTATACCTGTCAATAGGGTCTGACTGCTTATGAAACCTGATCCATTCACAGTTTTGAAACATACGTGGAGTTGCCCCGGCAAGGGATTGCAAGTGCAAAATAATATCCTGCTGAATGTGCCGGGTACTGATCAACGCATCCATTAAATCATCTTGGTTCTTGCTTGTAACAATCCTGTTTATATCCTCCAATATAAGCAAGCCCCTGCGGTAATACTTATTTATTGTTTGCACCGCAAGCACCATATCCCTTGCATTCATGGGCTGTCCATTGGATTTTACCGGAATAATCCTGCGAACACTGATCACTTCGCTTTTCGTGAACGCAATGATCTCTTCCGCCCGCTTCAATTCATCCTTCTCATCTGCGCTGTAATACAGCGTTTTATAGCAACTCCATTGCGGTTCCTGTTGAATATCAAAGATTAACACTTTCATCCCACGCCTTCCGGTTGAAGGGTCGTCCATTGAATAACTCCTGACCTCTTGAGCCGTGCGGAAGGTTTTCCCTACCCGCTTTTTCCCGGTTACAATGGTTAACATAAAATCCCGTTCTTCTTCCATAGCGTTTAATCCAAAAGGTTAAGTAACGTCTCACGGATTTCCTCGTCTGATTCGCTCACATCAAACCGTACCTTCATCATTTCGAGACCCTCAAACAGAATATCTTCCCTAAGTTTCGATCTCCTTTGCAAGTTTAATTCAGCATCCGGCAAGTCGTTTGTGGTTATGATTTTACTTTCATTCACGCATAAATAATAACCAAACTTATAATTTTCATCAGTAGATAATTTATTGCAGGCCGATTGCTTGTTCACAAACCATTGAGCTAGCAGAAAAGCATAGGTATTGCTACTTCCGATTTGTGAATACAGTTCGGATGCGTATACCTTATGTATGGCAAGGGTGTTATCGGCATGAATGCGAAATACGTCTGGAATAATATTCGTGATCTTATTAAAGTCTTTTATTGTGTCACGAATAATCAAAACGTCATTATCCTTTTCAATGCGATAAGCAAGTGCAACCTGAATGAGTTCCATATAGGCAGGGCAAGCCGGGATGATCAGCAAACTGTTTTTCAGTTTTGGAATATACTTATTAATCAGCTCTGATTTGTCATAAGTATTTTCAATAGTAACCTGATACATCCCTGATTTCCGTGTATTTCCTAGCCGATGCAATTCCACCTCTTTTGCGGACTTGATCTCAAACCCTTTGAATGGGAAATTATACACGCTCTGATCGAGATTGGTAATATATGCCTCTGCTTCTGTTTCGTTGTAAAAATGCCTCCCGGAACCGGGTTCTCCTGTAACTAGTATAAACATGGCTATGCTTCCTCCTGTTGTTTGGTTTCTTCTTCCACAGTTACATTGTCGGCAGCAGGCGCATAATTCTTTTTCAAAAATTCATTATACATTGCCTTCATTTCCGCACGGGAACTAACCGTTTCAATTGATAATCGTATAGCAATCACACCTAATGCGACTGCTAATGCTGTTCCGGGATTTGCCGCTTCTATGTTTTTCCATTCCAAATATGCCTTTAGCGCATCATACAGCATTTTTTGTTCATCTTCCGTGATTTGCAGGGACTCTGACATTTCTGCATTCATTCTTCGGAATAGGTTGGCTGATCCGGGTGGTACTATCCCCTGCGCCTCCAACATTTCGAGTTCCGCAATATTAACCGATGCGATCCTAACGCACAGCATGGGCACGTAAGCACTGCCTATTTGCACCATTAATTTTGCAAATGCCTTCGCTTCTCCCTTTGGTAATTGCATGGTGGGGGATTCGCCAGCACCTCCACCCCCGCCTCCGCTTCCGCTTCCGCCCCCGGTATCCTTGTCAATCATTTCATCGAACGTCATTGACCGGATACTAGGGTCGTCCAATGGTGTTTGTGGTTGCGTTAACCGTTCGGTAGATGCGTCTTTTTCAAAATCTAGCGGATTAAACGGTGGTTTTTGTGATGGCTGCGCCTGCGGTTGTGCTTGCGGTTGTGGTTGCTGAACCTGTTGTGGCTCATTTTGCGGCAATAGCAGTGGGTCAACGATTGGTTTATCCACTACTTTTCTATTGAGAAGGGGACTTGCCCCGACTTCCGGCATACGTGGTTCAATCATGTTATTTTGGTTCTAAGGGGGTTCTAGTATAGGTTTTCATGTAATTATTAAATTCGTGCATAATTATGTTATATCGTTGCTTGAAAAGCGAGTTTTTCCCACCATCAACCAACAATGCTTCGCCATTATTGCACAGTTTATAGACATTTCGCCACCCGCAATTCAGTAATGCTGCAACCTGATTTTTTTTAATCCCTAATTGATTCACTAATATCATTGCGTACACTCTCTTTGCATTCGCCATGTGCCTGCTGCTTCCAATTGTACCGGATATATTGCCGGGGAATGGTAAATGTTTTCTGATTAATTCCTCTATGTATTTAGTCAAAAAATAATCCCGCTTATAAAAGTTGATGTCGATGTTTTCCATCGCAAGAATAGCGGTCTCCATCCCTAGTCTAGCAACTAGTTTGCCCTCAATTGTCTGCAATCGTTCATACAAAACGGATTGATCTTTTTCCATAGAATAGTTCAAATAAAAGCCGGGGGGAAGCCTGAATCACCAACTTAACAAATATAGGCTATTTTCTCATGGTGATCACTTCAAACCCCCGGCCTGTAGATTACTTTGTTACGTCCCACGTATTGCCAAATATAGGGCGCAGAAACTCATACCCCTCATACCGGAAGGATACCCAATTTTTAAATTTATCAGCAGGAACACCAAGCTCAATTAAATCTGTTTGCTTAATTGATTTCCGGGTTTTATGTGCTTCAGCCAAAACAACCAATAAGCGATCTCTTTTTTTCTGAAGTAATTCTTCCTCGTTCGGGGTAGGTGGAATTGCGTTTTTTTCAGCCTCAATCCGTTCGGCTTCAACCCTTTCCGCTTCAATCCGTTCGGCTTCGATTCGTTCGGCCTCAACCCGTTCCGCCTCAACTCTTTCCGCTTCAACTCTTTCAGCCTTTACCCGATCAGCTTCAATCCTTTCAGCCCGGAGTTTCATTAATTTTTCCCGTTCTGCTTTTTCGGCCTTTAGTTTAGCGAGTTCGACATTTTCAGCTTTCAACCTATCCATTTCAACCTGCCTGTCACGCAATTCCTTTAGTTCTACCTGCATATCGGCTATTGTGCGCTGTGACTGCTGGTTCATTTTAATTGCGGATACCTTTTCTGCATCCTCTTCTTCGATAACCTCATGCAATTCCCAAAATAGCTTAACTAGATCGTCATCCAATTCATGTAATTTGCCAAGGTGAGCTTCCTTGTTCTGAGAAGCCACTAAAAACTGCCGAGCTTGATCGACAAATTTTTTGTTTAGACAGGCATCGTCTAGCCCGTCAATGTTGTTTTCAGTTAACAACGTTTGAAATTTCCAATCAGCCATAATTTAAAGAACAATATATCCTGCCGGGATTGACAGAAAATTCAAAATTACAAATTAGTTTTAATTAAATGCAAGTTTTTTTTGAAAAAAAGTAAAACAGCCTGAATTTTAGCTCGATAAGCGAATTTTAAGATCAGATTGCCTTGTTTTCGTAGGCAATTACCCCGTTTTTCACTGTTAGCTGAAGGTATCCTGCATTTTTATCCCCGTCTTTCAGCGCATTCATTACAATATAGGTAGTATTTCCGAACTTCACCGCATCATATTTATGATCATGTCCGGCAATAAACACATCAACCTGATACCTTGTAAACAGGTCTATTAAGGCCAATAATTCTTCCGTCAAGGGATTACCTGTTTCCGTATGCCTGAAACGAAATAAATTATTGTGGGTCAGCATAAAGCAATTGCGGTAATTCTTCCCTATTAATTTAAGCCACCGGGACAACCAATCAAACTGATCACTACCTAGCGTCCCGCTTCCGGTATCCAAACAAATAAACAGGTCGGATGCAATCGGTGTTTTGACCGTGACTAAATAAGTAGATGAGCCAAACCGTGCGTAAAACTCTTTCCAGCCACTAAAATGCAGATCATGGTTACCTACCATTAAGAACATAGGGAAAGATGTGTAATTGGTCAAGTGTTGCTGTAATACAGCATAATCCTTCGCATGGCCTGTGGTTAAGTCCCCGACCATCGCAACGGCTGTGGCATTTGTCGCTTTGGCAATCGCAAGAAATTTATCCAAGTTGACTGTACCGCCTACGTGGGTGTCGGCCATACACAATATAGTATAGTTGTCGGTAAGCACCGTGATTTCCCTGTACGGATGCGTCCCGTTCCATTCCATTGACTGTTTGAACCGTTCATTGACGGATTCTTTACAGGTTACGATTTGCTCAAACAACCCATGTAACCATATTTTTAGTCGAGTTGCCATAATAATCCGGTTCTAAAATAACATCCAAAATAATTGATTTCGAGATTGGTTAACCCTGAAATTTGTAGCCATGCCTCTGCGTATACTATTAAGGGTTCACTAACCCGGTATAACCCTTGCAGATTGAACATGGGATTGGTTTCCTGATTGATAACGAAATTGTCGTAATTCGTGACCGATAACCCTACATTCCAATCATTATCAATTGGTTTGATGAAATAACTAAAGGAATACATGATATTCAAATGCTCACGTATTTTTGCTGAATCTTTGGGGATATGGTATTCTTCGATTGCTTTTTGGGTGTAGGCATACGTGCGCTTGTTCGCACCGATTGATAGCTGTACGTGGTTGTGTTTAACATCGACTAGCGCACCCCAATTGGTTTGGTAGAGCAATTCGGAGAACGGGGCATAGATGAAAAACGCCTGACCCGTGAAGGTGAATTCCTTGATTGAAAATTCCCGGCCAATAGTTGCTTTGAATCCTGAGAATTCATTATCCCAACAGTATTTCCGGTCAAACTGAAGTCCTGATCCGATTTTGATTTTCTTCCAATGGTAGTTGCCGATGACAGCAGATTTCACGTACCACCCGTGGGATACGTTATTTTCACCGACATCACCGTATATCGTTAGCCCCGGTTGAGCAATCAGGGTTACACTCCATAGAGCGAAAAGGAGAAGGAAAATAATTTTCACTTTTGCATTAAATATTTTTTAGCATTTATGGTTAAAACGGTTGGTATTTGTTTAACTCCCTTGTTTAAAAGAACGTTTAATCTGTGATTACCATCTCGAACTCGTAATTGATTGTTGTCTTCATCAAATTCAATTAAAATAGGTGGAATTACCCCTCTTTCAATTTGCTTATTCCAATATGTATCATCAATTGGCCTGTTGTGAAAGGCTATTTTGTGATTTTGAACTTTACCAAAAGCTGATTTTTCCTTTTCAAAAAGCAAAGAATCAACCATAATTAAATCTGTACTTTTAGGTAAGTTATCAAGGGTATGTCCTTTTTTTGATTTTGAATTTATCAAGTCTGCATCTATTGGAGTATTGTATTTTTTACCTTGTTCTATCAGTTTCTTAAAATCCGATGGTATAGTGTTTGCAGGGAACGAATACTCCAATAGTATTTTACCGTCCTTAACCGATTGTTTCACTTGCCCGCCCCTTGCTTGAATTTTAGCAACGTGAACCTTTGCAACCTCTTTACTTTCGTGTATTTTCCTGTATGTTCTTACCATCCATTTCAGTATTTTTATGCCAAAACAATTATGGTATCCGTACTATCCCAAACATCGCTATAATTGAGAGTTAAAGTCACCCCTGACGCAGATTGCTGTAGCCCGACCGTGTGATTATTTGCCAATAGATAGGCGGATGTGAAAACCCGGCTATTGGCAGGGGCAGGCAAGGTTATTGATTTCCCGGCAGGGGGAATAAAAACATGAATAAAGATAGTTTTACCATCTAGCGATTCAGTTGCGCAATATTGTGTCCCGGTTAACGGTTGCCCGCTTGTTGTAATAAAGGATTGGCTAGGTCGAGTGCCAAACAGGGACTTATTCGCCCTATCCACGTATGCAGCCAAAGCCTGACAAAATGATTGTGCGCCCGTTTCCCAAATTCCGTTCGGATACGGGCTGAACGACCAAACTATTCCCCCGCCCACGCTGTTAGTAACCGAAGCCTGTAACACCGTGTTTTGGTAAGCCAATTCCGGGGAAAGATTAATTGATCCCCCGTTCGCCCACCATTGGTTTGATATTTTCGGACACCGGGGAGAGTTAATTGCCGGGTAAGGTGGCTGTATGTCCCATTCATTAATGCCATAATCGGCATACAACGGGTTATAAGTGCCATTCCCGTTTTGAATGATCCAAGCATACGGGTTCCTGTCTTTGATCGTTTTTCTGAGCCTTGGTGCGTTAATCTGCGGTTGAATTCCACCATCCATGAAGTAACCAAGGACATCCTTACCATACCGATCCATGATCTCAGCCAATACAGAATTAATAAAATCATTCCACCGGATATGTGGCGCACCATCATTCCACCCAACCCTTGCCTGATCTTCGGCAGTAAAATCCCCACCATCGGACGGATGAAAGTATAAAATCAGCCGGATATTTTTTTCTTTTAGCGCAGTGATCAATTCTGAAATTATATCCCTATTACAAGCGTGATTAGGTAAATATTGGTTCATGACAGGACTAGGGTACAGCATATTCATATTGGAATGAAAGGTTGTGAATATCAGGTATTGCGCCCGCATGGATGCCGCAGTTTGCACTAGGTCAGGAATATCCAAAGAGTTCGCCAGCTCGTTAAGGCTTTCAACTTCGGTTAAATCCGCCCGTATAGTTGAGCAATTGCATTGCCGGGTAATATCGAAATAGCTGTAATGTACGAAAAGCCCTAATTTCAGGTCTAAAAATTCAACGTTGCTCAGAAATTTCACCTCGTTCCCGTAATTCGTTCCTGTGGTATCCGTGACGTAGGCTCTTGCAAAATAGGGTGTATTGTGTTCCAATCCCGAAATAATCGTGGAGAACACCTCTGAATCCGACCCGGTTACCGTTTTTTTGTCGTTAATTGTCGGGTTGGGTAAGGTGGAATAACAGATGCCTTGCGACAGGATACTCATTTTTTATATTTTTGAGAGTAAAGCCCCTATCCCTTTAGGGTAGTGGGTAGTTCACAAACCGACATCCCTTTTAGCTTCTTCCACTTTAGCAATCAACGCTTCTAGCTCAGTTAGTCCTACTGTAACGTCAACTACTATTGGCAGCTCAATTACAACGGTTCCCTTGCCTACCTGTATTCCCATGATGATATAGTTTTAAAATAATTGATCAATTCGCCCATCTAACGGATTAACATTCACACTATTTTCAATTAAACTCATTTGTCTGCGAAGGATATTCGCAATCTCAAGCATAGAGTAGTAAATTGTAATATCTACCTCTTCCAATGGGTCAAGCGGGTATTCAAAGTAGCGATTCTGTGAAACAATAATGCCATCAGGAATAGGAACGTCAATCACATCCCCGGATTGGTTGGTTAAGGCACTAATATAATCACCTAGCCGGATCACTCGCTGATACCCTATGCCAAACATATCCTTACCCATATACCGGATAATGTTATTGTAAGTCAATGAGCCTGTTATGGTAATTTTCATCATGAAAATCACAATCGGGCTATTGATAATGTCAATACATTGACTGATATAATCATACGTGCTGGTAGACAGGTTAATAAAGGCCGTTCCAATCAGTCCCGTGTTATTCAGGATATATTTCCAAACTCCACCACCCCTTGTTCCCGCCCATAGAAGTTGATTTGTCGCATCATAATACAGGGATTGAATGTTATTGGATGGCACACCCGATCCCTGAGATTGCCCGCCTGTTGCGTTATATACCCTTCCTTCGTCAATAGTGATTTGGTATTCCCATACTCCATAACTATCCGTTCCCACCCACAATATTTGATTGACAGGATCAATGGTTATGGCAATCAGGTATGGTTCAGGCATGGGCACGCCACTAGTAATAGGCGTTGTATCATTAATCACCAATCCTGTATCCGTGCTGATCCGGTATTTCCAAATTCCACTGCTGGTAGCAAACCAAACGACATCCGATTCAATGGCAATATTCCATAAAATATTACTTGGAACCTGTTGACCTGTTGCCCCGCCAGCCGTGTTGTATGTTTTCCCAACGTCCAAAACTTCATCGTATCTCCATACTCCACCGCCATTGGTTGTTACCCAAACATAGTCTGCTCCGGGGTATTTAGAGCAATCCGTACACGCATTCGATGGCAACTGATCACCTGACCCTGCCCCTCCGCTAGTCAGAAATTTTTTACCCGTATCCGTTCCCGTTATGTATCTCCAAAACCCGCCTGCTGTAGCGACATAGACGGTATTGGTAGCTTCATCGACAAATACCCCGTACACAAAGTTATTCGGGAGCTGATCACCTAAACCTGCGCCCCCGGCAGTCGTAAATTTCGATCCTGTATCCGTAGCCACGTTGTATTTCCACAACCCTAGAAATGTACCGATATACACGATATTATGGGTCTGATCGTAATAGTTGCCCGTGCAGATATTTGATGGCAATTGCACCCCAAATGCAGCTCCGCCCGAAGTTGTAAAAACCTTTCCCACTCCTGTATTGACGATGTATTTAAACATCCCACTAAAAGTGGACGCATACATGATATTCGTGCTTTCGCAAGCTGTAATACCAAGCACAATATTCGATGGCAACGTACTCCCGCTTGGAGTAGGTGCTTGATAGAGTTCCGTGGAATCGGCAACTAAATTCAGTATCCATAACCCACCACCATAGGTTGCCACGGCTAAATCCCCGCCTGAGTCAAGGTGTAAGCGGTAAACCGTATTACTAGGCAATGGATCGCCTGTTGCCGGGACGGTTGTGGTATCATATACACTCCCTGTCGAAGTGGTCATGTCAAATATCCATAACCCTGAATCCGTTCCTGCAAAAAGCGTATTAAGCGTGTTGTTGTATAATATTCCAAGGATATTGTCAGATGGCAGAGCGTCCCCAAAAACAGGGGTGCTACTATTGATAATTAGCCCTGTATCCGTGGAAATTGTGTAAGCCCATAATCCGTTTGCGGTAGCCACAAAAACTGTATCTGAACCCAAACCGTAATCTATATTCCAAGCCCAATTATTAGGAAGCTGATCACCCGAACCTGCGCCCGAAGTTGATGTAAAAATCTTTCCATTTCCCGTAAGATTGTTATACCGCCATACCCCGCTTGACATCCCTGCCCATAGAAATTCATCGACATAATCATACGTTACTGATACAGGTGCGCCCGTGCAATTATCCCCTGATGCAACCCCTCCCGTAGCCGTAAATGCCTTTCCCGTGCTAGTGGCGACAGTAAATTTCCATACCCCGTCCTGATTGCCTACATAAACGATATTGTTAACCAAATCAACCGTGACGGAAAAACACACATCGCTTTGTAGTGCATCCCCCACGACAACCGTAGCCATGTTAATAGTTGTCCCCGTGGCCGTTAGAAAGTTGTACACCCACAATCCACCGCCATTGGTTGCTACATACAATACAAACCTGTATTCATCGTAAAATAAGCCGTATATGTCATTGCTTGGCAGGTCATCACCCGTTACTGCTACGGATGTATCAATTGTCGTCCCTGTATTGGTCGCCCTGTCGTATATCCAAACTCCTAAATTTGTTCCGGCAAAGAAATAATCCGGCGTAGAATAGATGGCCGTGACAAAGTTTGACGGGATGCCTGTTCCGATAATATTGTTTTGGATTACACTACCCACGTTACCATCGGTAATATCCTGCGTCATAATCTTATCGCTGACCTTGAACAGTTCAGCCGTTTGCGCATTGGGGTTGCCGTTCTTAAACTTAATGTTTAATGTTTGTAGATTTTCAAGAACCCGGCTCATCTTCTGCTGGGTTTCGTGAATTCTTTTATTCCAAAAAGGGTTTCCCATGTAGTTAGAACGAAATATTAACCGTTAAGAAATCGTGTTGAATAGCGGATTGTTTTCAGGTTCCGGTTTAGTTTAGCAAATGTATTGTAGAACATCTATTTTATTCATTATTTTTAACGAAACAAGATGTTCCTCAAGTCCTTTCATGTCCTTTTTATTTCGCATGAACCCGTCTTCAAAAATGTCGAATCCTTTAATTTCAAAAACGGTTTTTCCTGATTTCGTGCGAACATCGGCATAAAAATCGCCCCTTTCGTCTAGGTTAATGTAATAGTTGCTGATTTTATGGTATTTCATGGTATTCACGAATTACTTGTTATCATAGACGCTTCAACGCAATCCATCGTTTCGTTGCTCTGCGTCTGTATAGCATGGTCAACTCCCCATGCTTGTATGTTAATTGCTGCGTTTTCGTCACGGTCTAATATCAGACCGCAATCAGGACACGCAAACGTCCTTTTTTGTAAGGTCATATTCTTATCCACCCAACCACAACCGCTACAGGTTTTTGATGACGGGGCGAACCGATCAATTTTTATCAGCTCTTTCCCATACCATTTGCACTTGTAATCGAGCATCATGAAAAATAAGCCCCATGAGGCATCTGTAATGGATTTATTCAACCCTACCTTTTTTGATTGCCCATTGGGTAGATAGTTCCCGGCTTCATCCTGCTTGGGCTTGCATTTGGCTGACAACCCGGCAATATTCAGGTTTTCAATACGGATCACATCAAATTCCTTCACTATCTTAGTTGATTCCGTTTGCAGGAACCACGCACGCTGATTAGCAATCCTGTTGTAAATCCGGGCAATCTTCCGCTTTGTACTTTTCCACCTGTTGCTACCTTTTACTTTCCTACTTAATATCCGTTGCATCTTCGCTAGTTCCGCTTGACTATCACGGAAATAACGTGGATTGGCAACGGTCTCACCATCCGACCTTTTGAAGAATACTTTCAGCCCGACATCTATCCCTACCTCCTTATTTGTTTTATCGAAATGTTTAATTTCTTGCTCCACCAAAACTGAAGCGTAATATTCTCCACTTGGGTTTTGAGATACTGTTACCGACATGAATTTAGCATCTTCCGGGGTAGGTCTGTCGATAACCAATGTCACCCACCCGATCTTTTCTAACCTGATCTTACTGCCTTTCAAATCAAACTTTTGGTTTGGCAAGCGATAAGACTGCTTATTACTTTTACGCTTAAACGTTGGCCTACCGACCGCTTTGCCTTTACGTTCCTTATTGAATTTCTGTTGCCTGTATTCCTTAAAATCTATTTCCTTTTGTTGTATTGCTGCTGCACTAACTTCCTTCATCCATTCGATCTCATTGCGCAGGACGGTTGAAGTTTTGTATTCCGGTTTCGGATTAGCCTCTTTGTCGTAGGAATTGAATGTTTCCACCTGACTATTCCAAAAATACCGCACGCACCCAAATGTTTTGGCAAGCAACACTTTTTGAGTATTGTTCGGGTACA
>Ga0172379_10006865_pt1 | contig 15038 bp, 13 predicted proteins | sample GrowelOW334metaG_FD_119756 | JGI IMG/M metagenome (GOLD analysis project Ga0172379, IMG submission 119756) | Groundwater microbial communities from an aquifer near a municipal landfill in Southern Ontario, Canada - Groundwater well OW334 metaG | ecosystem: Environmental > Aquatic > Deep...
AATTCATTTATTTGTGCCTCTTTTTCGATATAAGTATCAGATGCGGGCATATAGGCTTCCGGCTGGTAATAGTCATAGTAGGAAACGAAGTAGGAAACGGCATTTTCCGGAAAAAAATCCCGAAACTCCTGATAAAGCTGACCTGCCAGGGTTTTGTTATGGGAAATAATAAGAGCCGGCATCTGCATTTTTTCAATAACATTTGCCAGGGTGAAAGTTTTACCAGATCCGGTTACACCAAGCAAAACCTGATCTTTTTTGCCCGCCTTAACACCGGCGACTAATTTTTCAATCGCCTGCGGCTGATCTCCGGTAGGAGAAAATGAGGATTTGAGTTTAAACATAAATGCAACCAATAATTATAGCAGTAATTTGAGAGGATTATTAGTCTATATAACATCCATTCAGATCAATCTTAACTTTTCTTTAAGAATTTCCCCAATGACTCTTGTTCCTGTTGCGATGTTCTCTTCTGATTGATTAGTAAAGTTAAGCCTCATTGACAACTCATGAGTTTCTGGATTAACAAAAAAATATTTTCCTTGAGCCAAAGCTACATGACGCTTTTCCAATTCAATTTCTATCTCATCAAGATTAATTATAAAATTAGCTAAATATTGGAGCTCTCCTTTTAATTTCAACCAAATAAACATACCCCCTTCAGGAACATAAAAGTCAAAAATTTTTGGGAAATTTTCTTCTATTGTTTTAGCCATTACATCTCTTCGAGGTTTATATAGTTTGATTATTTCCTGGATGTGGTTATTAATTTCTCCTGACTCAAGATATTTTGAAACAATCGCTTGAGTAACATAAGAATTTGTCAATTGAGCCCCCCCCTTTAATCTTTTCATTAAATCAGTGATATTTTTAATAATACTATTAGATCCGTCCGGAAAAACCATTCCTCCAACTCTTAAACCGGGAGCAATTGTTTTTGAAAAAGTAAAAAGGTGGATTACGTTATCAGGGGCCAAAGATTGAATAGATTGTATGTGCTCACCTTCATATCTTAATTCACTATATGGATCATCTTCAATTGCTATTTGTCCATATTTTTTTAATACTTCGGCAATTGCTTGTCTTCTCTTTAAAGACATGGTTTTCCCTGTGGGATTTTGAAAGGTTGGGATTGTGTATAAAAATTTTATATCCGGATTTTCTTGGAAAGCTTTCTCCAAACTATCGGCCCTAATTCCTTCTTGATCGGCTTCTATTTCAATATAGTTCGGATTATAAGGTCTAAAAGCTTCAAGAGCGCCAATGTAAGAAGGTTTTTCAACGGCAATTTTGTCACCTTGACTTATAAACATTTGTCCTAAAAGGGATAATGCCTCCTGAGAACCCGCGGTAACTATTATATTTTCAGGTTTTGTCTTTACTTGGCGATTATCTCTATCTAAGAATTCAGGAAGATGTTCAAGTAATGGGCCAAATCCCTGAGCTTTTCCGTATATTGTAAGGTCTTTACCGTAACCTTTTGGAGGTTCTTCCAAAATTATTTTTGATATTAAACGAAGTTTTTTCATGGGAGTACTTGCTTCAGCGGGACTCCCTGCACTGAGAGCTATTATTCCTGGCGCACCCGCAAACTTAAGTAGCTGGGCAATAGGATCTTTACCTAACATTGGTTTAACATGAGAAGATATTTTACTTGTCCATTCTACAACAGCCATTTTTTAAAAGTAAACAATTTTTAATTGTGACTCTTTTATTAGCTTGTGTAAAAATAGTGTAAGAAAGTATTTTTTGGAGTGTATTTTAATAACGCTGTTTTCTTCCCTCTCTCGGTCTTTCAAGTATAAATAATTCACTAAATTATTTATTAATTTTGACATATATTATATGTTCGATTTATGCAATTATAACCATCGGGATTTTTTTGTCAAGTTGAAATGATGCCCCTGGTGTGAAATAATGTCAGAATGGACTTAATAAAATTTTTAATTGATTTTATCATTCATATCGACGTTCATTTGGGATCGATTATTTCTACATACGGTTTGGCAACTTACGCCATTTTATTTTTAATCATCTTTATGGAAACCGGGTTAGTTTTTACACCCTTTTTACCGGGTGATTCCCTCCTTTTCGCCGCCGGCGCTTTTGCTGCGTTAGGATCATTAAATATTTGGGTGTTATTTTTATTTATGGGTCTCGCCGCTGTTCTTGGTGACACGGCCAATTATTGGATCGGTTATTTTTTCGGCAAAAAAATTGTTGCCCATCCTAAAATTCCAATTGATGAAACCCATATTGAAGAAACTCAAAAGTTCTTTCATAAACACGGAGGCAAAACTATAATCATGGCCCGCTTTATGCCGTTTATAAGAACCTTTGCCCCCTTTGTCGCCGGAGTTGGACGAATGAGATATCAACAATTTTTTTCTTTTAATGTGATAGGCGGATTATTATGGGTGGCAATCGCAACTTTCTCCGGATATTTTTTTGGCAATATAAAATTTGTTAAAGAAAATTTTTCCTTAGTAATTTTTGGGGTGATTATTGTTTCTTTGTTGCCGATTTTTTTTGAATTAATAAATAGAAAACTAAAAAAAAATAAATAATATGTTAAACGTTGTGGCAACTCCTATAGGAAATCTCGACGATTTATCTCTTCGACAGGCAAAAACCTTAGCCACTTCAGATATTATTCTTGCTGAAGACACCCGCTCCGCGCAAACTTTGCTGGGTGCCATTAAAAAACGTTTTAATTTAACTGTTACCTGCTCATCTGTTTGGTCTTATTACAAAGAAAAGGAATTCCAAAAGCTACCGGAAATCATTGATTTGTTAAAAGAAGGAAGAAATATTTCTCTGATTTCCGAGGCCGGCACTCCATTAGTTTCCGATCCCGGTTATTTGTTAGTTAAGAGCTGTATTCAGCGAAATATTCCAGTTACCGTTATTCCCGGTCCATCAGCAACAACAACAGGGTTAATTTACTCAGGTTTTGATCCGAGGGAACATATGTTTCTCGGTTTCTTTCCAAAAAAGGAAGGACAGATAGTTCAATTAATAGAACGTTTAAAGAAAATAAAAATAATCTTCCCTGACACGGTTTTCATATTTTATGAGTCACCACTACGAATAAACAAAACACTACAATTGATTAATCAATCAAAATATGGATGTGAAATAGTCATATGCCGGGAGATGACAAAAAAGTTTGAAGAAATAATCCGCGGCCCAATTGACGAATTAATAAAAAGAGAATACAAGGGTGAGATTACTGTCTTAATAAAATAATTTTCGTTGAATCAGAATTCGAATATATAATCTTATAATCTTTGATCACTTCTTTAAAATTTTTAATTGATGCCAACCTTCCGTTCCAAGGAATGATCAACTTTGGCTTATAGATATTAATTATATTTTTAAAATTCTCCGGCGATAGATTATTTGATTTGATTCTCACTTGTGAGATATCAGATAGTTCCGGAGGCGGCAGCCGCCCCGATATACCGTTTAAAATTTCTTCGTCGCTGACAACAGCGTCGCCAATATTTGTAAATTTATTTATTAGCTTGACAGCATTCTGCTGTTGATCATTAATAAGTTTTACTGAAGTTTTGGCCGTCAAGTAAATACGATTGGATAGTGAAAGGACTAAGAAAATTATAGTAATAATTTCCAATATTAGTTTATCTTTAAACGATAAACTAATTAATTGAGAGAATAATAAGATTAAAGGAACGGTTATTATTACAAGGTGATGTGGAAATAAAGGTTGATAGAAATAAAAAATAATTAAAACAAAAATACTCCAAACATAAATAATAATTAACGGATAACGGATATTTTTATTTTTCAAAAAACCTAAAAATAAACTAGTCAAAATAATTACTGACAGAAAGAGGTCTTTCTTTAAATAATAAAATAATGAAAAAGACGCTGAAATCGATGCTGCCTGAAATCTAAGTAATATTGAGTTATTAAAAACCTCTCTTATCCCAAACGGAAAAATAAAAATAATAAAAAATGCCAAACTGACCGTAAAAAAGATAAGAATCAGATTGATAGTTCTTTTAGAAAAGAATTTCTTGTCCTTATAAATTAGGAAAAGAGCTAAGAAAAACGACGGAAAAAAAGTTATGTCAAATTTTGTCCAAAAAGCTAAATTTAAAAAAAAGGAGGAAACAACAAACCAAGGTAGATAAAACTTTTTTCCAAACCTCAATAATGCCGCCAAGCTTATTAAGGAAAATGTTGTGATTAAAACGTCTGATTGAAATGTCAAAGATTGATTAGAATATGACGGTATAAGGAACAACAAACTTGCCGCCAATAAACCTGTCCATTTATTTTTTAGTTCAAAACCAATCCAGACAACCACCAAAAGCCCGATTAAAGACCAAAGACTGATCATTAGACGAGCCGCTTGTAACGTCTTTCCAAATAAAATAAATCCCGGGTAGACAGTTAACAAAAAACCTGGAGGCTGGGAAAAATAAGTTTTTTTATAAGCCTGAAATCCTTTATCAACTAGTAAAAAAGAGGTTAAATATATACCTTCGTCGTTATCAATAACCGGCCGATTAATTAATTTAAATTGAGTAGAGAAAATTATTAATAAAAAAATTACTGTTAAAATAACAAAGCATTTGCTTTTCATAATTGTTATTTTACTATAATGTTCATTATGATCAAAAAGGACGCTGAACAGAAAGGGCGAAATATTGCTTTTGATCTGCTAAGAATTGTTCTCACTTTTTTAGTTGTTAATATTCATATCAGAGTAATTTCAAGAGGGCCAATTAATTTTCTAGAACCTTACGGATATTACTCGGTCCCTTTGTTTATGGCGCTATCTTTTTTCCTGATGAATAAATATTTCTCTCAAAATAAATTATCTTTTTCAATTATTTGGCGGAGAATTCAACGACTTCTTCTTCCTCTTATTTTTTGGTCGTCGGTCGGATTTTTATTAAAACCAATTTTAATTAATATCGGAAATGTTTGTCTGCAGTTTTTTACCGGAAAAGTTGTTGATACACCTCTTTATTATTTAAATATTTTGATTTGTTTAACGATAATTTTTTGGATGATTACTTATTTACCTTCCAAGTATAGAGTACCCTTGAATATCTCGATTATATTGGTTGCCATTATTCTTGAATATTCAGGAATTAATACTCATTATTTTAATTTAACAATTGTTGAGATTAGAAAAAGTTATGGACAGATTGTTGAGTTAATTAAATACGCATCCCTTGGAATGTTATTTGCTGGTTTGGTATATCAAAATAAAAAACGAGTTATTCTTTTTAGTCTTGCCGGATCAACATTATTCTTGTTAAGTGTTTTTAAGTTTCCTCAGCCCTGGGGTTATAACTATTCAGGGCTTAAATTATTTTTGGGAACAATATTTGTCTTATCTTCAGTTTTGTTAATCGGACCGATTAATTTTCCTGAAAAAATTAAAAAAGCTATTCATATAATCGGAGGATATTCTTTTGGCGTCTATCTTTGTCACATTATTTTTTTTGAAGCCCTATTAAAAGCTTTTCCAAATATAAAATACTTTAATAATTTATTTCCTTTTCAATTTTTGTTTATTTATACTTTGGGTTGTTTTGCTTTCTGTTATCTTTTTGATTTATTAACCTTCAAGAAGTTCTCCTTTCTCGTTAAATAATTTATCGGTAGCAGGAAGATTCACATTCACTTGCGACTGTTGGATTGTTTTCATATTTTGATTCACAACTTTGAACACAAGTTTTGCATTCGTTAAATTTTCTATCTAATACTGGTTCGCATTTTTTGTCGATCGTTTCGCATTTGGCAAATTGACGGCAACCATCACCCAGTTTATACATTTCATCACATGCTTGAACTTTGGAAGTTCCGCATCGGATATCCAATCCATGACATCCTTGAACATAACATCCGCTATATATCACTGTCGGAGGTCTTTCCGGTTCCAAACCTTTATCCATACAAAATCCATCAAAACAAGTACAGATGATATTTGTTTTCATAAAACAATCCGCTTTCCCTTTCATCCATTCCCTATTCACACACCCTTGGCTACAGGTTGACTGGCAGTCTGAATCAGTCTTACAAGTAAATTGTTCCGTAATTGCTGCGGGTTGTTTGTTTATTTTATTATTATTCAATTTAGTCAACCCAAGCAAAACTAAGAGAGTTAAAGTAATTCCGGCTAAGAAAACGAAGAAATACTTTTGCATAAAAACATTATACATAAAAAAATCTTTTGAATATTTTGTGTATAGTATTAATAATATATGAAGAGAGTCAAATTGATAAAAATTTTTTTTTATTTGCTGTTCTCTATTCTTTTTTTGTGTCCTCCAGTTCATGCTTTTCAAGTCAGTTCTGACCCTCAATACATAGTTATTAACTTTTCCGATACTTTTCATTTTCTTAACTGGTCAGCACCTGAAAAAGAATGGCAAGATATAATTAAGCCAAAAGCAATAGCACGATTAAGAAACATAAAAATGCTTCTAACAATTGGAACAACCAAAGATCGTCAACTTGCCTGGAGCACACTGCTTGAATATATGAATTATCCTATGGATGTTCCCAATGATAATTCTCCATACATAATTCGTGTTCGGCGCATTATGGAATTAGCTGAGGCAGAAAATTTTCCAGTTTTTATTCCTTTAAATGGGGTCCAATGGTGGGACGAATTACCGGAGCTATGGAATTGGTGGGATTATGACGGTAACCAAATTCCTAGATGTACAAATGTTGATTATAAAGAATGCCCCTTTAAAAAACTTCGAGACCCGGAATACAGAAACAGATTTATTAAAGGATATAATTCTGATAACAAATGGAATGTTGATTGGCAGGACTGGACAACACCGATGAAGTTTGGAATCAGAAATTGGGGCAGTGGCGATATTTATGTTGCTCCTTCGCCAAATCTGGCCGTTCAAACAAATGTCTCACCAAGTTTTGTTAATATGCAAAAAAAACGCTATGAAAAAATTATTAAAACAATTTCCAGTAAATTAGATTTATGGCAAAAAGAAGGTAAGGATAATTTATTTGCGGGACTTTCAATTGGTACGGAAGTTACCCTCAATGGAGCTCTTAAACCTGGAGATAGCGAATTTAAACCATATGGATATAGAGCTATCCAAGACTTGTATTGCCCGATGAAAGATAAAGAATGCGGACAAAATAAAGACTGGAATTATGAAGAAATTACCAAAATGAGGGAGGGAGTTATTCAAAAATATTTTGAAGAATTCACATTTATTGCAAACAGAAGCGGAATTCCAAAACAGCGTCTATATACTCATGTTTGGAGCGAGGCAGGTCCAGGAGAACTCCGTTATATGGATGCCATGGGAGCGTCAGCATCACCATATTCCCGTCCGGGAATGAGCATATACGGAAAAGCTTTAAATCCATTGGGGTTTCCTCTACTGTTTTCCGCTCTTGAAAAAAATGGCTATATTCCTTGGGCGGCTCCTGAATTTGCTCCTCTTAATAGAGATTTTGAAAGCTGGAATACAGCATTATCAAATACGCTGAATAATACTATTGACCAAGCAAAATTAATTGATGTTTATAATGAGGCGGATATCCTTAATACCCCCGCCATACCTGCGCTAAAAAATATTTTAATTCAAGAACCTGTAAAAATGGGATGTATCGTTTCAGAAGTCAACCCTTTAAACAAACGATACGGAACTAATCCTGAAAAACTTGAGTGGAAAACCTTAAGTAATGATAATGCCGTGAACCAATCAGTGATAATATGGGCAAAAAATTCATTTCCTAAAGGAGATGGTTTGACAACCAAAGAATATCCTATTTCATCTTTAAGCGGTAATATTTTTTTTACTCCCCCATTAGAAAGAGGTTTTTATTATTGGGCAGTTAAAAGAACCGGGTGTGAAAATAAATGGACGATGTCCACTCCTCAGATAATGTATATTTTCCCTGCTTTGCCGGAAATCAAAGTCCCCTTCTGGGTCAAATGGTTATTGGATTTTAGAAAATAGTTTTTAAATATTTATGGAGATTCGAACGTCGTCATACATGAGGTCCAAATTGATTGAATACGTTGGAACGTATTCCTGTAGTTTTTAATTATCATGATTATGGATCTGATATAATGAAACTCATTTTTATGGCTATAAATGAAACTGTAAGACACAACAGAGACCCATATCATGCAGCTCAATCTTTAGAGACAAAATCGGGTTTGATTTCCAGTGAGCCGGCTAAGGTTCAACCCGGAGCAATAGTCTATTTTACCTTCGCCGGAAATAGATTGGTAACTGTTAATACTGTCGGGGAAGTCACTAAGGAACTTACTCATCCTATAAATGGCGATGGTCACTATGATTATTATCGACCAGTCAAACCTGCAGTTGCTGAAGATGGGTTTATGTGTGTATTATCGGACAAGTCTGAACCAAAGAAAAAGAGATCTATAGGTCTGGTAGATAAAACAGGGCATGTCGTTTGGGCAACGAAACCTCTTCCGCTTTCCCATGACTTCCATATGGCTGGTAATAAGATTTATACAATTCTTAGAGAAGATGCACAGTTTAAACCTGGCAATACTGTTTCAAATAACGTTATTGTTGAATTGGATAAAACAGGAGACATTTTTTGGCGATGGTCTGTTCTGGAACATCTTGTGGAGTTTGAAAAGTCAGATCAGTTACAAGCAATAATGGCAGCAAAAAAAACTAATAATAACCCCTTTCATATCAATTCAATTCAATATGTTGATAGTGAATCAATAATCAAACAGTTTGATGAACCAATTATTGTAGTGAGCTCAAGAAATATGAATTTAATTTTTTTTGTTGGACGGAAAACAGGTAAGGTAATCTACGAGCTTGGCGGTATGACTAAAGGACAGCATAACGCTCATATTATAGAATCTGGATTGTCCGGTGAAAATCATTTACTTATTTTTGATAATCGGAACGATCATGAGAAAAAAGTTCCCGATGGAAATTCAAGGGTAATTGAAGTTGATATTGCTTCTAAGAAAATTGTCTGGTCATATGAAAGCAAACCAGGTCAGCCAGTCTTTTTTACTCCAATCGTTGGTTCTGCTCAAAGATTACCCAACGGAAACACCTTGATATGTCAAGGCTATTATGGGAGAATCTTTGAAGTTGATCAATCAGGAAATATTGTATGGGATTTTACTAATCCATTCGTAAATATTGGAAGTAATTTTGAAGAGCAGGGTCCAAGAGAAATCTTTACTGCAATAAAATACTAAGGCGATAATTAGAGTTAGTAATATGAATTATGTGTCCGGACTGGTGGAGAATGTTAGAATTTTTTATACAAAAATTTGACCTTCTTTTGGCTCGTTCTTTATAAAACTCATAACTTTAAACGATAATGGTAAAACAAATATTAAACTTGCTAAACCAAGAATGGTAAACATAGGACGAGTAGTAAATCTATCTTGGATTGGACCGTTTATAAAAATAATAAAGGCTGTTAAAAATTGAACCATTAAATTAAGAGTTGATAGAGTAGTTGCTCTTGCTTCAGATGTAAATTCGGCATTTATAAATCCATCTAATATAGCGAACCTTGCTCCTCCTATAAAAACTATGAAAAGCAACATTATTGTTCCTGTAGTTTTGTTAGCTAAAAAACCAAATATAAGAGATAGGATCATTATTATTGGAAAACTTAAATAGACTATTCTTTTATGATGCTTAAGGATTGTTTTGTGCTCGGTTATAAAAAGTATTGCAGAAGTTGAGATTATATAAATTATTGAGAAAAGCCAACTCTGCCCTATTTCTGTGTAACCAATATCTTTAGCAAATGTATTCACTAAATAGAAAAGACAGGCCCATGTTATACCTCCAACCAAAATGTAATAAATAGATAGCATTTTAATATGTGAATTTTGATAAAGATTAGTTATCCCCATTTTTAATCTATCGAAATATTTTTTTATAGTGAATTTTTCACTGTCTATTGAAGGTTCAATCATTCTCCAGGCCGCTAATATTATTAAAAGTTGAGCTGCGCCTTTACAAATAACTGGTAAGCCTACATTTATTTGATACAAATATCCTCCTAAGGATATTGCAAAAATCATAAATAAACGGTATAAAAGTAGACCTCGAGAATTTATTTTAGGAAACTCATCGGTTCTTTTTAGTTCTTTAAGAGTGTCATAAAGTAAAGCTACATCTGCTCCGGAAACAAAAGTTGTTCCCACGGCTACAAGTAATAAACCTAAAATCATATTAAAAGCATTAGTAGTAAATCCAACATAAATATTTGCTAAACCTGCAATTAACCAACCAGCCATGATAGCTTTCCGTCTTCCAAAAACGTCTGCAAAAGCACCTGTTGGTAATTGAAGAATAATTGCAAGAATAAAAGCCCCACTTTGAACCCATGCCATTTGAGTAAAGGTCAAAAATCTATGTTGAAAGGCAACCCAGACCGGAATGGTAAAAATAAGACCAGACATTGCCTGGTCAACATAATACAAAGAAATATTTCTTTTTATATACATAATCAAAATTAATTATATCAGAAAGGTTTGAATCTTTTTAGGTTTATATAACAACCTAAAACGAAGTTTTTTGAGTTTGCCTATACAAAGTCAAGGTTTGTGAAGAATGTTAAAACTTGTTATATTAAGTTTACTCAAATCAGAATAACTTTAGTCCAGAGAAATAATTAGCAATATTTTTATTGTTAATTGGAATTAAGGGTAGATCGTAAAAAGTAATTGATATATATCCGTTGTGAAGTGCCCACATATCTGTCCCCTCTTGCGTGACCTTTTTTTCTGTAAAATTTCCTCCTGTTTTGATAAAGCCTTTTGATGTTCTTGAGAAAAGACTGCCATAATTCCAGTGATATGGTTGGGTTATCATCAATTTGCCGTTATATCTTTCCTCAGGAGGAATATTTACACTTATAATTTTAGCTGCTTTTGGAAATTTATTTTTCAAAACATAGTCTGTAATAATTTGACTTACTTTTCCGCTTAAATGAAAAAATTTTTCATAATCAGCGATTGGTTTTTTGTCTCTTACACTTTTAGTTATTTCTTCATAAGTTTCATCTGAAAGTTGTTGACTGAAAGCAATCCCGTTTACACCACAAATTGCACCTTCAATAGTTGCGGCTACTGTTGCTGATGATAAAAGCCATCCAACCGTAGCATTCTCACCAATATTAATTCCTGATACTAAAAGATCTTGTTTTTCTTTAACAATATGATTTAGGCCTATATTTACGCAATCTGCCGGAAAACCATCGATTACGTATGCCCTATGACTGGCGATTAAGCTTTCTTTTAATTGGAGATATTTGTTTAAAGTAATAGCTTTTGCTGTCCAGCTTCTTACATTTTCCGTACTAATAATTGTTAAGTTGTGTTTTTCTAATTTTTTTACAAGCATTGATAGTCCGGGTGATCGAATGCTGTCATCGTTAACAATAAAAATATTTTTCATCGAAATAATTATAACAAAAGTAGTAACCTTAAATTAAGCTGGCTTAAGTGCTAAAGTGTTTTGTGTTAGTTAAATTGTTCTGATACCCTAAATCTATAAGTCCGGACTCGTGAAGGATGTCAAAACTTTTTATACTCAAATTTAATTATTTATTAAGTTTATTATTGAATTAGATTAATACAACAATCTATTTAAAATTTTGATATAATCTGATGTGGAAAAAAAACCTGTACGGGCCCCAGAAAATCTACCACATAAATTGATTGGAGTTTGTTGGATTTTAACAACTCAATGTAATCTAAAGTGTCCTAAATGCTTCGCATTAACCGGCCTAAATGATGGAGATTTACAAACGCAAAAAAACATTGTTGACATTATAGCTGGAGACGGAGTAAAAAAATTAACCTTTGCAGGCGGAGAACCTTTGCTAGTTCCTCATTGTATTGATCTTATTACCTACGCTCATGATAAAAGATTGAAAAACGCCCTTTTCACAAACGGTTTGCTTTTAACTCCAAAATTAATCGAGCAACTCGATCCAATTTTAGATCACCTTTCTCTTCCTTTAGAGGGATCTACTCCTGAAATTCATGAAAGGGTTATGGGATCAAAAAAACACCATAATAAGGTTCTGTCGCTATTACCTCACGTGACAAAAAAAAGGTTTAATTTAGAAGTTTCAACCGTTATTACTCAACAAAATATAGATGATTTGGCAAATTTAGGAAATCTTCTTGCAACGTACGGAGTACCAAAATGGAAATTATTTCAATTCTACCCGCTTGGAAGAGGTTTATTAAATAATGAATCTCTTTCTGTTAACTCAGATGCATTTTTAAATGCAACAAAAAGTATCGCAGAATTATTTCCAAATATTGATGTCGACATTCAAGTTGGAGACGAGGATAAACAAGCATCATATTTTAATCTTGATCCAAAAGGAGATGTTTATACTACAATAAAAAATAAGTATGTTTTAATGGGAAATATATTTAAGGCGTCGCCTATCCAAATTTGGCAAGATCCACGTTTTCGTCACGAAAGGCATACGGCAAGACATAGCAGAGATATTTGAGAACGGTTAAAAATTATCTATACCAACATTTTCAGATTGTCTTGACTCTTTAAAATCTAAAAGTCCAGACTGGTGAAGGATGTTAGAACTTTCTATATTCAAAATTGATTTTTATTGAAGGGTATTTGAAAGATTAATCAGTTCTTCAGGTGTGGCTTTATTTGAGGCAATGGATATTAGAACATTATCGCTTGTCACAAATACAAGATAACTTAATGTTGTATTCCCAAGCTTTTTTTGAAGAATATAGCCATTTTGATTTACGGCTTTTGGTAATTGCGTTTTTTGTGGGATAGCATCTTTAGTATAGGTCGATGTAAACTTATCAAAGTTAAATCCAGCATCAATCCCTACTTGAGTTATAACAATAGGTTTTGTTTTTTCCCCTTCTATTATTTTATCAAAAGGAATGTCAAAGACTACTTTTACAGCATTCTGTTTTCCGGCAAGTTCTTTTCCTACGCTAAACTTGGTGGCATAAGATAAATTTCCAGGTAATAAGATAGGTTTATAAATATGATAAGTTGTTTGTTCCTTTGCAGAAGTAAATCCATAATCAGTATCAAAAGATTTTGAATAATCAGAATATATCACCAAACCTGTGGGAATAATAATGATTAATGCTAACAGAATAAGGAAAATTTTTACCTTTTTTGACAAATAATCATTATTAAAGTGAAATTTTTTATAAGAAAATACTAATAAAATTACACTAATTACATTAAGAATAAATATTGGATCTCCAAAATTTAAAACCGAAGGATTTGTGAGAGAAGTTGTCGTAGTGTTTCCAGATGTATATTTGAGGATCGAGGACATTGACATTACAGCAATAATGGACGACAGTGTTGGGACGATTAATAGAAATAAAAGGCTTAGAATATAACTTTTTTTCGATCCATTGCGTATTTTAAAAGCAATATAAAAAGACACAATAGTTATGAAACAAAATAGAATAAGAAGCATTCCGAATGCAGGAAAGTATTTAATAATGGAAATAGCTGCTAAGTCTCCTCCACTGAATGACTTTCCCATTACTGCTATTATTCCAATAAAACTAAATATTTTAAAAAAATATAAGGAAGCAATTAAAAAAACAATTATTGATATGACATTAATTACTTTAGGCTTTTTTTCTGGCGGTGAATCATTATTGGCTGGAGATGTCATTTGGTCTAAAACTTTCGCAGGAACTGGTTCAATACGTGTAGGATTTTGTGATATTTGAATAGTATTTAATTGTAGAAGTACCTGGTTAATTTTTTCAACCGGCCAACCATGAGCGGTTAGGTTTTTAATTATTTCTTCATCAGAAATGTTCTTGCTCTTACATGCTTTTATATATTTTGTAAGCGAATCATCCATTACTAAAGAATAAACAAATACTATTACGTTGTCAAAAATATATCTATCTGAAATAAGATGGCTTAAATGCTGAAGTATTTTATGTTAGGTTAGATTGTCTTGATGCTCTAAAATCTATTAGTCCAGAGGGGAGGATTCGAACCTCCGAAGGGAAAACCCAGCAGATTTACAGTCTGCCCCCGTTGGCCACTTGGGTACCTCTGGTTAACTAATTTCCAAATTATATCAAATTTGCTATACTTTTCTTATGAAAAACCTTAATAGTTTTACCCAACAAAATTTGCTGAAAGCTTTTGCCGGCGAGTCGATGGCCCGTAACAAATATACAATGTTTGCCAAAATGGCTAGGAAAGAAAACTTTGAATGGATCGCCCGGGTTTTTGAAGAAACAGCCGATAACGAACGGGCTCATGCAGAAGAATTATATGAACAAATCAAAATGCCGCTCTCATTTCAGGCAAATCTTGATATCAAGGTTTATGGAAAAACTGTCGATAATTTAAAACTGGCTGCCGAAGGAGAAAAATATGAGTGGACAACGATGTATCCGGATTTTGAAAAAGTAGCCATTGAAGAAAAACAAACGGAAGCCATACGATTATTCGGTCAATTAAAAAAAGTTGAGGAAAAACATGAGGAAAGATATATTATTATTGCCAAAAAATTAGATCAGAAAACCCTCTATGATCCGGGCGCAATTCTGGAGTGGAAGTGCGTCAACTGCGGTTATATTTATAAAGGCAGTAAACCACCAAAAGAATGCCCTGTCTGTAAAAAACCTTTTACATGGTACATGCCACTCGGTTTAGTGCGTTAAAACAGAGTATAATTTCTTCATCATGTCTAAACTAAAGAAGGTTGTCATTGTTGATATCATTAATCCTTACCAGAAGCTTGAGGATGCGACAAAAAATCTTGAGGAAATAAAATCTTTAGTGTCCACATACCGCGGTATCAGCGTTGTTGACGTGATTCAGCACCGAACACATCCTGATAAAGCAACATTTATTGGCAAAGGTAAAGTAGAAGAATTGGTAAACATCGTCAATAAACAAAAGATTGATATCGTCGTTGTTAATGCCATCGTTAATCCCAGCGTTTTATTTAACTTAACTCAATATTTATGGAATGATCATCCTGATATC
>Ga0172379_10006866_pt1 | contig 15037 bp, 19 predicted proteins | sample GrowelOW334metaG_FD_119756 | JGI IMG/M metagenome (GOLD analysis project Ga0172379, IMG submission 119756) | Groundwater microbial communities from an aquifer near a municipal landfill in Southern Ontario, Canada - Groundwater well OW334 metaG | ecosystem: Environmental > Aquatic > Deep...
CCGCCGCTGAGCACAAGACAGATTGTCGGTCGTTTGATCGGTTTGAAATTGATGACGGAAGCATTTCCTCGTGTGTGTTCCGAAAAAAGAGGAGTGAGCTCGATCGATTGTCCCTGAGGATAGACGAGTGCTGCAGAAAATACTAAAATAATGCAGATGTAATAAAGAAATTGGTGAGGTTTATTGGTTCTCATAGACTCCGCACCAATATAGGGAATTCTAAAAAAAAATGCCTGAAAATTCGGTAACCTATGTCCGATGTACGGATATTCCTTCAGATGATTATCATCACAGATTGGTAAGCATAATCCTGTATTTTAGAACTATCAAAAACAACATAAGGGGAGCTATGAATAATGCTGGTACCGAAGAGTTGAAGAAGAAAGAGAATTACACGTTGTTTTTTAACATTGCGGTCATGATCTCCAGTTTTACGATCGCACTTATTGCTCTGCCGCAGGAATTGTTCTTTATTGTCGCTGTCATTATACTGTTTGCATTGCGGGATATCGAAAAAGATATCACCAAATCCAATCCAAAACGATTTACAGCACTGCCCTGGAGCAAATAACAACGACTGGAAATTTTCAGGAAAAAAGACGGCCATACAGCCGTCTTTTTTCATTTTAAAGAGGTAAACTTCGAATATTTCCGTAGGACGAATATTTTTTATTAAGTAAATTTCACCCATGATGATTAACGAATTGCCTTCGATCCAATGATATCCTTAATTATTCATGGCGGTGCCTGGGATATTCCTGATGAAATGGTTGAATCCCATAAAAAAGGGGTTGCAGCTGCGCTCGCAATCGGATGGAAGATACTGTCCAGCGGAGGCAGCGGTGTCGATGCTGTGGAACAGGCGATACGGTCAATGGAAAATGACCCGACATTCGATGCCGGCAGAGGTTCGTTTGTGAATGCCCTCGGCGAAGTGGAATTAGACGCAAGTATTATGCACGGCACCACCTTCCGCTGTGGAGCTGTTGCTGCAGTGCAAAACATCCCTAATCCAATATCCCTCGCACGTATGATCATGGATAACAGCGAACATGTCTTGCTCTCCGGGATGGGTGCACTGCGATTTGCCAAGGAGCATGGAATTCCTACGTGCAAAAAGGATGATCTGATCATCAGCCGGGAATTACAGCGTTGGAAGCAATTGCAGTCGCAAAAGAAATATTCAACGAAAGACCCCTTCAAGGGAGCATTTCCTTCCGATACCGTTGGAGCAATAGCGCTGGATGCGGAAGGGAATATTATTGCCGGCACATCCACCGGTGGTACACCCAACAAATATCCCGGCCGGATCGGTGATTCACCGCTGATTGGCAGCGGGACCTATGCAGATTCTCGCATTGGAGGAGTATCGTGCACCGGATGGGGTGAGGCAATCATGAAGATTGGTCTGGCAAAGACGATCATCGATCAAATGGAATTGTTGGGGAAGGATGGAGAAACAGCGGCCCGGTCCGGGATCGAACGGATGAAAAAGAAAGTGGATGGTTTTGGCGGTGTTATTGTTCTGGACCATAAAGGAAAACCTTCAGTTGCGTATAACACACCTCGTATGGCCCGTGCCTACCGTACCTCTGAAATGAATGTAGATGTTATTGAGGTGTAATCAAACAGTATGAAACTTGCATCATTGATCGGTCACGTACTCGAGCTGTATTCGGAAGTTATCGTCTCATTAAAACCTGCAGACCGACACATCGATTATTTTTTCCGTGCGCGAAAATATCTCGGTTCCAAGGATAGACGGTTTATTGCAGAAACAGTCTACGGAATGCTGCGTCATAAAAAACGGATCGAATGGATTCTCGCCGAGGCGCAGAAAGGATCCGATCATCGATACCGCTGTGCTGCATATTTGCTCTTCGAAAAGAAGGTGACGCCGGAAGACCTCTCCACAGAAATAGACCTTCCGACAGATGACATTACTGCTATCGCACGGCAGGCAGCAGTGGAACCTGCTCTTTCGTCGGGAATTGAAACAACGGCGACAACGTATTCTCTTCAGGAATGGATGGTAAAGGAATGGACGTTGCAGTTTGGTGTGGAAACAGTGGGGCCATTGTGTGCGACATTGAATGCACAGGCGCCGATGACCATCCGAGTGAATACGATCAAGACGTCACGGGAAGAATGTCAGCGAATATTACAGGGTGAGGGACTGGAGACGGATCTGGCAGAATATTCACCGATGGGACTGCACCTGAAACGGAGAACAAATCTTTTTCAGTTGAAAGCGTTCAAGGACGGACTCTTTGAAGTGCAGGATGAAGGGAGTCAATTACTGGCATTACTGGTTGATCCTAAGCCGGGTGCCAAAGTGATTGATGCGTGTGCCGGTGCGGGGGGCAAAGCGCTTGCAATGGCGGCGATCATGAAGAATCGCGGAGAAATCTTTGCACTGGACACACATTCCTTCCGTCTTGAAGAGTTACGGAAACGGATCAGACGGAGCGGCGTCGATTCCATCCGTGCGAAGGTAATTCAAGTGGGTGAAGTGATCGAGTCCTTATCCGGTACGGCGGATGTTGTATTAGTCGATGCACCGTGCACCGGCACCGGTACGATCAGACGGAATCCCGGAATGAAATGGACGGTAACGGAAGAGATGGTCGAAGAATTACATGCAAAACAGAGCGCGATCCTTTCGTTGAATGCACGCTATGTAAAACCCGGAGGACGGCTTGTCTATGCAACGTGTTCATTAATGAAGCATGAGAATGATGATGTCGTCGAACGGTTCTTGACTGACCATTCCGAGTTTGAGATCGTTCCGCCCGGTTCTGTTTTGGAGCGCTACCATCTTGCACATCTCGCGCCAAACAAATATTTTCAATTATTGCCGCAGCGAAACAATACGGACGGTTTCTTTGCAGCGGTGATGAAACGTACAATATGATTCCTATGAAGATCGTTACAATACTTTTTATTCTTGGTTATGCCGGCTGTTCCACATTGACGGACGAAGAATTATGGCTGAAAGTGGAACAAGCGAAGAACAATAATAACTGGGATTCCACTCGATTTGTCTCCGAACGGATTCTGAAAGAATATCCTGAAGGCCGGTATGCGGGATGGGCCCGGTTTGCAATAGCGGAAAGCTACCGGTTCCAGAATCATCCCCGTGAAGCATTAGATAATTATAAGGTCTTCATAGAAAAATATCCGGACCTTCAGCCGGCTGCGGTATCGCTGTTTCTTGTCGGATTTATTTATGGCAACAACTTACGGATGATCGACAGTGCTCGGTGGTATTATGAGGACTTTCTGAAAAAATATCCAAAACACGATCTAGTTCCTTCAGTCAAATTGGAATTGGAAAGCCTGGGGAAATCTGTGCATGAAGCGCTGGATGAAAGATTGCAACAACACCAGAATATCACAAGATACTGAATGCAGGCTCAACTGAAATATCTTCGTCCGGAAGTTGTCTCCAAATTAGCGAATATGGAACTGCGCGCGCGTCTCGTGGTGGAAGGCTTCATCACCGGACTGCATAAAAGCCCGTACCACGGCTTCAGTGTGGAATTTGCGGAACATCGCCAATATATGCCGGGGGACGAAATCCGCCGCATCGACTGGCGTGTGTACGGCAAAACGGATAGGTTCTATGTGAAACAGTTTGAGGAAGAGACGAACCTGAAGTCCTATATTGTGATCGATACGAGCGCATCCATGCAGTTTGCTTCGGATCTTCCTTCATCAAAAGAAAAGCGAATCACAAAGATCGAATATGCCTCCTACATTGCGGCATCGTTGTCATATCTCATGATCCAGCAGCGTGATGCGGTGGGATTAACATTGTTTGATTCTTCTGTCCGGTCGACCATACCTCCGCATGCCACCAAACAGCATCTGCGCCGTGTGCTGATCGAGCTCGAAAAGATCCAGCCAGCATCCACAACGAATTCCGCTGCAGCACTGCATCAACTGGCGGAAAGGATCTCCCGCCGCGGACTGGTGATAGTGCTGAGCGATCTGTTCGATGATCCTTCATCCGTGATGGCGGCGCTGAAACATTTTCGGCATAACCATCACGAAGTGTTGGTAATGCACATCCTGGATCCGTTGGAACGAACGTTTGCTTTTGGCAGTGATGCTGTTTTTAAGGACGTAGAGACAGGTGAAATGCTTACAACACAGCCGTTTCATATCCAAAAAGCATATCAGGAAGCGATGAAGAGTTTCATGGATCGGTATAAACGGGAATGCCGGGAAAATTCCATCGACTATATTCTTTTGGACACCTCGACACCTTTTGATACTGCTCTGCTTCATTATTTGAACAAGCGTCAGCGTATTGGGTGATCTTTCCTGCAGTCAACCTTTGCCTCTCCGATCAACTTTCAGTATCTTACCATTTGAACTTCGCCAAAAATGAGGTTGTTATATTATTGCATGCCGTTAATCGTCTTCTATGAAAAAAACTAAAACCGCTTCCGTTCCGCCGGTCAGTTCAGAACAAAATATGCTGGTAGTGAAGGGGGCGCGTGAACACAATCTTAAGAATATCGATGTAGAAATTCCCCGTGACAAGCTGGTGGTAATTACCGGACTTTCCGGCTCTGGGAAGTCGTCTCTTGCATTTGATACGATCTATGCAGAAGGGCAGAGACGATATGTAGAATCGCTTTCCGCCTATGCCCGTCAATTTTTAGGTTTGATGGAACGTCCGGATGTGGATTATATCGAAGGACTTTCTCCGGCAATTTCCATTGAACAGAAAACGGTCAGCACAAATCCCCGCTCAACGGTCGGTACCGTGACGGAAGTCTATGATTTTCTCCGGCTGTTGTATGCTCGCGTCGGTACGCAATTTTGCATCCATGATGGCTCCCGTGTGCAGCGTCAAAGCGTCGATCAGATTATCGATGCCATCATGAAACTCCCGCAGGGGACGAAGATACAGATCCTCGCACCGATCGTGAAAGGCCGGAAGGGACATTATCGGGAATTGTTTGAGAAGATCCTGAAAGATGGTTTCCTGCGTGTTCGTGTGGATAATGAAGTGTTGGAAATCAGCAAGGGACTGAAACTCGATCGCTATAAGATCCACAATATTGAAGTGGTGGTGGACCGGATCCAGATTAAAAAAGAGAGCCGCTCCCGTATTGCCGATTCGGTGGAAGTAGCGCTGCAATTCGGCGAAGGAGTGTTAATCGTCAACGATGGGGCACGGGATATACTCTTCAGCAAGAAATATTCCTGCCCACTCTGTGGCACAAGCTATGAAGAACCCGCACCAAACTCATTCTCATTTAACACAACCAGCGGAGCATGTTCCGCATGCGAAGGGTTAGGAGAGAAAAAGGATTTTGATCTTTCGCTGGTCATTCCGAATCCGAACCTTTCAATACAAGAAGAAGGGATCGCTCCTCTTGGCAAACCGCGTGCCACATGGTTTTATGCACAGGTGCGGGCAGTGTTGAAGCGATATAAGTTGGATTACAACACTCCGGTAAAGAATTTCTCTAAGGCCGCACTTGACGAATTGCTCTATGGAACGAATGGAGAAAAGATCGAAGTAGAATACACCTATGCTGGGGGGCGGACATCTACATACAAACACCGGTACGACGGCATCATGAAGATGCTGCAGGAATATTATAATGATACTGCGTCATTGAAGATCCGGGAATGGGTAGAAAGCTTTATGAGCACGAAGGTTTGTCCCTCGTGCGACGGAGGACGGCTGCGAAAAGAGAATCTTGCGATCCAACTGGAAGATGAAAAGAGCGGCACACGGTATATGATTTCCGATATTGTGAAAAAATCATTAGTGGAATCGCAACGATTCTTTGCAGCACTTTCATTTACCGCGCGGCAGATGGAAATTGCACGGCCAATCTTGAAAGAGATCAACCAACGGCTCGGATTCATGGTTGATGTCGGATTGGGATATCTGACGCTCGATCGGGCAGCACGGACCCTTTCCGGCGGAGAAGCGCAGCGTATCCGACTCGCCACACAGATCGGTTCACAACTTGTTGGTGTGCTCTATATCCTGGATGAACCGAGCATCGGACTGCATCAACGGGACAATTCAAAACTGATCAGTTCATTAAAGAACCTCCGCGATTTGGGAAACACCGTGCTGGTAGTGGAACATGACAAAGAGATGATGGAGAATTCGGATTTCATCGTAGATCTTGGACCGAGGGCGGGTGAACATGGCGGAGAGCTTGTTGCAGCAGGATCACCGGCGGAATTCAAGAACGGGCTCTCCAAAAAGGTCGGCGATCGTTCTTCAACGATCGAATATCTCACTGGGAAAAAGAATATCGCCATTCCGGCATCCCGCAGAAAAGGAAACGCCAAATATCTCTCCATCAGCGGTGCCACCGGAAATAATCTGAGAAATGTTGATCTCCGTATCCCTCTTGGCACCCTGACATGTGTAACGGGAGTCAGCGGATCGGGGAAATCCACGCTTATCAATGAAACCCTCTATCCGATTCTTTCCCAAAAATTTTATAAGACGAAGATCCAGGTGTATCCATATCGTTCAATCGAAGGCATTGAGTATATCGATAAAGTGATCGATATCGATCAATCGCCCATCGGAAGGACGCCGCGCTCCAATCCGGCAACATACACCGGATTGTTCACGTTCATCCGGGATCTGTTCGCACAGCTGCCGGAATCGAAAATCCGCGGCTACAAATCCGGTCGGTTCAGTTTTAATGTGAAGGGCGGAAGGTGCGAAGCATGCGAAGGGGACGGTGTAAAAAAGATCGAGATGAATTTCCTTCCCGACGTGTATGTGCAATGCGACGTCTGCCGGGGAAAACGGTACAACCGCGAAACACTGGAAGTATTGTATAAAGGGAAATCGATTTCGGATGTGCTGGAAATGACCGTGGAAGAAGCGCAGGGCTTCTTCAGCGAAATGCCGGTGATGAACCGGAAGATCCAGACGCTGTTCGATGTCGGACTTGGCTATATCCACCTCGGTCAACAAGCAACCACGCTTTCCGGCGGGGAAGCGCAACGCGTGAAACTTTCGACGGAACTTTCAAAAGTTGGGACTGGAAACACTCTCTATATTCTGGATGAACCGACGACCGGCCTCCATTTTGATGATGTGAAAATGCTACTGGAGGTATTGAATAAACTAGTGGAGAAGGGAAACACCGTTGTTGTGATCGAACACAATCTTGATGTGATTAAAACTGCTGACTGGATCATTGATCTCGGCCCGGAAGGCGGATCTGGCGGTGGGACGATTATTGCCGAAGGAACACCGGAGATTGTTGCAACATTGAAGCACTCCTATACCGGTCAATATCTGAAGAATGAACTGTAATTTCCCTATGAACAGGTCTCTCATTTTCATTTTCGCATGTCTTCTGTTCAATGTATTTGCAAAGGGACAGGATTCAACACGTGTGACAACGTCTACCGCAGATGAAGACATTGCTCTGGCAACGATGACGGGAATTATTATCCCGCTTGCAGTTGCCGGTGTGGTTATCAGTTCCGTTCCGCCGAGTATTGGTATTGTTACAAAGGATGGCGCTGCTTATACTTCGGTGAACATCGAAACCGGCGTCGGCATCGGTGAAAGAAGAATGACGGGAGTTTTTTCGGACTGGAGGATGTCAATCAGTTATTCGTTCATACTTCATTCGAAAGTTCGAGATCCGTTCCGTGCCGAAGTGAAGCGTGATGTTCATTTTGATTTTGTGGATAGACGGAAGATCTTTCTTTCGGGGATTCACGTCAGCGCCGGTTTTCTCACGGATTTCCCTAACAAAGGATACACGGTGGGAGGAGGTGCGTGGCTGAAAACTCCCTGGCAAAGTTATTTTGGATTTTTTCCGCAGCACACGTACGGCATTACGTACCGTTACAACAAGTATGTTGGTGGGAAAGAATTTCACGAAATCTCCCTCGGCATGACTGCTTCATTTACCAATTAACTTACTGCAGTCTATGAGACACCTTGCTCTGGAATCCTTGAAGTTTCGATTTTAATCCTTGCATTCACACCAATTTTGTTCCTACATTCACGCGACCGAATAAAATACGTTCGGCGGCAAAATGATACGAATCAATTCAGAGGATAGTATGAAAACAATAGTGGTTGTTTCAATATGCGCAGTGTTGCTCATCGGATGTTCATCCGTAGCAAACGTGCAAACAGATGATTCGCCGGTGACGGTACAACAGTCCGTCGCCAAAAATGTTAAAGTGTATTCCACCGCGAAAACCGGACAGGAGTACATTGTTCTTGGAGAAGTTGTTGCGGATGCGGACGCAGGTGAAAATGCTGCTCCAGCAGTCGATAAATTAAAGGTGGAAGCGTCAAAGTTGGGAGCGGATGCCATTATCAATCTCCGTTTGGAAGTTGATACTGGATATTGGCAGAATGCCATCAAAGCCACCGGCACTGCCGTCAAATTCAAATAATCTTTCTCAGGGTGAAAACGACTATGAAAAAAATAATTATGTTGTTCAGCATACTTCTGCTCGCGAGCGGCTGTGCGATCAGTACACACTACATTCAGGAAGGATCAACAGCAAAATCTGCCGTCGACCCTTCGATGGTGAAGATCTACTCCGGAGACCTGCCGCAGGAATATGAAGTGATCGGCAGCGTTGCGGTGGATGCAACAGGGGACGGGAAAGCGGTTGCACAACTTTTAAAAACGAAAGCCGGTAAGATTGGTGCAAATGCCGTGATCATGACCAGACTGACGAAATTATCGTCGGTGGCAGCCCGGACGGGACTCTCTGGAGTTGCGGTGTTTGTAAAATGAAACAGGCTATCGCTTTATTCATAATCCTGTTGTCAGGTGTATCGACGACGCATGCCCAGGATTTTTACGCGGATTATCTTTCCATTGGCGGAGGATATTACTCTGCTGCGAACGGATCGACCTCGCCGGCATTTGATTTGGGTTATATGAACTATAGCCAGGGAATCATTATTGGTGCAGACCTGCATTTTAAAAGCATTACTGCTTCAATTTTTAATGTCAGCAATGTTGAGATCACATCGGCGACATTTTCCATGTACTACGGATATTATTACCCGGGAACATCTCTGTCGCCGTATTTTGCCGGGGGGATGATTGTCGGTTTGAACGGATTTGAATCAAGTGATGTCACGAAAGTTCGTCCGGAGCTGGTTATTAAAAACAGCCTATCACAAAGCTATGGAATCTTCGGATTAGTCGGTATGCAGCATGAACTGTCGAACAAGATCGCACTCTATGGGGATGTCCGGTACGGCGCAGATTATATCTACACATATATTGAAAATGTATCGGATGAATTTGTGAATCTTGGTGGTTTATACGGCCGGGCGGGAGTTCGTATTACGCTTAACTCCAGCGAAGATCTATAATTGAGGCTGGAAATTTACGGTTTACTGATCCAGGTATTATCTTTGAGATAGAATCGCCATTTCTTTCCCGTGGCAACACTGATCCCTATACGGGTGGCGGAGATGATCTTTGATTTCGGGACTGAAAGCCCTTGAGTGAAATAGATTGCATTGCTCAACAGGTCGGTGCCAGACTCGACACGTGTCAGGCCAAAAGCCTGCGCTAATTTTGCCGGGCCGTTAGTTAAATTCTTCAGATGACCGGCATCTACTAGATGTCGGTCATCTTTATTTTCGTTCCTTACATTCCTGTTTTTCATCATCACATCGATTCCGTCGATCGGTTCAACCGCTCTCAATAAAACAGCTTCACCGCGTCCTTCATTCTGTGTGACCACATTGGCGCAATGGTGCATTCCATAGGTGAAATAGACATAGAGATGCCCCCCTTCACCGAACATTACTTTTGACCGTTCCGTCATCCCACGAAAGGAATGGGATGCTGGATCATTGTAAAGATATGCTTCTGTCTCAACGACTATTCCCGTTAAAAGGACTTTGCCGACTTTGCGTACCAAGATTTTTCCAAGAAGTTCTTTTGCAACGGTAAGGGTATTTCGGGTGTAGAATGAACGGGGAAGCGTGTGCATTTAAAAGAGCGAGTCTTGTTTTGAGGATGATCGTTGTTTCCCGAAATGTTTATACGCGAGTTCCGTTGCTTCGCGGCCGCGCGGCGTGCGTTGCAGAAATCCTTCCAAGATCAGATACGGTTCATAGACCTCTTCAATGGTGCCTGCTTCTTCTCCGACTGCAACGGCAAGGGTGGAGATACCGACGGGCCCCCCTTTGTATTTTTCGATGATCGTTTGCAGAAGCCGTTTATCCATATCGTCCAAACCGTGTTCATCCACTTCCAATGCGCGCAACGCATAATGCGCCACATCTTTGGTGATGATGCCGTTATGTGCCCGCAGCCGTTCATCTGCTTCAGCAAAATCGCGGCACCGCTTTAATAGCCGATTAGCAATACGCGGCGTTCCACGGGAACGCTTTGCTATTTCAATTGCACCGTCTTTATCGATTTCAATGCCGAGGATTGTGGCAGAACGGATGATGATGTTGAATAGGATTTCCGGAGTATAATAATCCAACCTGTTCGTAATGCCGAAACGGGCGCGCAAGGGAGCAGTCAGCAATCCGGCACGTGTTGTTGCACCGACAAGCGTGAATCGCGGCAACGATAATTGTATGCTCCGGGCACTTGGACCGGAATCGATCATGATATCCAAACGGTAATCTTCCATTGCGGAGTAGAGGTATTCCTCCACAACGGCATTCACCCGATGGATCTCGTCGATAAACAAAACATCGCCTTCACTGAGATTCGTCAGGATACCGGCAAGGTCGGCCGGCTTATCAAGTACAGGTCCGGAAGTAATCTTGATGTCTGTACCCATTTCATTGGCGATGATGAACGAGAGGGTTGTCTTACCAAGTCCCGGCGGACCGGTCAGCAACACGTGGTCCAGGGATTCGCCTCGTTTTTTTGCTGCGGCGATGAAGATCTTCAGATTATCGACGATCTTCTGTTGTCCGGAAAAATCTTCGAATGCCGTTGGGCGGAGTGAATTCTCAAATTCCTTTTCGACGCCTGATTGTTCCTGGTTGGTATGTTCTGATTTCCGCTGTTGTTTCATTTTCCTTTAGCAACGATTTTCCACATCGCCTCAATCAGGCTGGAGACGCCTTCGTTGGTTGCGGCGGAAATAAAATGAACGGGGACGGATTTAGGAAACTTCAATTTCTTCAATGCCATCCGCAAATCGTCATCCGCAATGTCCAGCTTCGTGATGGCGATGATGCTTTTTTTCTTCGGGAGGTCCTTGCTGAATGCTTTCAATTCATGCACCAGCACTTTGTAATCGTTTTTGATATTCTCACTGGTGCAATCGATAAGATAGAGCAGTGCTTTTGTCCGTTCGATATGCTTTAGGAATTGGATGCCGAGCCCTTTTCCTTCATGGGCTCCTTCGATCAGTCCGGGAATATCGGCGACAACGAAACTCTTATTCTCCTGGAAATAGACCATCCCGAGATTTGGGACAAGTGTCGTGAACGGATAGTCCGCAATCTTTGGCTTAGCAGCGGAAATGGTCGAGATGAGCGTTGATTTTCCTGCATTCGGGAATCCTACTAGGCCGATGTCGGCAAGCAATTTCAGTTCCAGTTCCAGATGGTACTCTTCACCCGGAGTTCCGGGAGTACAAACGCGCGGTGCCTGGTTGGTGGGGGAACGAAAGAGCCAATTGCCCTTTCCACCTTTTCCACCTTTAGCGATGACAAATTCCTGGCCGTCATCGGTGATGTCTGCGATCAGTTCGCCGGTTTCAGCATTGCGAATGAGCGTACCAACCGGAATTTTGATGATGATAGCCTCGGCAGATCGGCCCTCTTTATTGGAGCCTTCTCCGGGATTGCCGTTCTTTGCAATGAACTTCTTATGGTAACGGAAATCGAGAAGTGTATTGATCTGCTTGTCTGCACGGAAAATGACATCGCCTCCGACACCGCCATTACCGCCGTCCGGTCCTCCTTTGGGGATGAATTTTTCCCTGCGCCAATGAATAATACCGTCGCCGCCTTTGCCTGATTTAACGTGGATCTTTGCTGAGTCTATAAACATAACTACATGTGAGCGACCGTTCGTGTGAAGGGTCCTTCTCTTTCTTATTGTGGATTTCGGTTCGTGAAGTACGACTGAAGTGCATCGGTCAGGATGATTGCATCGCGAGAGAACGGATCGATATCATTCATCGTAAAAAAGTGATCGAGTGACAATCCGGCATCATCCCAGGTCGCGGAAGAGAGGATCTTTTCCATAGCTACAATATACTTCGATTCATCATCACCAAACAAGGATTTAATGATTGAATGTCTATCTTTTTCGGAGAGTAGGAGAGATGCAAAACTCTTTTTTTGCGGCTGCCGCACTTGAGCTGCTTCTTCTGCAACGGAAAAACTCTTTTGAGTGAATGAATCCTTCAGTGCTTCCACCAGTTCGTTAAAGAGCATGGACTGTTTTCCCTGTTCCCGGAGTTTCTGAAGATGTTGGGAGACTGTCTGTAGTTTCTTATCATCAAAGAAGTACATCAATGCTCGGGTTGGTAAATCTCCCCGCCCGCCGTTCAATGCGTTTTGATGGACGAACCCGATAAACTCAAAAAAGGGGATGGTCATCTTTGCCATTTCTTCTGCTGAATGAGTGTTGACAATTTCAGCATCAATTTTCCTTAACAACCGAACCGCTTCATCCCGTTCAAGTTCTGTCTTATTCTTCCCGGTAAGAAATTTTTCAATGATATTCCAATAATACTGATAATCTCCGCAGAAGCGGAATTTCAGCGCCAATTCTTTGATGTTTAACATGTTCTTTTCTTCAAAGAGATAGCTCTCCAGTGTCCACTGGGGTCGGCACAAGTAGTTAAAGAGGAAATGGGCGCATTTATCGAGTGTTTTTAAGAACTCATCCCGGGAAAATGAATAATGGAACACCAGCAGGATATCCATCTGTTCTTGAAGAAGGCGGACATCATCCTGCAGATAATTGAATTTCGTTGAATGATGTTCAGCTTGTTTTTCTTTGTACAAAAGCCATTCTACTTCGCCCCGAAAGTAACTTTTTATGTTCGGAGGAATGTTCGATTCCAATATCGTCTTTAATGCAATGGAATCAGTATTCCCGATCGTATTATTGATGGTGAGTTTCTGTATACTTTCAAGTTCTTGTTCAAACATAAGTTTCGCCGTAGGTTTCAAACAAATTATCGCTAAATTGTATTGTAATCAATAAATCATTTAGATAGGCGGTAAAAAATGCTTCATCATGTACTCTATATTCTTCACATCGCTGGAATGGCTGCAATAATTTTGCTATCTCTGTTCATAAGCGTCAGAAAAGAATTGAAAGAAGATATACAAAAAAAACTTTCGCTATTTCTGTTATCCGCTGCACACACACAATTGCTCACAGGATTCGCACTGTTTTTCCTTTTGTTTGTAGACATCAATCACATGAAAATCGGAATAAAAATGCTTCTTGCAGTTGATGTGGCTGTGTTTGCTACTGTATTTCGTAAAAAGGTTGTCAAGAACGAACTGCCAAATCAATCATATATCTATACAATTCTTGGGTCCGCATTAGCTGCAACAATCATCGCTTTTACTCTGTAAATTGAAAATCACTCATGTTTTTTATAAAATAGTTTCAAGCGCACAATAAACTGTCGGACATGAGGGATAAAAATTTTATCACATTAAAACGGCGAAATCAAACTGATTTAGCCGTTTTTTTTGTAGAAAAAATCCTCAATGATTTGGCGTGGTTTTTGACGTTAATCAAAAAACCCCAATAAAATAAGATTTTTTTAAACAAGTATTGACACTCCCTTATGAATAATATATATTTACAACAGTTGATTAGAGAGTTACACTAAATAACATTTCCAATTCACTAAATATAGGAGTTCGTATGGGAAAAGCAATGTCGAAATCGCAAATCGCAAGCCATTTTGCAGATAAATTTGGAATGAAGAAGAAAGTTGTAACGGAATTCTTTGAAGAATTGTCAACATTGGCTTACAAAGAAGCGGTGAACCAATTCACGATTCCTGGTATTGGAAAGTTAGTGCTTGTTGATCGCAAAGCTCGTATGGGACGCAATCCTGCAACTGGTGAAACGATCCAGATCCCAGCAAAGAAAGTGGTAAAATTCAAAGTCGCAAAAGCTGCAAAAGATGCGATCCTCGGCAAAAAGTAATTTTTGAATTTTTACCTGTGTTTATAACTCCATTCGATGATCGAATGGAGTTTCTTTTTTAAATGAATCGGGTAGAAAAGGAATTGTTTTTGGAAGTAGGGCATCTTTTCATTATTTTGAATAAAATTTAGGAACCAAATGCAAAAACTACTGATTTTTGTAGCTCTTTTATCAGCAATTTTCATTTCATCCTGCGGAAGAAAGAATTTTATGACGAAATCTGGTGTTAATGTTGAAGTAATCGTTGAAGGGAAAGGGGCTTCGCCAAAAGAGGGACAAATTATCACGGTCCATTATACTGGCTGGCTTACAGATAGCACCAAGTTCGACAGTTCTGTGGACAGAGGTCAACCATTTAAATACCAGTTTGGAGTCGGACAGGTAATTCAGGGGTGGGATGACGGTGTTGCGACTATGAAACTCGGAGGCAAAAGCAAATTCACTATTCCTCCGGAATTAGGATATGGAAGACAAGGTGCCGGTGGAGTGATTCCCCCGAACGCTACATTGATTTTTGAAGTTGAATTATTAGGAATACAATAATGCCGCAACCGCACTTGATGATTCATATTACTCCCGGCAAATGCGATTTTTGCGGTTGCTGTGTGGGTGTGTGTCCAGAAGACGCCATTGAATTGATGGAATCCAAAATAGCAATCATTGAAGAACGTTGCACAAATTGCCGCAAATGCGTCTGGGCATGTCCGTGGGAAGTGATTGAATTTCATCGCGAAGGTGTAGATCTCCTGCCGAAAGAAACTCCTCTTATGTTAAACAATGCGGTCTCGTTTTGATGATACAATTTGACTATGATATAATCGTTGTTGGTGCAGGACCTGCCGGTTCCACCGCCGCTCGCTATGCTGCTGCCGGCG